>Ga0302314_10005683_pt1 | contig 22672 bp, 21 predicted proteins | sample III_Palsa_N2_3_FD_200533 | JGI IMG/M metagenome (GOLD analysis project Ga0302314, IMG submission 200533) | Peat permafrost microbial communities from Stordalen Mire near Abisko, Sweden - III_Palsa_N2_3 | ecosystem: Environmental > Terrestrial > Soil > Palsa > Peat permafrost | place: Sweden... | reverse complement strand
TTCTGACGAACGTCGCAGCAAACGTGGGTCGGATAAGCGCAGACTGTATGTCCTTTTTCTGAGGCGACACGCCCTCGATGTTTTATCGAGGGTTGTCCGGGTTGTCCGGTCAGAGCCTCATACAAGGAGGACGTGTCATGGGAGATGATAGCGTAGCCTACGTGTCATTCGATACTGCGAAGTTGCATCACGCGGTTGCGATCGCGGAAGAAGGCCGGACCGGGGAGGTTCGTTTTCTGGGTGAGATCGAGAACAGCGAGGCGGCCGCGGTGAAGCTGGTTAAGAAGCTATCGCAGCGCTACCGGCGCCTAATGTTCTGCTATGAGGCCGGCCCGACCGGCTATGAGCTGCATCGTCTGATCGGGCGCCTTGGCCATGAGTGCATGGTTGTGGCGCCGTCGCTGATCCCGAAGAAGGCGGGCGATCGGGTGAAGACGAACCGGCGCGATGCGCTGGAGCTGGCCCGTTTGCTGCGCGCCGGGGAACTGACGGCGGTGTGGGTTCCCGATGTTCGCCATGAAGCGATGCGGGACCTGACGCGTGCGCGGGAAGCGGCGGTCGCCGACCTCGTCTCCAAACGGCAGCAGGTGCTGTCGCTGCTGCTGCGGCTGGGGCGGCACTATGAGGGCAAGCGCCACTGGACGCAGATGCATATGAAGTGGCTTTTGAGCCAGAAGCTGGCGCACGCCGAACAGCGCATCGCCCTTGAGGAGATGTTGTTGGCGGTGCGCGAGGCGCAGGGGCGCGTGGCGCGGCTGGAACAGGCGATCCGCACGGCGCTGCCGGACTGGTCTCTGGCGGAAGTGGTCACGGCCTTGATGGCGATGCGCGGGTTCGATCTCGTCTCGGCAAGCGCTTTCCTGGCCGAGATCGGCGACCTGTCCCGGTTTGCCACCGCGCGCGAACTGATGGGCTATCTAGGCCTGGTGCCGAGCGAGCAATCGACCGGCGAGACGACCCGGCGCGCTGGCATCACCAAGGCCGGCAATCGCCGGGCACGGCGCATTCTGGTCGAATGCTCCTGGAGTTACCGGCACCCACCGCGCCTTGGCAAGGAGAAGCTGGCCAAGGTCGAGGCTGCCCCGCGCGCGGTTCGCGAGATCGCCTGGAAGGCGCAGCATCGCCTCACCGCGCGCTATCGGGCGCTGACCCGCAACGGCAAGAAGCCGACCGTGGTCGTCACCGCGATCGCGCGCGAACTGTCGGGCTTCGTCTGGGCGATCGATCGCGCCGCGCGTCCCGCCACGGTCCGCTGAACCAGGCGGCCGACCAAGATATCGTGTAACGGCGGGGACGAGGCCACGGCAGGGGAACTCCCGATTACGCTGTGTGGCCGATCATGCATCGACGCCCGTGCGAAGACAGGGACAGCCCCGGACGAAATTCGGAAATGCGGTTCAAATCCGCGAATCAGAGCTTGATCACCGACGTCTCAGGCTTCGTCCCCACCGCTGCACGATCATTCATGCTCACACTCTCCAGCAACAGATGCCCGGAGACGATAGCCCTCGACGAAAACACTTGAAAAAGGACATCAGAGCGTAATCCGACAACCGTTTCGCCGAAGGAAGATGCCGCGCGATCGCGCGGCTGGCGGATTACGCTTTGCTTATCCGCCCTACGGTTGGCTACAGTCCTCAAGTTTAAAATAGGGAGGATATCGATGGCTAAGCATTCCGCGCGCTTCGCACTGGGCGTGACCGCCAGCGTCATGCTCGCGGCCGGGATGGCGCAGACCAGCTTTGCCGCCGATATCGTCCATACCCAGTCCGACGCCTCCCCGATCGCCAAGATGGTGACGGTGCCGTCCGGCGCCACGACCTATTACCTCTCGGGCATGGTGGCGCCGGTGTCCAACCCGAACGCGCCCAAGGACAGCATCGAGGCCTATGGCGACACCAAGACCCAGACCATCGGCGCTCTGACCGAAATTCAGACGGCGCTGGCCGAGCAGAAGCTGACCATGGCCGACGTCGTCGCCATGCATGTCTTCCTGGCCGGCGACCCGGCCAAGGGCGGGAAGATGGACTTCGCCGGGATGATGGAAGGCTACAAGCAATTCTTCGGCACCAAGGAGCAGCCAAACAAGCCGGCGCGCAGCACAGTCCAGGTGGCGGCCCTGGTCGGCCCCGCCTATCTGGTCGAGATCGAGGTCATCGTGGCGCGGAAGTGACCACCGTGCAGCACCTGTCACCCGCGATGGGGGCGGCCTGGACCGCCTACCATCGCGAATTGGAGGATTTGCGCCGGCAGGTCTATGGCTCCGACCTTGCCGCCGACCCTGCCGACCAGGCGCGGGCACATTACTGGTTCATGCAGGCCCAGGCGCTGGCTTTCAACCTGGTGATCGCGCCACGCCAATCGCACCCGACCTTCCAGGTCAACACGGTGTTCGAGCCGAACCTCTATACCTGGATTCTGCCGAACGCCGATTTTCTCTATCGCTACGCCTTCGTCGATGGCACGCGGAGTTCTCGCATCACCGGACGGCGCGGCAACTCGCATTTCCTGGAGGCGCAGACGATCAGCGGCTTCTTCGGCGACCCCAAGCTGAGACTGCTGAAGACCTACGATTTCGATAAAATGGTGATAGGCGTGGACGGCGCTTTCGAGATCGGCGTCGGGCCGGAACCCCTGCCCGGCTGCCCGAACTGGATCGCCACCGACCCGGCATCGGCCAACAACACAATCATCGTCCGCGAGGCCTTTTATGACTGGATTGGCGAAACCGCTTCGACCCTGCATATCGAACCGATCGAGCCGGTGGCGCCGCTGACGGAACTGGACGAGCCCGAACTCATCCGCCGGTTAGGCGCGGCGTCGCGGCTGATGAAGTTCTGCCACCAGACTTTTTCCGGCGGGCTGACCGAGCAGGTGCTGGCGGCGGTCGGGACCAACAGCTTCCTGCTGGTCGATACCAGCAGGAACGAACACGCCTCCAACCCGTCCGCCGGCTACGTCCCCTGCGTCTATGACCTCAAAGCCGGAGAAGCGCTGGTGGTCGAGATCGACCGACCTAAGGCGCGTTACTGGAACATCCATCTGGGCGATGTCTGGTGGCAGGTGACCGATTTCACCCATCACCAGAGCAGCCTGAACGGCCATCAGGTGCGGTTCGACGGGGACGGCAAGGCACGGATCGTCATCGCCGGCGAAGACCCTGGAGTCGCCAACTGGATCGATACTGTCGGCAACCCGAGGGGCGTGGCGCTGCTACGCTGGTACTTCACGGACAGCTATCCGACGCCGGCAGCGCGGCTGGTGAGGCTGGCGGATTTACGCGCCGAGTTGCCGGGAGAGACGGTTTGGGTGACGCCTGAGGAACGGCAACAGGTGATTGGTGAGCGGCGCGGGGCTGTGATGCGGCGGTATGGGCATTGAGCAAAGAAAAGGTTGGGGAATGGCACAGCAACTGGTCGATCCGCGCAAGCCGCTCTCGCGGCCCGAATGGGTCGCGAGGCTCAACGAGGAAGGGCAGATGTGGGCCGGCGCCGGCATGCTGAGTCAGATGGTGCCGCTGGACGACACCTCATTGCTCTCCGCCGCGCAGGCGCTGACCGGGCTCGACGATTTCGGCGAGGACGATTGGCGTGAGCCCTTCGCCGTGCTGCTGAAGGCGTTGGAAGAAGAGGCCGAGCTGACGCTGACCGGCCGGCTGGCGACACGCAGCGAAATCATCCTGTGGCTGCGCACCCGGCTGAAGCTGACCGACCTGCTGGCCCGCCACCCGGAGATCCTCGACACACCGGTCGACAAGCCGATCTTCATTGCCGGACTCGGACGCAGCGGCACCTCGATCCTGCAGGAGCTGCTGCATCAGGACCCGCGCCTGCGTACGCCCCTCTTCTGGGAAGCCTATTTCCCGGTCGATTCCGCAATCTCGGGCGGCAACGACCCGGTGGCCCAGGCGGCCGGCCACGGCGTCGCCAACCAGTGGGTCCGGATCACCCCGGAAATCCAGACGATGCATGAGGTCGCCGGCCATCTGCCGGCGGAGGATTCGTCGCTGTGGAGCTTCACCTTCGTCAGCGACAGCATCATGTCGTTCTACCAAATCCCGTCCTACCACGCCTATGTGAACCGGACGGACGCCGACATCGTCTACAAGTATCACAAGCGGATTTTGCAGGCGCTGCAATGGAAGCAGCCGGGGCGGCGTTGGTTCGGCAAGTCGGCGACCTATCACCTGGCCCATCTGCCGACGCTGATGAAGCATTACCCCGACGCGCGGATCATCCAGACCCACCGCGACCCGCTGCGCATCATGTCGTCGGTCGCCAACCTGCTGCGCGCCTTTTATTGGCAGCGCAGCGACCAGGATTTCGACGCGCCGGTGTTCGAAAACCTGATGGTCGGCGAGCTGACCGCGCGGCTGCTTGAGCAGGTGATGGAGTTCCGCGACCGGGGCGTGGTGCCGCCGGGCCAGATCGTCGATTCACGCTATCAGGATCTGATGACCGACCCGGTGGCGGCGATCGAGAAAATCTATCGCGCCTTCGATATGGATTTCGACGACGCGGCGGCAGAGCGCATCCGCCACTACCTGGCGTTCAAGCCCAAGCACAAGCACGGCGTCCATCGCTACGAGCCGATGAGCGCCGCCCAGATCGCCGAAAACCGCCCCTGGTTCCGGCGCTATCAGGAACGCTATGCCGTCCCCGACGAAGAGGGCTAACCGCCCGAACGAGGACGGGTGATCTCAGAAAAGCGAGGGGTTTCGGGATTCCAACTCCCGCTCCAACTGGTCGATCTGCTGAAAATTGCCGGTGGCGTCGGCTTCGGGAAGTGAGCGCCCGAGATCGTAACAGAGCCAGGCGAGATCCATGCGGTATTCGAACCGAAAATAGTCGCCCATGTCTTTGTAGAAGCCCGCGACATAGGGGTTCGCGCGGATCGCGCTGAGAAAGAACTGAAACGCTTCACCGCGTTTTGGACTGTTGGTGAGCGCATTGGCAAGCATGATGTCGAGCGCGGCGGTATCGTTCAGGCCCTTGCGATCGATGCCGCGCCGAAGTTCGATGGCGCGGCCGTTATCCTTGGCCTCAATTTGCACAGCTTCGAGAAACGCGCGCGTGCGGGGATCGCCAGCCGCGATCCCGACGATTTCCTTCAATGAATAGCAGCGCGGCGCCGGCGGCGATCCCGCGCACTCTATCGAAGCCGTGCCGTGCTGCAGCAAAAGCTCGAACTCAAGAAGCAACCCTTGGAATGCGGCGCCCGAGGTCACCGCGTCCGCGATACCCTTCCGATAATCGGTGATCGCTCGCGGACCGTTGGCATATCGTCCGGCCTCAGCCTGCAAGACGATCGGCAACACGGCGTTCAACGCCGCCGCAGTGGAATTGCCCGAGGCGGCTTGTATGAGCTCATCCGAAAAATCGCCGGGAAGCGGAAATGGCGTCGTTGTCGCCTCCGCCGAGCGCAAGGTGAGCGTCACCGTCGTCTTCGCGCCCCCGACCGGCTGGGTATAGACCAGCGTGGCTGGCAGGCGGCCGGTTTCCACGATCTGATCGATGATCGCCGGATGAATGGTCGCCAGGTAGCGCAGCGCCCGCGAAAACAGTTTTCGGGTCGCAACCGTGAGCGCTTCGCCGGATGGCTTCAGGCGCACGACCTCGCTCCCCTCGAAGCGGAAGCTGACCGTGCCGTCGGCGGCAGCCTGGCGCTCGATCGTGGGCGGCGATGACGACTGGTCGACCAAGGCAAGTTCGGTCTCCGCCCAGAACGGCTTGAAGGTGTCCGGCAGCGCGGTGACTTTCGCGGCGGCCAATGCCCCGCCCAACATGCGGCGATTGTTGAGCTCGAACGCACGAAAGCCGATCGTCGCATAGAGGGACGGATTGCTGAAGCGACGCGTCGTTCTGTTGACCGTGATCCCGCGCTTCAGCTTGAAGTCGAAAATCTGCTCGTTTTCCCCGTCGGCGATGTCGAGGAAATCGTCGGCCATGATGACGGTCAGCAAGCTCACCGCCTTCTCGCCGTCCCGCTTTTCGAACACGATCTTCGTCGCCGCCTGGGTGCTCGGATGCGCGGCTCGTATCTGCGCCGCCGTCGCCAGCGGGCCCGCGGCCGGGACGGTTGCAGCCGTTGCAATCGTGGGCATGCAAATGAGCAGTGCCGCAGCGATCGCCCCCCGCCTGATTGTCCGCATGAATGGCTCCTTAGCGAATTCATGCCAGACTATCACCGCCGAAGCGGGGCAAACACGCGTATTATTGCCGTCAGCCCACGGACGCTGAGCCGAATTAGCGCCGCAGCGGAAAGCTCTTCGATCCCGGGCCGATCAGATACCACAGGATGAAGCCGACCAGCGGCAACACCAGGATGATGATCACCCAGATCAGCTTTTCGACCGGCGTGCCGCCGCCCTGGAGGATCGCGATCAGCGCCCAGATGTCCAGCAGCAGGACCAGTACACTCGCGACATCGTAAAACATCCGAACCGCCCTTTCGCGCCATAAGCGCATCTGAAAACTGTGATTGCTGACCGAACCGGCAGAATGGCACCGATGTTCCGTGTCACCAGATGGAACGTTCGAACGGGGTTCCGACATTATTACAGCGAACACCGCGCAAATTTGATGGTCCGTCCGGATTGACCTTGGAACCAGCCTCTTCTTCGCTCTCCGGCTTTTCGGGAGCGCAGGCCGAGCCGGCGGAAAGCCGACTGAAGGCCTGCCGTGCCTGCGGCGACGTGCAATCCCTGCCGGCGCCCAGGGTGGGCTATGACCGGAAATGCCGGCGCTGCGGCGAGACGATGGGCAGCGGGCTGGTTCATCTGGACATGGCCTTGCCTGTCCTGCTGGCGGCGTTGATCGCCTTCATTGTACTCTTGTCGTTGCCGCTGCTGCGGATCGAGTTGCAGGGACAGCATGCCGATGGCGGTTTGACGACAGGGGTCTCCGGCTTTTGGCATTACGGCATGGCGCCGATGGCCCTGTTCACCTTCGCCTGTATGGTCTTCGCGCCGATGGGCCGCGTGGTCGCCCTGCTTGTCACGATCGTCTGCGTGATGTCCGATCGGCGGCCCCAATATCTGGCGAGACTTTACCGCTTCTCGGAGACACTGCGCCCCTGGGGCATGCTTGACGTCTTCCTGGTCGGCACGCTGATCTCGATGACCAAGTTGCGCGATCTCGTGCGGGTCGAGATGGCGCCCGGCTTGTGGGTGCTGATGGGGCTGGTCTGGTGCCTGGCCTTGTTCGATTCGATCTTCGACCGCCATCGCCTGTGGGATTTCATCGCGGCGCCGGCCGATGTCGCGGCAGACGCCGATGCGATCAGCTGCCTGCATTGCAACCTGCTGCAGGAACCCGGCCGTCGATGCCGTCGCTGTGGCGCAACCCTCCATCGCCGCAAGCCGGAAAGCGTCCAGATCACCCTGGCGCTGATCGTGACCGGCGCCATCCTCTACATACCGGCCAATCTCTATCCGGTCTTCACCATCGTCTCGTTCGGCCGCGGCAACACCTCGACGATCCTCGGCGGCGTGCGCCAGCTATTCACCAGCCAAGACTGGCCGCTGGCCGTCATCATCTTCGTCGCCAGCATCGTCGTGCCGCTGATCAAGCTGATCGGGCTGGGCTGGCTGCTGATCGCGGTGCGCTATCCATCACGGCGTTACTTGCTTGCCAATACAAAGTTGCACCGGGCCATCGAATCGATCGGGCGGTGGTCGGCGACCGACGTCTTCGTCGCGGCGCTGCTGTCCGGCCTGGTCATGCTCGACAATCTGGCGACGGTGGTGCCGGGACCGGGCGTCCTGGCCTTCGGGTCGGTGGTGTTCCTGACCATGGTTGCGACAATGACATTCGATCAGCGCCTGCTCTGGGATGCTGCGGAGGCGGCGGATGACTGACGAAGAACCCCAAGGCGAGGACAAGGCGCCCGTCGCCGTCTATCGCCGGCGGTCCTTGCGGATCATCTGGCTGTTGCCGGTCATCGCGCTGGGCATCGCCGGCTGGTTCCTCTATGGCAGCCTAGCGTCGCGCGGTCCGAAAATCATCATCCAGTTCGAGACGGCGGACGGGCTGGAGGTCGGCAAATCCGCGATAAAGCACAAGGACGTGGTGCTGGGCATCGTCGAGGGCTTCAAGCCCATCGACGGCTTCAAGCATGTCGAGGTCACCGCCCGGATGAACCATCTGAGCGAGGATTACCTCAATAAGGACACCAAATTCTGGATCGTGCGCCCGCGTGTCTCGGTCGAGGGCATTACCGGCCTCAATACGCTGCTGTCGGGGGCCTATATCGAGATGACGCCCGGCGGCGGCGAGCAGACCGACAGGTTCACCGGCCTGGAGACGCCGCTGCTGGTCAGCCCCGACGCCAAGGGCAAGTCCTTCACCCTGCTGACCGACGATCTGGGCACGCTGGAGCAGGGATCGTCGGTCATCTATCACGGGGTGAAGGTCGGCGAGATTCTGGGCTATCAGCTGTCGACCGACAAGCCGGCGGTCGCCGTGCAAATCTTTGTCAACGACCCCTATACCGGCCTGATCCATACCGGCACGAAATTCTGGAATGCTTCGGGCATCGACGTCTCGGTCGGGGCGCAGGGCCTGAAGGTGGCGGCGCGTTCGCTGCAGACCATCTTCCTGGGCGGTGTCATGTTCGACGTACCGGCGAACGGCGTCGCCGGCCCGCCGGCCACTGGCGGAGACAAATTCACCCTCTATAGCGACCTGCGCCATGCCGAGGATTCGGTCTACACCACCAAGGTCCGCTATATCATCCGCCCCGAAGGCTCGATCGCCGGCCTCGACCCCGGGGACGACGTCACCATGTTCGGCCAGAAGATCGGCCAGGTCGACGACGCCCATATCGAGTTCAACGCCGCCACCGGCAAGGCGGACAAGCTGGTGATCGTCGGCATCGAGCCCGAGCGTCTGCACTTCAAGGATCTGGACAAGCACAGCCCGGATTTGGCGTCAAAGACCTCGACGCTGTTTCAAAGCCTGGCAGCGCAGAAAATGCGGGCGCAGCTGGTATCGAGCAATCTACTGAGCGGTGAGAAGCAGGTCGATTTCGGCTTCGTCGACGACGCCGCGCCGGCGCAGGTCATGCTCGGCGGGGCCTATCCGGAATTCCCGATGGCGCCGCCGGACGACCTCGCCTCGGTCATGCGCGCCGCCAAGAAGGCCCTGGCCTCGGCCGACGCGCTGATCTCCTCGCCCGAGACGAAGCATTCGATCCAGGAACTGGACAAGACCCTGACCAATCTGGACAGCATCACCAAGAAAACCGACGCCCAGATCGGCCCGCTGCTGACCCAGCTACGATCCTTCGCCGATACCGCCGATGAGACGCTGAAGAAGGTCGGCTCGTCCGGCAGCCAGGGCGGCGACCTGTCGGGCGCGCTGCGGGAGCTGAAGGAAGCCGCCCGCTCCGTGAGGACGCTGGCCGACTATCTGGAAAGCCACCCCGAATCCTTGCTGAGCGGGAAATCGAAATGACCTGGACATTGAAAATCGGCCTCACGGGCTGCGTTCTGCTCGCCTTGGCCGGCTGCTCGAGCCCCGAGAACAAATACTTCACGCTGAGCGCGGCCGAACCCGCCGCGCCTGTCAGCCAAGCTGTCACGGGCCGGACCATCGCCATCGACGACATCCAGATTCCGGCCTATCTCGACCGCCCGCAGATCGTCATCAAACAGGACCCGAACCGCGCCGACATCCGCGAATACGAACGCTGGGTCGAACCGCTCGACGGCATGATCCGCCGAGTGCTGACGGCCGACCTGGCCGCGCGGCTGGGTTCGGGCCGGGTGCTCGACAAACCGGGCAAGGACAGCGCGCTGCTCTCGGTCACGATCGAGGCGTTCGGCCAGGAGGGTGACCGTGCCGTATTGCGCGGGCAATGGACGCTGAAGGGGCAGCAGAAGGATGCGCCCACGGTGGCGCATAGTTTCAGCCAGGATGAGCCGTTGGGGAAAGCCGAGACGCCGGACATGGTGGCGGCGATGAGCCGGTTGGTGGGAGCGTTGGGGGATGAAATTGCTGGGTCGGTGGGGAATTGATGCTGCGATTTGATAATTATGTGATCATCAGCCTACCGCTCCTTGAAGAACAGCGATCATACGTTCGATGACCTCTTCAGGTTTAGCGTCAACAAGCTTCCCAAATAGCCTGGGTCCGCAAAATATGATATGCCGCGCCGCATCAAACATCTCGCTCCACTTTCCATTTCGAATCAGTTAGATTCGCGACCATGTGGAGATTCTGCATCAGCTTCGCGGTCGCGCTTTCACTGACCGCCTGCGCCAGTGACCCGGCGCCGACCGTTCGCACGCCGGAGCTTACGCCCGCCAGTTTCCATACCGGCGGCCTGCCGCCGCCGACGCAGTGCGTGCTGTTCGCGCGGGATTTCACCGGCGCGCATCTGCGGGGCGATGCCTGGGCGTGGTGGGATGCGGCCGCCGGCGTTTATCCGCGCAGCGACACGCCGCATGCCGACACTATCCTGGTGCTGCGTTCGACGCCGCAGCTGCATCTGGGCCATGTCGGCATCGTCAAGAAGGTGGTGGGCCCGCGGGAAATCCTGCTGACCCACGCCAATTGGGGCAGCGACGACCCGACCCGCCGGGTCGTGCATGATTCCACCGCCGTGGTCGATGTCTCGCCGGGCAACGACTGGTCGCAATTGCGCTTCTGGAACGCCCCGTCCCATGCCTTCGGCAAGGTCTATGCCGCCTATGGCTTCATCTATCCGAAGCGGTTCGACGAAAACGATCAGGCGGTTTGGTAGGTGTTTCAGGCCGCAACCGGCTCGACCGCATTCTTGACGCATCCACCTGGATCGGTCGATGATTTCGGCGTTTTCCGGCCCATGGTCCAGTTCGCGCGCACGCGAACGATCGGATTGGGCGCGCACCAGATTTCGCCGCTTTCGTCCAGCGCAACCACCCAGATCAGGTTTTGCTCTTCGCCATAGTCAATGACGGCAAAGGCCAAGCCATCGCCCTTTCCGATGACGGTGACAGGAAGTTCGGGTGATAATTGTGTGAATGCCATGTGCGGCAAATGCGAAGGCCCCGCGCCCGGTTCCCTCGGCGTGATAAATAATCCAAACTCTAAACGCCGCCCAGCATCGGGTCTTCCAGCCGATGCAGCCGCGCCGCCGCCAGTTGGCCGAAGCTGTGAATCAGGCTTTTACGCCTAGGAGTCGGCAGTTTTTCGATCGGTGAGAGGCGGATGACGGCGGCGGCGAAGGCGTCGGCGACGATCAGGCCGCAATGGTCGGGGATCAGTTCCCGGGGGAAATCCTCGCCCACCGCGAAATAGAAGGCGTCGCAAAACGCGCGGTATTCCGGCCATTTCAGGTCGGTGCGAAAATCGACGATCGAGCTTTTGACTTCGACGATGGCGATGTCGCACGCATCGGTCACGCCGAATATGTCGGCGCGGCGGCCATTGGCGAGCGGGAACTCGGTGATGCTGGCGTAACGCTGGGTCCACAGCAGCCGGCGCACACCGCGGCTCAGGCGGTGCGCGATGCGCTGTTCGAGGCAGATATCGTCATCACTGACGTCGCGCATGGAACCGAGCCGGATGAAGAACGGAATGTAAGAGGAACATACAAGCCTGTCGCCCGGCGGGCAAGCTATCCAGGAACCACCCCCACCTTCAACGGTTACGGGAGTCGTCGGAAGGAAGCACATCATGGCCGCACGCGCCTATTGGCAGGGGCATCTGCGCCTGTCCCTCGTCTCATTCGCCATCAGGCTCTACCCCGCCTCGGTCCCGGCGCGGCAGATCGCCTTTCATCAGATCGACAAGAAAAGCGGGCAGCGCGTCCGCCAGCAGTTGGTCGTGCCCGACAAGGGACCGATAGAGCGCTCCGACATCGTCAAGGGTTATGAGTACGCGAAGGACCATTACATCGAGATCGACCCCGACGATCTCGCGGCGCTGCGCCTGCCGGCGAAGCACACGATCGACATCGCCCAGTTCGTCGCGATCGACGACATCGACCCGATCTATTACGACAAGCCCTATTACATCGTGCCGGACGACAGCATGGCGCTGCCCGCCTTCGCCACCGTGCGCGACGCGATGAAGGCTGCCAAGGTGGCGGCGATCGGCGAAATCGTCTTCTCCGGCAAGGAGCATCTGGCCGCCATCCGCGCCTGCGGCAAGGGCATGGTGCTGGACACGCTGCGCTATGCCGACGAGGTCAAGAAAGCGGCCCCGTTTTTCGAGGAGATCGGCAAGGCCGAGATCGACGACGACCAGCTCGATATGGCCAAGATGTTGATCAAGAAGAAAACCGCGCCGCTGGACTTCACCAAGTTCAACGACAGCTACGAATCCGCCGTGAAGGAGCTGGTCGCGGCCAAGCTGAAGCACAAGCCGCTGCCCAAGGACAACGATACGCCGGTGCGCGGCAACGTCATCAACCTGATGGACGCGCTGAAGCGCAGCCTGTCCGGCGACGAGGCAGCGGAGAAACCGGCCAGAAAGGCCCCGGCCAAGAAGCCGGCGGCGAAAGCCACGCCGGCCAAAAAGCCCGCCGCCAAGAAACGCGCTGCCCGCTGATGGCGCGGCAGAATGCTGCCCAGAAGGCGCTGACCCGCTATCGCGAGAAGCGCGACTTTACCCAAACGGCCGAGCCGTCCGGCGCCGAACCGGTCAAGGCCAAGGGCGACGGCTTCTTCGTCGTCCAGAAGCATGCCGCCACCCGCCTGCATTACGATTTCCGCCTGGCCTTGGACGGGGTGCTGAAAAGCTGGGCCGTCACCAAGGGGCCGAGCCTCGACCCGCACGACAAGCGCCTGGCGGTCGAGGTCGAGGATCATCCCGTCGCCTATGGCGATTTCGAGGGCACCATCCCCGAGGGCCAGTATGGCGGCGGCACGGTGATGCTGTGGGACCATGGCGGCTGGGAGCCGATCGGCGACGCCAAGGCCGGGCTGAAAAAGGGCGAACTCAAATTCATCCTGCATGGCGAGCGGCTGAAAGGGCACTGGGTGCTGGTCCGCATGGGCGGCAAGGCGGCGCAGGAAAAGCGCAACAACTGGCTGCTGATCAATGAGCGCGACGACGAGGTCCGCGAGGGCGGCAAGCCGCTGATCGAATCCGCTGTGACCAGCGTCACCACCGGCCGGTCGATGGACGAGATCGCCGGTGAGCATGACCGCATCTGGCATTCGAACAGGCCAGCGGATGAGCAACCGGAGGCAGCCGAGCCAAAGCCGAAGGCAAAGTCAGCAAAGCCACGCGGTAAGGCACCCCTACCCGATTTCATCCCGCCGCAACTGGCGACCCGCGTCGCCCGTCCGCCCGCCGGCAAGGACTGGCTGCATGAGATCAAGTTCGACGGCTATCGCGTGCTGGCCCGCATCGACGACGGCGCCGTCACGCTGCTGACCCGGCGCGGCCATGATTGGACCAACCGGTTCGGGCCGGTCGCCCGCGTGCTGGCGAAGCTCGATGTCCGCCAAGCGCTCATAGACGGCGAGGTGGTGGTGATGACCGACACCGGCGTCACCGATTTCGGCCGGCTGCAGGCGACGCTGGCGGGTGAGGCGCGGTATGACATGTCGCTGCAGGCCTTCGACCTGCTGCACCTGGACGGCGAAGACCTGACCGGCAAGCATCTGATCGACCGCAAAAAGCTGCTGCAGCCGCTGATCGAGGAGCTCGGCGCGCAATCGACCATCTTCTATAGCGACCATATCGAAAACCTGGGCGACAAGGTCTTCGCCCAGGCCTGCCAGCTGGCGCTCGAAGGCGTGGTGTCGAAGCGGCGCGACGCCCCCTATCGCTCCGGCCGAAGCGAGAGCTGGGTCAAGAGCAAATGCATCGAGCGGCAGGAATTCGTCATTGCCGGCTATTCCAAATCCAGTGTCGCCGGCAAGGGGCTCGGGTCGCTGCTGCTGGCCTATTACAGCGGTAAGGAACTGGTCTATGCCGGCCGGGTCGGAACCGGCTTCAACGAAACATCGGTCAAGGCAATCCGCGCCGCCTTGGACACGGTCGAGCGCGACACGCCGCCCTTCGCCAAGTGGCCGCCCGGCGCGGGCCGGGATATCACCTGGGTCGAGCCGAGCCTGGTGTGCGAGGTCGAGTTTCTGAACTGGACGGAGGACGGGGTCCTGCGGCACGCTTCGTTCAAGGGGCTGCGCGAGGACAAAACGGCGCGCGAGGTGACGATCGAGCGGCCCAAGCCAGCGGCCGCGCCCAAAAGCCGGAGCAAGACGATGGCTGAAACCGCGAAACCCAGCGCCGAGGGCGAGAAGGCCCTGGCCAAGATCACGCTGACCCATCCCGAACGGGTGCTGGACCCGGATTCGGGGCTGACCAAGCGCGGCCTGGCGGAGTATCTGGCGCTGGTCGCCGACAGGATGCTGCCGCATATCACCGGCCGGCCGATCAGCTTCGTTCGCTGCCCCGGCGGCACCGCCAAGGCCTGTTTCTACCAGAAGCATATCGAGACCAAGCTGCCCCCCGGCATCGGCAGCGTGACGATCAAGGAAAAGGAAGGCACCGGCGATTATCTGACCATCGACAATGCCGAGGGGCTGATCGGGCTGGCGCAGATGGGCGTGCTGGAGGTTCACCCCTGGGGCAGCAGGGCGGACGATGTCGACAAGCCCGACCGGCTGATCTTCGACTTCGACCCCGCCCCCGACGTGCCCTTTACGTGGGTGATCGAGGCGGCGCTGGCGATGCGCGAGCGGCTGAATGCGCTCGGCCTGGAGAGCTTTCTCAAGACCACCGGCGGCAAGGGGCTGCATGTGGTGGCGCCGTTCAAGCGCGAGCATGACTGGCCGACGGTCAAGGAATTCGCCCGCGCCGTCGCCACCGCCACGGCGGCCGAGAGCGACCGCTATGTCACGGTGATGACCAAGGCCAAGCGCACCGGCAAGATCTTCATCGACTTCTTCCGCAACGACCGCGGCGCGACCGCCGTCGCCCCCTACTCGACCCGCGCCCGCGCCGGCGCACCGGTAGCGACACCGCTGGACTGGCGCGAGGCGACGCCGGCGCTCAGCCCCGGCCATTTCACCGTCGAGACCATGCCGCGCCGCCTGGCGCAGCTGGCCGAGGACCCGTGGGCCGGCATGCTGACCTCGAAGCAGGCCATCGGCAAGGCGGCGTTGAGGGCGATGAAAGTGGGCTGACCGCAGGGTACAGGATAACCCCCTCGTGTATCGGGTATCATCACAACCCAAAGATGCACAGATGCTCGACCTGAGGTCGGCGGCCATTGCCGCCAATCGCTTCGGTTTCGGCGCGAAGCCCGGCGAACTGAACACCATCGCGGCCGACCCGCGCGGCTGGCTGAAGCAGCAGCTCGTCCCGGAGCCGAGGACGGAGTCCGCTACCCCGTCCTCGACGAAGCTGGCGGAATTCCTTCAGGCGCGGAAGGAACGCAAGAGCGACGTCGATCTCGCCAAGATGCTGCGTAAGGATTTGCAGGAGGATTTCCGTGCCGCCGCCGCCCAGCGCTCGCTCGACGCCGCCAACAGCGCCACCCCGTTCCGTGAGCGGCTAGTGCAGTTCTGGTCGAACCATTTCACCGTCTCGATCCAGCGCCCGGTCGTCATCCCCGTCGCGGTCGGCTTCGAGAACGAGGCGATCCGGCCCAATGTGACCGGCAATTTCCGCGCCATGCTGAGCGCGGTGGCGATGCATCCGGCGATGCTGCTCTATCTCGACAATGCCCAATCGGTCGGGCCGAATTCGATCGGCGGCCGGCTGCGCGACAAGGGCCTAAACGAGAACCTTGCCCGCGAGATGCTGGAGCTGCACACGGTCGGCGTCGATGGCAGCTATACCCAGACCGACGTTACCGAATTCGCCAAGATCCTGACCGGCTGGTCGATCGCCCGCGACGGCGAGCCCAATCCGGGCGGCTTTCGTTATCGCCCAGCCATCCATGAACCCGGCAGCAAGACGCTGATGGGCAAGACCTATAGAGAGGACGGTCTCCAGGAAGGGCTGCTGGCCTTGAACGACCTGGCGTCGCGTCCCCAGACCGCCCGCCACATCGCGACCAAGCTGGCCCGCCATTTCGTCGCCGACGACCCGCCGCCCGCCGCGATCGATCTGCTGGCGAAAACATTTCAGAAGACCAATGGCGACCTGCATGCCGTCTCGCTGGCGCTGGTCGACCTGCCGCAAATCTGGTCCGACCCGCTGACCAAGATAAAGACGCCCAACGATCTGGTCCTGTCGGCCTGCCGCACCTTCGGCATCACCGACGCCAAGGCCGGCGAAGGCGTGCTGATGGGGCTGAAGCAGATGGACCAGGTGCCGTTCGATGCCCCCTCGCCCGCTGGCTGGCCCGACACGGCCGACAGCTGGATATCGCCCGAGGCGATGATGACCCGCATTCAATGGGCTCTCGCCGCCGGGCAGAAACTGGACGGTCATGCCGACGCCCGCGAGGTCGCCAAGGGCTCGATCCAGCCGGTCGCCGCGGACAGCACCATGTTCCACATCGATAACGCCCCAAGTCCCGCCGATGGGTTGGCCCTCCTCATCGCCAGCCCCGAATTTCAGCGCAGGTAACCGATATGTCCTTCGATAATCTCATCCTGCCGCGCCGCGCCTTCCTCACTGGCGTCGGCGCCGCCGCGCTGACGGCGGGCCTGCCTCGCGCCGTGCTGGCCGATGCGCCGACCGACAAGCGGTTCGTGCTGATCATCCTGCGCGGTGCGATGGACGGGATGAGCGTTGTGCCGCCCTATGCCGACCCGGCCTATGCCGGCTTGCGCGGGCAGATCGCCATCGCCAAGCCCGGCGAGACCGATGGCGCGATCGACCTCAACGGTTTCTTCGGCCTGCACCCCGCCCTGGCCGACATCGCGCCATGGTATAAGGAGGGTGCGCTGCTGCCGATCCAGGCCGTCGCCTCACCCTATCGCGACCGCTCGCATTTCGACGGGCAGGATATGCTGGAGAACGGCACGCTGAACCCGCGCAATACCGACAGCGGCTGGCTGAACCGGGCCTTGACCGCGATGGGCGGCGGCGACCGCCGCATCGGGCTGGCAGTCGGCCAGAGCATCCCTCTGGTGCTGCGCGGACCGACCCAGGTCGCGTCGTGGGCGCCGACCAAGATGCAGGAGGCTGATGAAGGTTTCCTGAGCCTGGTCCAGACCGTCTATCAGAACGACAAGCGGCTGTCGGCGGCGCTTGCCGACGGCATTCGCGCGACCCAGGCCGCCGATCAGATGCTGGGTGCCAGCAAAGACCCGATGGTGGACGGCACGATGGCCGGTCCCGGCGCCTATAAGGGCCAGAAGATGCTGGCCGAGGCCGCCGGCAAGATGCTGGCCGATCCGAACGGCCCGCGCATAGCGGTGTTCGACGCCCAGGGCTGGGACACCCATGCCGGACAGGGGGCGGCCAAGGGCAGGCTGGCGAATGCGCTGGGCGGCTTGTCGGCCAGCCTGGTCGCGTTGCGGGAATCGCTCGGGCCGGCCTGGAAGGACACGGTCGTCCTGATGGCGACCGAATTCGGCCGCACCGCCCATGCCAATGGCACCAACGGCACCGACCACGGCACCGCCACGGCGGCCCTGCTGGCCGGCGGCGGCGTGGCCGGCGGTAAAGTTCTGGGTGGGTGGCCTGGCCTAGGCGAAACCCAGCTCTATCAGGGCCGCGACCTGATGCCGACCACCGACCTGCGGGCGGTGATGAAGACCGTGCTGTACGAACATCTGCGCGTGGCGCGCGACCGGCTGGAAAGCGCGGTGTTCCCGAACAGCGGGGATGCGCGGTTACTCACCGGGGTTACACGGTCAGCATAAGTAGGGACTATTACCTATCAGGCGCATAAGTCGAGAACCGGCCGCAGGTATCATGTACGCTACACGTCCAGCGAGAGAACTGTTACGGGCGGACTCAGCTTATGCGCGATTTCAAGGCAGCGACGGTTGCCGTCACACGCTTCGGTTTCGGCGCCGCGCCGGGCGAACTCAATGCGATCGCGGGGGATCCGCGCGGATGGCTGAAACAGCAGCTGATCGCACCCGACCCGGTGGTGAACGGCACACCCTCCTCGGTCAAGCTGGCGGCCTACTTTAAGGCCCAGCAGCAAAAGGCGACCGATCCAGCCGGCACCCAGGCTTTCATGAGCCAGATGCGCGACGGCTTCAAGAACGATATAGTCCAGCGCACGATTGCCGCCGCCGCCAGCGCAACGCCGTTTCGCGAACGGCTGGTGCAATTCTGGTCGAACCATTTCACCGTGTCGATCCAGCGCTCGTTCGTAATCCCCGTTGCAACCGGTTTCGAAAACGAAGCCATTCGCCCGCACACGCTTGGAAGCTTCAAGGACATGTTGCGCGCGGTCGCGATGCATCCAGCGATGCTGCTGTACCTCGACAACGCTGAATCGGTCGGCCCGGATTCGAAGGCCGGGCTGCGGCGCGACAAGGGGCTGAACGAAAATCTGGCTCGTGAAATGCTGGAGCTTCATACGCTCGGCGTGAATGGCGGCTATAGCCAGACGGATGTCACTGAATTCGCCAATATCCTGACCGGCTGGTCGGTCGCGAAGCTCGGTGAGCCCAACGCCGGCAGCTTCCTCTATCGCACCGACTGCCACGAGCCCGGCAGCAAGACGTTGCTCGGCCGCGTCTATCCGGACGCGGGGATGGACGAGGGCCTGGCGGCGCTGGAGGACCTTGCCGCGCGGCCCCAGACGGCCACGCATATCGCCACCAAACTGGCCTGCCATTTCGTGGCCGACCAACCGCCGCAATCCGCGATCGATAAGCTTGCGGTGACCTTCACGAATACCGGCGGCGACCTTCGGGCGGTTGCCCTGGCGCTGGTCGATCTCCCGCAAATCTGGTCGCAGCCGCTAACAAAGATCAAGACGCCGAACGATTTGGTGACCTCGGTCTATCGGACGTTCGGTATCGACGACGATAGTTTTGAACACGCGATCGGCGGGTTGAAGATGATGGGACAGACGCCCTTCGATGCACTTTCGCCGGCCGGCTGGCCCGACACGGCGGCTGACTGGATATCGTCCGAAGCGGTCATGATCCGCGTTCAATGGGCGCTGGCCGCCGGCCAGAAGCTGGGAGGCTCCGCCGATCCCCGCACGGCAGCCCTGGGTTCGATCGGGCCGCTCGCATCGGAAAGAACGATGGCGGAAATCGGCAATGCCCCCAGCCCGGGGCAGGCGCTCGCCTTCTTGATCGCCAGCCCAGAATTCCAGCGAAGGTGACCACCATGAGCCTTATCCTTCCGCGTCGCACATTTCTCGGAGGCGTCGGCACTGCCGCACTGGCCGCGGGGCTGCCGCGTGCCGTGCTCGCTGGCGCGCCGACCGATAAGCGGTTTGTGTTTATCACGCTCAGGGGCGCGATGGACGGCCTTAACGTGGTCCCCCCATATGCCGACCCGAACTATGCGGCGCTGCGTGGCCAGATTGCCATCGCCCGACCGGGCACGGCCGGCGGCGCAACCGATCTCAACGGATTCTTCGGCCTGCACCCGGCGCTCTCCGACATCGCGCCCTGGTACAAAGAGGGTGCGCTTTTGCCCATCCACGCCGTCGCGTCGCCTTACCGCAACCGCTCCCACTTCGACGGGCAGGACGTGCTGGAGAACGGCACGACGACCCCGCTCGAGACCAGCGTCGGCTGGCTCAATCGCACTTTGAGCACGATGGGCGCGAGCAATCGCCTGCTCGGGCTGGCGGTCGGGCTGACCGTTCCGCTTTCACTACAAGGCCCGGTCCAGGTGGCATCCTGGGCACCGTCGAAGCTGCCCGAACCGGATACAAGCTTTCTGTCTGCGATCCAGTATCTCTACCAAAGCGATACGATCTTGGCGCCGGCGCTGGCCGACGGCATCGATCAGGAGCAAACCGACAACCAGACAATCGGAAAGGGCACTGGCTCGACAGCCGGCTCCGGTAAGTACGACGACCAGACGATATTGGCAAACGCCGCGGGAAAGCTGCTGGCCGATCCGAACGGGCCGCGCATTGCGGTGCTGGACGCTGAGGGCTGGGATACGCATGTCAGACAGGGCGCCGCTACGGGCCGGTTGGCCGATGCGCTGGGCGGGTTGTCGGCAACCTTGGTCGCCCTGCGCAGCGCGCTCGGTCCGGTGTGGAACCAGACGGTCATCGTGATGGCGACCGAGTTCGGCCGCACCGCCCATGCCAACGGCACCGGCGGTACGGACCATGGCACGGCCACTGCCACGCTCCTGGCCGGTGGCGCTATCTTGGGCGGCAAGGTGCTGGGAAGCTGGCCGGGCCTGACCGAAGACAAACTCTACCAGGGCCGCGACCTGATGCCGACGACTGACCTGCGGGCCGTAATTAAGACTGTCCTGCGCAACCATCTTGGCGTGTCTCAGAGCCAGTTGGAAAGCACGGTCTTTCCGAACAGCGCCGCTGCGCGCCCGATTGCCGGGATTATCGCTTAGTCCTGGCGCTTCAAATAATCCACCAGCCCGGCCAGCGCATTCTCCAGCACCCGGCCGAGGAACGCCTCGAACGGTTCGTCCTTGGACAGGAACTTGAGGCCCGGCAACGGGTCGCAGGCCAGGATCCAGCGCACGCGGGTGCCGCCGGGGATTTCGTCGAATTCGGTAATCTCGATCTGCGCGGTGGATAGCGGTTCGGTCACGCGGTCGATGATATAGCCCCAGCGTTTGGGCTCGTCCCACGCCACCATCGTTTCGTCATGCAGCGCGCCCGCGACCGACGATCGGCGGATGGTGCCGACGCCATAGGGCGGCGGCCCGTCATAGGTGACCCAGTCGATATAGGGGAACCAATGCACCCAGGTCGCGGCGTCGGTGAACACGTCCCACACCGCCTGGCGCGGCGCGGCGATGTCGCGCTCGACAACATAGCGAGCCGGCGCAGCGTCGGCGTAATCCAGCCCGACCTTGCGGCAGTCATGCCAGGTTGGTTCGCTCATTCGCGCGGCTTCCCTGCCAGCGTGCCGCCGTCGACGACATAGTCGCCGCCGGTGCAGAAGGACGACTGGTCCGAGGCCAGGAACAGCACCATCCGCGCGACCTCGTCGGCGTTGGCCATCCGGCCCAGCGGGTACTTTCCATACATCCGGTCGTAATCCTCATCGGCCCAGCCGGGACGTTCGATCATCTTGGTCTTGGTCGGACCGGGCACGACGGCGTTGACGCGGATATTGTGGGGACCGAGCTCGATCGCCGCGCTTTTGGTCAGGCCGCGGATGCCGAACTTGGAGGCGGAATAGGCGGTGAAACCCTGCCGCCCCTCCATCCCCTGGACCGAGGAGAAGTTGACGATCGATCCTCCCCCGGCGCGCTTCAGCGATTCCGCCCCGTATTTGAGGCCGAGGAAAGTGCCAACCAGATTGGTGTCGATCACCTTGCGGAAATTCTCCAGCGTCATCTGCTCCAGCGGCGCGACCCGGATGATGCCGGCATTGTTGACCAGCACCTGGATCGGGCCGAATGCCGCCTCGGTCTGGGCGATGGCGGATTGCCAGTCGGCTTCGGACGTTACATCCAGTGCGACGAACAGCGCCGAACCCGGCCGCACGGCGTTCAACTCGCTGACGACCGCGTTCGCCTCATCCTCGCGCCGGTCGGCGACCACGACCCGTGCGCCCTCGGCCGCCAACAGCCGGGCGGTGGCGGCGCCGATGCCGCGCGCCGCGCCGGTAACCAGCGCAGTTTTGCCTTCCAGCACGCCGCTCACTCGCGGGTGATGATGCGGGTGCCTTCGACGAAGGCGTTCCGCGCCTTGCTGCCCTCGCCCATGATGTTGAGCTGGTAGGTATAACCCTGCTCCAGCCGGTAGTTGGCGTGCATCTCGAAGATGTCGATATGATTCAGCGCCGCCTTGGCGAAGCGCACCGCCGGCCCCTGCTTGGCCGCCAGCATCTTCGCCAGCTCCCGCGCCTTGGTCATCAGGTCTTCGGGTTCTGTGACATAGGCGACCGAACCCCAGGCGTGCATCTCGGCGGCGGTGGCCGGCTTGCAGGTCAGCGACATCTCGCGCAGCTTCATCGGCGGCACCAGCTTGGCCAGGTGCGAGGCGCAACCCAGCGCGCCGTTATCGACCTCCGGCAGGCCGAAACGCGCCTTGATCGAGGCGACGATGATGTCGCAGCTACCGACCAGCCCGACGCCCAGCCCCATGCAGAAATCGTTGACCGCGGCGATGACCGGGACCGGCGTCTCATAGATCGCGTGGAAAGCGTGGTAGCAGGCCTCGCCCGAGCTGGTCATCAGCTTCCACTCGTCGCCGGCCGCCTTGTTGGCCTGCATCTCCTTGATGTCGATGCCGGCATTGAAGCCCTTGCCCTCGGCGGTCAGGATCACCGCGCGCAGCTCCTTGTTTTCGCTGAGCTCCTTGAAGATATCGTGAATCCTCCAGGTATCGCCCACCGTGATCGCGTTCACCGGCGGGTTGTGCATCACCACCTCGGCGATGTTGTCGGCAATCGTGCAGGTAACGGTCATAATGTCCTCATTATTTGGGCCTCGTGGGTGGGGTGTGCTTCAGCGGTGACTTGTAATAGCGGGCGACGTCCGCCTCGACATAATAGGCGACGCGGCTGGACCATTTGCGGCGCGGGAACGGGCCACCCAGATATTTCTGGGACAGGACGTCCATGATGGCGAGGTCGTTATCCTCTCGCGCCTCGACCACGCGACCGCGGATCAGCAGCTGCTCATATGGATTGTCGAAGTCT
>Ga0302314_10005682_pt1 | contig 22674 bp, 15 predicted proteins | sample III_Palsa_N2_3_FD_200533 | JGI IMG/M metagenome (GOLD analysis project Ga0302314, IMG submission 200533) | Peat permafrost microbial communities from Stordalen Mire near Abisko, Sweden - III_Palsa_N2_3 | ecosystem: Environmental > Terrestrial > Soil > Palsa > Peat permafrost | place: Sweden... | reverse complement strand
GACCTGCAACGGCCAGTCCAACCAGCAATGGACACTCTGACAACGACACGAACGTCCGGGACCGCACTTCCCGGATAAACCAGCGGTGTGCGAGACGACCCCGCACGATCGTCCCGCACACCGCCGTCTTGGACGCGTAACCACCGAAATCTGCCAGTCAAAGAGGACTAGTCAGATGGCTTGTATAAGAAATCGAATAGCCGAACCGCTCATCGTCGCCACCACGACCCTCGCCGCCGCGGCCGCGTTCACCTTCGCCGCCGCCCCCGCCCAAGCCGCGACCACCACGCTGTGCAACGGGCAGTCGACCGCCGTGGCCGGCGGGGCCTACAACGTGCAGAACAACGAATGGAACTCCAGCGCCGCCGAGTGCATCACCACGGACGGGAACGCCGACTTCACCGTGGCCAACTCGTCGATCTCCAACACGACCGGCGGCGGCCCCGGCGGATACCCGTCGATCTACAAGGGCTGTCACTGGGGAGATTGCACCTCGAGCAGCGGCCTTCCCGTCGAGGTCGGCGATATGACGCCGGGCACGGTCACCACGAGTTGGAACACCACCCAGACGTACACCGGCGCCTATGACGTCGCCTATGACATCTGGTACAACCAGGCCCCCACCACCTCCGGCCAGCCCAACGCCGAGGAGATGATGATCTGGCTCAACCACGCCGGCGGTGTGAACCCCTGCGGCTCGGTCATCGCCAGCGACGTCCCTATCGGCGGGAACACGTACACCGTCTGGGAATGCCGTATCCAGAACACGTGGAACGACGTGTCGTACGTGATGAACACCGGGACCGCCTCCGTCAGCAACCTCGACATCGACCTGTTGGCCGCCGACTCGGTCAACCGGGGCTACATGACCGACGCCGACTACCTGATCAGCGTGGAAGCCGGATTCGAGCTCTGGCAGGGCGGCGCGGGCCTGAGTACGAACTCGTACTCGGTCGACGTCGGCAGCGGTAGCAGCAGCGGTGGCGGTACCACTGGTGAAGTGAACGCGGTCGGCGCGGGCAAGTGCCTGGACGATCCGGACTTCTCGGCCACCGGGGGCACGCAGCAGGACATCTGGGCCTGCAACGGCGGATCCAACCAGATCTGGACGCACACTTCCTCGGGCCAACTGACCGTCACCACCGGCGGCGCCACGAACTGTCTGGACGCCGCGGGCCAGGGCACCAGTCCGGGCACCGTGGTCGACATCTGGCCCTGCAACGGCCAGGCCAACCAGCAATGGACCGTCAACTCCAACGGAACGATCACCGGGGCCCAATCAGGCCTGTGCCTGGACGTGAGCGGACAGGGCACTGCGAACGGAACCCTCGTCGACCTGTGGACCTGCAACGGGCAAAGCAACCAGCAATGGACGCTGAGCTGACGACAGAAACGTCCGGGACCGCACCTCCCGGATGAACCCGCGGTGTGCGGGACGGGAGGTCACATCCCGTCCCGCACACCGCACCCATGCGTACGCATCCTGCTGATCCGCCAAATATTTGGGAGCGCTCACGACGATTTTTCCTAGATATCCCCCACCTCATCTCGATGAAGTGACGCGTGCATGGTATCCCTTGCCCTCAGGCCTGTGAGCGGTCCCAACGACGGTGCATCGGCAGCAGGCCCTGACCTTGGAGAGATACTCTGATGCAGAAGAAGTCACGAATATGGAGGCGGGGGCTCTGCGCGTGCGCTGCCGCCCTCTCGCTGGCCGCCTTCCCCGCCGCGGCGCACGCCCAGGATTCCGCGTCCCGGCCGACGCATGCGGGCTCCACACCTTGGCCTGCGAACCCTGATTGGCAGCAGTACGTCGAGGGACCGTCCACGCCGAACGTGACCCCGGTCGCGGTGACGAGCACAACAGGAGACGTCACCAACGCCGCCGCGCTGGTCGCCGGCGGCACCGGCGGTGCCACGCTGACCATGACGTCCGGCGGGACCGCGCCCGCGATCGTCCTGGACTACGGAAAAGACATCGGCGGCTTCCCGTATTTCAACGTGACCGCGGAGAGCGGCAGCCCGACGCTGCGCGCCGAATACAGCGAGGGCGAGCAGTTCCTCGGCACCTGGGGTGACGAAGGGGGCGCATTCAACGCCGGCGACCCGGTCCGGGCCGACAGCTACACCGTGACCGCGCCCGGGACGATCACCAACACCTACATCCAGGGCGGCGAGCGGTTCGAGGAGATCACGCTGACCTCGCCCGGTTCGGTCACGCTGAGCACGGCCGGCATCCAGTTCAGCGCCTACCGCGCGACCCCGAGCGACTATCAGGGATACTTCGACTCCAGTTCGGACCAGCTCAACAAGATCTGGTACGCCGGTGCCTACACCGACCAACTCGACATGCTGCCCGCAGGGGAGGCGACCGGGGATTGGCTGGTCAGCAACGGAAGCATGACCGCGAGCGGCGGCGACGAAGGCCTGTTCGACACCGGCAGCACGTGGACCGACTACACGATGTCCTACCAAACCGAAGTGCTTGACGACCAGGTCGGCTGGGTGGTGCGCGCGCAATCACCCGGGAACGAGTACCTGTTCATCCTCAATGACTCGACCGACTACTTCGGCACGCCCGACTCGCTCCAGGAACTGTCCGTCAGCGGCGGCACGTACCATCTCATCGCCACGGTCCCGCTGCCCTTCACCCTCGCCGCGGACACCTGGCACACCGTCACGTCCGCGGTGTCCGGGACCACGGTGACCACCTCCGTGGACGGCCAGGAGATCGGCAGCATCGACTCAGCGAACTTCTACCCGGGCACTCCCTCGTTCACGTCGGGGACGATCGGCTTCCGGGAGAACGGCTCTGAATCGGCGGAGTTCAAGGACCTGACCGTCACCGACTCATCCGGCGCCACCCTGTACTCCAACGCGCTCTCGGCTCCCTCCGATCTCAGCGACTTCACCGTGCCGGGCGTCAACCAACTGCCGGTGATCCTGGACGGGGGCAAGCGGGATCGCAACGTGTGGATCGGCGACATCAACGTGGAGGGCCCGGCGGTCTACGACAGCCTGGGCACCAACGGCGACGCCTACATCAAGAACTCCATCCTGCTGCTCGGCAGCTACCAGCTCAGCAGCGGCTTCGTCACCGGGTGCCTGGCCCCGCAGACCCCGGTGAACACCGGACCGCTGATCCCGGGCACGACCGCATGCTACTCGGCGAGCTACTCGATGTACTTCGCCGACGACCTGGCCGACTACTACCAGGCCACCGGCGACCTGGCCTTCGCCAAGCAGGAATTCCCGATCGTGCAGCGGGAACTGGCCTGGAACGCCTCGTTGGTCAACGCGCAGGGCCTGCTGGCCACCGATGACACCGACGGCCTGGACTGGGACTGGTACGACGGCGAGAAGACCGGCGCGGTGACCGAGTACAACGCGCTGTACTACCGGGATCTGACCGACGGCGCCTACCTCGCGCAGCAGACGGGCAACACCGCCCTCGCGACCCAGTACACGAATCAGGCGGCGGCGCTGCGTACCGCGATCAACGCCAACCTCTTCAACACCAGCACCGGCGTCTACGACGTCAGCACCGCCCTGCGCGGCACTGCGGCCCAGGACGCCAACTCCGACGCGGTCCTGTACGGCGTCGCGCCGGCGGCCGCCGTCCCCGGCATCCTGGCCAAGCTGCAGTCCACGCTGTGGGGTGCGCACGGTCCGGTGCCCTTCTCCTCGGACACCACCGGCTACAAGACGACGGTCAGCCCATTCGTCTCCGGATACGAGCTGCGTGCCCGGCTGGCCGCCGGGGACACGAGCGACGCGCTGCAGTTGCTCAGCGATGTCTGGGGCCAGATGGTCACGCCGGGACCGGACTACACCGGCGCCCTGTGGGAGAACGTGAACCCCGACGGCACCATCCCGCTCAACACCACGAGCCTGGCCCACGGCTGGTCCTCCACGCCGACATCGGCGCTGACCGACTACGTGCTCGGCGCCCGTCCGGTCGGTGCGGGTTACGCCACCTGGATCGTCCAGCCTCAGCCCGGATCCCTCAGCTGGGCCGAGGGACAGGTGCCCACCGCGTACGGGCCGCTGACGGTCAAGTGGGGACGGGCCAACGGCCGCGCGTTCGACATGGAGGTCAGCGCCCCGAGCGGAACCAGCGGCACCATCGCCGTCCCGGTCTCCGGCGGGAACACGGAGGTCACGGTGAACGGAGTCAGGGTCTGGGACCATGGATGTTTCCGTGCCGGTGCCGAAGTCACCAGCGCGCACAGCGACGGATCCTACGTCTACCTGTCCGTCAGCCAGGCCGGCGACTATCGCGTGACCGCTAAGTAAGCGTCCTTCCCCCTTCTGTCGACGCTAGGAATCATCGGAGGTCCGGAACGAGAAGCTGATCGAAGCGCTTCGAAAACTCTCGGTGGTCCCACGATTCGTGGGACCACCGAGGGGTCGGAAACGCGCACGGCCTTTTGTCGCTGTAGGCCATGTGTGCAGCTCAGTGCTGAGTTTTTCGCGAAGATCCGAACCGGTTGCTTCGCGTGCGGACGTCGCCGAGCTCTTCATTGATCCGCGGCATTTCCCTCTTGTGTGAGCCTTGTCTTTGTCCTAGCCTCAGCGAGTGTTGAAGCGCTTCGACGACTCCTCTCGAGCGGGTCGGGCGAGCGATACCACGTCCCTGGAGAGTTCAATGCCGAGCTCCACCGCATTCACCCGCCGCGGTTTCGTGACCGCGAGCGCGGGTGTCGCCGGCGCGATAGCCGCGATGCCACTGCTGGCCGCCTGCGGAAGCGCCGCTGCCAACAAGGGCGGCGTCACCAGTGCCAAGGGCCTTGACGCGATCCTGCCCGACCATGTGCCGCTGACGAACGGGCCGACCCCCGACATCCCGAGCGTCACCGGGATCAACGGCGCGAGCACCGACCCGGGCTTCCTGAACTACCCGACCAACCTGGTCAAGACGGTCAGCTCCACGCCGGGCTCGGGCGGCTCGTACAGCGCGATCATCCCGCTGTGGGGGAGTATCCCCGTCGCGAACAACGCCTACGATCAAGCGCTGAACAAGGCTCTCGGCGCGAATCTGACCGTGAATCCGGCCAACGGCAACAACTACGGCACCACGCTGCCGACGCTGGTCGCGGGCAACAAGCTGCCGGACTGGATCAACATCCCGTCTTGGAACAACGGCCAGGCCAACACCGGTGAGCTGGTCGTGGAGCGCTTCGCCGATCTGACGCCGTATCTGTCGGGCTCGAACATCCGCAAGTACCCGAATCTCGCGGCGATCCCGACCGGCGGCTGGCAGGCTGCCGCATGGGAGGACAAGATCTACGGCTTCCCGTGCTGGACCTCGGGCCAGACCTTCGCCGGCCTGCTCTTCTATCGCGGGGACGTGTTCAAGAGCAAGGGCATCGACGCGAGCCAGGTCACGACGTCGGACGACCTGTACGCGCTGGGCGCCGAGCTGACCTCGAAGGCCGCGGGCGTCTACGCCTTCGACATCCTCTGGCCTTCCGTCCAGCAGATCTTCAAGGCCCCGCCGAACGGTTCCGGCGATTTCATCGTCCAGGACGGCAAGGTGCTCACCGGCTACGACGCCCCGGAGTTCCTCCCCGCGCTGGAGTTCGCCTACAAGCTGGCCAAGTCCGGCTACGTCCATCCGGACGCGATCGGCGGCGACACCAACGACGCGAAGCAGCGCTTCTGGTCCGGCAAGGTGCTCGTCACCTTCGACGGGTCCGGCGCGTGGGATGCCTCCGACGCAACCTCGGGTCAGGGCGCGAACCTGGGTTACGTCCGCTCCGGTTTCAACGTCTTCTCGAACGACGGCTCGACCCCGACCATCGCCCTGGAAAACTCCAGCGGCATGACCAGCTATCTCAACAGGAACCTGTCCTCGACGCAGATCGAGGAACTCCTGGGCATCGCGAACTACCTCGCGGCGCCTTACGGCTCGTATGAGTACACGCTGGTCAACTACGGTGTCGAGGGCACGGACTACACCGTGACCTCGGCCGGCCCGACGTACACGAAGCAGGGCGACAACGAGGCCAACATGGCCATCTACGAGCAGTTGGTGACGCCGCAATCCGCAGTGACCAATACCGGCTTCCCGTCGATCACCGAGGCCTACTGCACCTGGTCGGCCGACGCGGTCAAACACGCGTACAAGCCGGCGTTCTGGAACATGAACGTCACCGTGCCCGCGCAGTACACGACGATCTCCGGCATGATCGAGCTCTTTGACATCGTCACGCAGGTCACCTACGGAACCAAGACAGTGTCCGACTTCACCGGCGCGTTGGCGAACTGGAAGAGCTCCGGTGGTCAGAAGATGCTCGACTGGTACACCAGCGACGTCTACGGCAAGTACGGCGACGGTTCCTGACTTGCCGGTAAATAGATCGGCTCCGCGCCCACGCCTCTCCCTTCCGGTGGGTGCGGAGCTCTGCTGGCCGTGGCGAAGACCGTGAGAACGAGGAGTGTCAGATGTCGGCGATTTCCGTGCACGGCGGCACGGTGGCTGAGGACGCCGAGCCCGGCGACGAATCGGGTGGATCCACGAAGAAGCGCGCGCGTCTACGTCGGCGCAAGCTGCCGTTGCGTGTCAGGTTCCGTCGCGATTGGCCTTTGTTGTTGATGGCGGTTCCCGCCCTGCTGCTGGTCATCGCGTTCAACTACCTGCCGATGTTCGGCACGGTGACGGCGTTCGAGTATTACGACTACATCCTGGGGTTCTGGCAGAGCACGTGGATCGGTCTGCAGAATTTCCAGAACTTGTTTGCGGATCCGAATTTCTGGCATGCGTTCGAGAACACCATCGTGCTCAGCTTCATCCAACTGGTCCTCTACTTCCCGGTGCCGATCGCGCTCGCGCTGCTGCTGAACTCGGTGCTCAGCAGCAGAATCCGCTCGTTCGTCCAGGCGATCGTGTACTTGCCGCACTTCTTTTCGTGGGTGCTGGTGATCGTGCTGTTCCAGCAGATGCTCGGCGGCGCCGGGCTGCTCAACCACCTGCTGCTCACGCACGGCATGAACCCGTGGACGATCATGACGGATCCGGGCACCTTCAAGTATCTGGTGACCGCGCAGGCCGTCTGGAAGGAAGCGGGCTGGGGGATCATCGTGTTCCTGGCCGCGATCGCCGGGATCGATCCGGCGTTGTACGAGGCGGCTGCGGCCGACGGCGCGAACCGGTGGCGGCGCACGTGGCACATCACATTGCCGGGCATGCGCGGGGTGATCGTGCTGCTGCTGGTGCTGCGTCTGGGCAATGCGCTCAACGTCGGGTTCGAGCAGTTTTTGATCCAGCGCAACGCGGTCGGCTCCGGCGCCTCCGAGGTCCTTGACACCTACTCGTACTACTACGGCGTCGCGGCCAACAACTTCGGCCTCGGCGCGGCAGCGGGCCTGTTCAAGGGCGTCGTCTCGCTCCTGCTGCTCTACGGCGCGAACAAGCTCGCCCATTTCTTCGGCGAGGACGGCCTCTACAGGGGAACCAGATGAGCAGCGCACTTTCCTTCCGCACCCGTCCGGCCAAGGGCTTCCAGTCCACCCGCAAGCGACCGGTCTGGGAGGAGAAGCCCTCGGCGGTGGGCCAGGCCGCCAAGAGCCTCACCCTCACCGTGGTGGTGCTGCTGGTCCTGATCCCGGTCTACTGCGTCGTGCTGACCAGTCTCTCGCCGCAGAGTTCGGTCAACATCGCGGGCGGCATCGTGCTGGTCCCGCATGGCCTGACGCTCAACGCGTACAAGGAGATGCTGGAAGGCGGCGTGATCACCCGCGCCATGGTGATCAGCCTCGTCATCACAGCCGTCGGCACGCTCATCTCCATGGTCGTCTCGGTGCTGTGCGCCTACGGCCTGTCCCGGCCGCGCTCGCTCGGCCACCGCTGGATCCTGATGTCGCTGATCGCCACGATGTTCTTCTCCGGCGGCATCATCCCCAGCTTCATCGTCGTCTCCGACATCTTCAACGGCTACGACCAGTATTGGGCGCTGATCCTGCCCGGCGCGGTCTCCGCATTCAACATCCTGATCATCCGGGCGTTCTACATGAACACCGCGAGCGAGTTGATCGACGCCGCGAAGATCGACGGGGCGAGCGAGCTGCGGATCCTGTGGTCGGTGGTGCTGCCCACCTCAAAGGCCGTCAACGCGGTCATGGCGCTGTTCTACGCGGTCGGCTACTGGAGCGCGTTTTTCAACGTGATGCTGTACATGCCGGCCGACAGTTCCAAGTGGACGTTGCAGTACGTCCTGTACACGTACGTCTCGCAGGGTGCGACGATGCCGGGCCAGAACTCGGCCACTGCGATCACCGGGAAGGACATGCCGGCCCCGCTCTCGCTGCAGATGTGCGTGGTCGTGCTCACCCTGATCCCGATCATGGTCATCTACCCGTTCGTCCAGAAGCACTTCACCAAGGGCATGCTCACCGGCGCCATCAAGGGCTAGGGCTCGAGAGGAAACCAACACATCATGCGCACCTCGAAGAAGAGGGCTATCCGTGCCTGCGCTTTCGCAGGACTGCTCACCGTCCCGCTGCTCGCGGGTCCCGCGTCCGCTGCCGTAGGCAGCCAGCACACCTGGAGCAACGTCACGATCGGCGCGGGCGGTTTCATCACCGGCGTGGTCTACAACCCGACCCAGCCGGGCCTGGCTTATCTGCGTACCGATATCGGCGGTCTGTACCGGTGGAACGCGGCGGCGCAGACGTGGATTCCGCTGCTGGACTTCACCAGTTTCGCGGACTGGAACGAGCTCGGCGTGATCTCGGTGGCCACTGACCCGATCCATCCGAACCGGGTGTGGGCGGCTGTGGGCTCATATTCGGAGAGCTGGAACGACGGCGAGCCGTCCGCGATCCTGAGTTCGGACGACTACGGCAGGACCTGGACGACGGTCAACGTGCCGTTCGAGAACGGGTCGAACGACCAGAGCCGCGATTCCGGCGAACGCCTGGTCGTGGACCCGAACGACGACAACATCCTGTACTTCGGCACCCAGAACGACGGGTTGTGGAAGTCCGTGGACGGCGGCGAATCCTGGGCCAAGGACACGCTGTTCCCCGACGGCGGCTCGGATTCGACACTGGGCCTGCAGTTCGTGACCTTCGACCAGACCGAGCACCATCCCGGCACCCCGACCCGGCACATTATCGTCGGCGACGCGGACACCAAAGCCCTGTACCAGACCACCGACGGCGGCTCGACCTGGAGCACGGTCACCACCGGCCCGGGCACCGTTCCGATCAAGGGCCAGTTCGCCTCGAACGGCGACCTGTATGTGGTCTACGACCAGTACACCGGCCCCTACTACATGGGCACCGGCAAGCTGTACAAGTTCGCCGCCGGAACCGAGTCCGCCACCGACGTCACGCCGGAAGGCAACGTCAACACGTGGGGTTATGACGGTCTCGCGATCGACCCGCGCGACCCGAACACGGTGTACGTCTCCACCAACGACCGCTGGAACCCGGTGGACACCATCTACCGCTCCACCGACGGCGGCTCGAGCTGGGCCGACGTGTCCGCCTCGACGTCGCTGAACATCTCCTATGAGCCGTATCTCGCCTGGGGCACCACGCCGAGGTTCGGCTGGTGGATCGGGGCGCTGGCGATCGACCCGTTCGACCCGAACCACATCGTGTACGGCACCGGCGCGACCCTGTACGGCACTTACAACATGGGCGCGATCGCCACCGGCGGAACGGTCGACTTCTCCGCCTCGGCGTCCAAGGGCATCGAGGAGACCTCGGTCAGGGCCCTGCTGGTGCCGAACGGTCCGAGCGGCTGCAAGCTGGTCAGCGCGCTCGGCGACCTGGGCGGGTTCTGCCACACCTCGCTGACCCAGTCCCCGGCGGACTACTTCGGTGTGAACATCGACACCGGTTCGGGGATCGGGCAGGACGCGAGCGGCAACCTGATCGCGTTCGTCGGCGTGAACAGCTCGAACAAGCCGGCCGGTCAGTACTCGACCGACGGCGGCGTGACCTGGACCCAGTTCCCGGCCGCGCCGGGCACGATGACCGCGGGCCAGGGTCAGGTGGCCGTCGCGGCGGACGGCAGCAGCATCGTCTGGAACCCGGCAGACGGGACCACCCCGGTCTACACGACGGACAAGGGCGACACGTGGACGGCGGTCTCCGGCCTGCCCACCGGCATCGCCCCGGTCGCCGACCCGGTGAACGCGGACGACTTCTACGCGATCGACTCCACGACCGGCGTGCTGTACAAGAGCACTGACGGCGGCAAGACCTTCGCCGAGGCCGCGACCGGGCTGAGCGCCGCGGGCAACGACCAGCTCCAGACCATCCCCGGGCACGCGGGCGAGTTGTACTTCGCCGCGCAGACCGGCGGCCTGCAGCTGTCGACCGACGGCGGCACGAGTTGGAGCGCGGTGGACGGTGCGCACGTGTCCGCCGCGTACGCGGTCGGCGAGGGCGCAGCGGCTCCCGGCTCGCGTTACCAGACGCTGTACATGGTCGGCACGGTCGACGGCGTCACCGGGTTCTACATGTCCACCAACGGCGGCACTTGCTGGACGAAGATCAACAGCAGTCAGCAGAACTTCGGCTGGATCCCGGACATCGTCGGCGACCCGAACCACTACGGCCGCGTCTACCTGGGCACCAACGGCCGCGGCATCCAGACCATCGACGTCGCGCAGCAGTAACCGCCGAACAGTACCCGCAGTGAAACGCGTGGGGTGCGGCACCGTCGTCGCAGGCTCGCACCCCACGGCACGCACGACCCCGAGATAGACCGGACTGCATTCTGAAAGGGACCGCACCATGCCAGACCGTCGATGTGGTGAGCCAGAGCTGGTAGATCGGATGTCGGCATCATGGTGACGCTGGCTGAAGTCGCCCGCCAGGCGGGTGTCTCGCCCTCGACGGTGTCGTACGTGATCTCCCGCAAGCGTTCGATCTCGGAGGAGACGCGGCGCAAGGTGGAGGCCGCGATCGAAGCTCTGGGCTATCACCCGCACGCGGGGGCCCGTGCGCTGGCCTCGAACCGCTCTAACATCCTGGCGCTGATGATCCCGCTGCGCAGTGACATGTACGTGCCGGTGATCATGGAGATCGCGATGGCGGTGACGACGGAGGCGCGGGAGTTCGGTCAGGATGTGCTGCTGTTGACGAAGGACGAGGGCACGGCCGGGGTGCGTCGGGTGGCCGGTAGTGGTCTGGCGGACGCGATGATCGTGATGGATATCGAGCTGGAGGACGATCGGATCCCGGTGCTGCGCGAGACCGAGACTCCAGCTGTGCTGATCGGGCTGCCCGCCGATTTGTTGGGGCAGACGTGTGTGGATCTGGATTTCGAGGCGACCGGCGCCGCGTGCGTCGAGCACCTCGTCTCGCTCGGGCATCGGGACATCGCGCTGATCGGCGAGGGTCAGGGCGTGTACAAGCGCAACACCGGTTTCGCCGCGCGCACGCTGGTCGGTTTCCAGCGCGCGGCGGCCAAGCACGGTGTTCGCGCGGTGTATCGGCCGTGCGAGGGAACCTACGAGTCCACTGCGGGTGTGCTGTCCCGGATCATGGAGGAGCGTCCGGGCACTACCGGTTTCGTCGTGCAGAACGAGGCGGCCATCGCTCCGCTGCTGAGCCTGCTGCGATTGTCCGGGCGTGCCGTGCCGGAGGACACGAGCGTGGTGGCGATCTGTCCTGACCAGGTCGCGTTGCAGTCCTCGCCGAGGCTGACCAGCGTGTCGATCCCGGCCGAGGAGATGGGTCGACGCGCGGTGCGCCTGGCGATGGCCCAGGTCGACCACTCCATCGACTACACAAGTCAGACCACGTTGATTGCGCCGGTGCTCACCGTGCGCGACTCCAGCGCCCCGGGCCCGGCCGCGTAAAAGTCGCGTCACACCCGGTCGCACCCTACTTCTCGATGAAAGGCCTTGCCGTCTTGTCCGAGGAATCCCCGCTTGCCTCGCTCGCCCATGAAGTCGGCGAGTTCTCGGCCCCTTTCATCGAGGACGGTGGCTCTGTGCTGGAGTGGATGGGTCGTCAGGAGGTGCTGCGCATTGAAGCCTGGGGCGAGAATTCGCTGCGGGTGCGCTCGAAGGTCGGCGGTGTGATCCTGGAGGGGTTGCCAGGGGCGTTGCTCGACTTGGCCGACCAGGCTCAGGTCGAGATTGAGATTTCTGCGTCGGGTGCCACGATCGTGAACGGCAGTATCAGCGCGAGTATCTCGCCGACCGGGCGGATCGTGTTCCGGCGCATCGAGGACGGTGCGGAGTTGTTGTCTGAGCAGGATGCGCATTTCTGGTGGCCGGGGCCGCGGTTGCGTACCGCGCTCGGCAACGGCTATGCGCGGCTTGAGCAGCGGTTCGCGGCGTACCCGGATGAGAAGCTTTACGGTCTGGGTCAGCATCAGCATGGCCTGTATGACCAGAAGGGCGCCGTGGTCGAGTTGGTGCAGCGCAATTCCGAGGTGTCGATCCCGTTCCTGGTCTCCTCGCGCGGTTACGGGTTTTTGTGGAACAACCCGGCGATCGGCCGGGTGGAGTTGGCCGTGAACGGCACCCGGTGGGTCGCCGACAGCGCCCGGCAGCTGGACTATTGGATCACCGCGGGTGAGCCGGCGCAGATCCAGCGCGCCTATGCGGATGCGACCGGCCACACTCCGATGATGCCGGAGTGGGCGGCGGGGTTCTGGCAGTGCAAGCTGCGCTACCGCTCGCAGCAGGAGTTGCTGGAGGTGGCCCGGGAGTATCACCGGCGCGGCATCCCGTTGAAGGTGATCGTGGCGGACTTCTTCCACTGGACCCACCTGGGCGAGTGGCGCTTCGATCCGGTCGAGTGGCCGGACCCGGGCGCCGCCGTCGCCGAGCTCGCCTCGTACGGCACCAGGCTGATGGTCTCGGTCTGGCCGTCGGTCAGCCCGCTCTCGGAGTACCACGCCGAGATGGAGCGGCGCGGGTTTCTGATCGGCACCGAGTTCGGGCCCGTCGCGCACGCCGACTGGCCGGACAAGGGCGTGGACAACACGGTGCAGGTCGCGTTCTACGACGCGACCAACCCGCGGGCGCGCGACTTCGTGTGGTCCAAGATCCGCGAGTCCTACCTGGAGGCCGGGATCGAGGTGTTCTGGGCCGACGCGTGCGAGCCGGAGCTCAAGCCCGGGTATCCCGCGAACCTGCGCTACCACGCCGGCCCCGGCCTGGAGGTGGGCAACCTGTATCCGCGGGAGAACGCGCGGATGTTCTACGAGGGCATGCACGCGGCCGGGAAACCGGAGGTGGTCACGCTCAACCGGTCGGCCTGGGCCGGCTCCCAGCGCTACGGGGCGATCCTGTGGTCCGGGGACATCAACACCGACTTCGCGACCTTCCGCAAGCAGATCGCTTCGGGGCTGAACACGGCGCTGAGTGGGATCCCGTGGTGGAACACCGACATCGGCGGCTTCCACGGCGGCGACCCCACCAGCCCGGAATACCGGGAGGTGATGGTCCGCTGGTTCCAGTTCGGCGCGCTGTCCCCGATCTTCCGGCTGCACGGCTTCCGCCAACCGGCACTGCCGTTCTCCCCGCAGGTGACCGGCGCACCCAACGAGATCTGGTCCTACGGCGAGCAGGCCTGCCAGATCATGGCCTCCTACATCGCGCTGCGCGAACGCCTGACCCCGTACATCCTCACGGTCATGCGGCAGGCGCACGAGACCGGCCTGACCCCGATCCGCCCCTACCTGCTCGAATTCCCCGAAGACCCCAAATCCTGGACCATCGACGACGCCTACCTGTTCGGCCACGACCTACTCGTCGCCCCCGTGCTCGAAGCCGGAGCCCGCTCCTGGGACGTCTACCTCCCCAAGGGCGCCACCTGGCACGACGCCTGGACCGGCGAAGAACACGAAGGCGGCCAAACCATCACCACCCCCGCACCCCTCGACCGCATCCCACTCTTCCTGCGCGACGGAGCCAGGCTACCCATCGCCAAGGCCTGAAGCCGCTTACGACTCGTAACAAAATGAGCGCGGCTTGGCTGCGCGAGGTACTTGCGCGGCCACGTCGACGGGGCGGAATTCCTGTGGCTCCGCAGGGCCAAGTTGGGCAGACTGTCGGAATGGACGATCAAGAATCCAACCTTGACACCAGCGCTGTCCAGGATGTTGCCGTGGCCGCGGGATCGATGATGTCTGACACGATGCGCGCGGCTCGCCGGATGTCGTTCAACGCCGATGCGTTGACCTACCGACGGGGCAGGCCACGCTACCCGGACGCGGTCTTCGAGTTGCTGACAGAGCGATGCGGGCTGCGGCCCGGCGCGCGGGTGCTGGAGATCGGTGCCGGAACGGGCCTGGCGACCGGGCCGTTGTTAGCGGCTGGCGCGCACGTGGTCGCGGTCGAGCCCGGCGAGAGCCTGGCCGCGATTCTCGCCGCCGATCACGCGTGCGACCGACTGGAGATCTCTGTCAGCGACTTCGAGACCGCGGACCTCCCAGCCGGGTTCGACCTCGCGGTGGCGGCGACAGCGCTGCATTGGCTCGACCCGGCCACATCGACCGCGAAGATCGCCGGGCTGGTGCGTCCGGGCGGCTGGCTGGCGGCGTGGTGGAACGAGTTCGGCGACCCCAAGCGGCCGACGATCTTCCGCGACCGGCTCGATGAGGTCTACCACGACCTGCTGCCCGGCGCGACCGGCTACCGGGAGAGCCGCTCTCATGTGCTCGACACCGACCGGTGGCGCGGGCAGTTGACCGCCGGCGGCTACTTCGACGACGTCTCCGTCGAGATCATCGAATGGAATCAGATCCTGACCGCCCAGACCGCGCGGGACCAGTGGTCCACATTCCCGAACATCGCCGAACTCGCCCCGCCGAACCGCGCGGAGTTTCTCACTCGCCTCGGTTCACTCGTCGACGAACTCGGCGGCCAGGTCGCAGACCCGCGCCTGACGGTCATCTACACTGCTCAACGCGTCCACAGCTCGCAGTGATCCAATTGGACTGCGGTCCAGAAGAGCGCTCTGTCGTGCGCGACGATCTGACGGCACAGCCGAGCGTGGCGAAGGCATGATGGATGTCGTCGCGAATCTCCCAGCGGATGCGCAATCGGCGAAACCAGTGCAGCAGCGCGATCGTGCCCTCGACGACCCACCGGTAGACGCCCAGGCCGGAGCCGTGTTCGGTGCCGCGCCGGGCGATATGCGGGGTGATCTCAAACCTGCGGACCCGGTCGCGGTAAAGGTCATGATCGTAGCCGCGGTCGGCGTACAGGTGCCTGGGCCGCCGTAGCGGTTGGCCGCGCTTTCCGCGGATCGGCGGTACGGCCTCGATCAGTGGGATCAACTGGGTTACGTCGTTACGGTTGCCGCCGGTGGTGATCGTGGCCAGCGGGATTCCGTGGGCCTCGACGATGACGTGGTGCTTGCTGCCGGTGTTGCCTCGATCCACCGGGGATGGGCCGGTGGCCGGCCCGCCCTTCATCGCCCGGATATGGCTGGAGTCGACGGCAGCCCGAGAGAGGTCGAGCATGTCGACCGCCCGCAACTCGGCGAGCAGGAGTTCGTGAAGACGTTGCCAGACTCCAGCCTCGTTCCAGTCTCGAAGCCGTCTCCAGCACGTCATCCCAGAACCGAAGCCCAGTTCCTGCGGAAGAAACCGCCACGGGATACCGGTGTACAGGACAAACAGGATCCCAGAGAGCACCTGCCGATCGTCCAGGCGTCGTCGACCAGGGTGACGGTATCGGCGCTGGACCACCGGCAGCAGCGGCTCGATCCGTGCCCATAGACCGTCGTCGACCTCCCACGGCTTGCTTGCACTCTTCGTCTCGGCTGACTCGCACCCCCTCCGGCGGCATCAACGAAATCTGACACAGCGCCATTCCCGACGCAACCACCAGCTCATTTCGTTACGACTCGTTAGTCCGTTCGACGGAAATCTGGATAGTGCTCTCTCGGCGGGCCGTGCGTTGTACGGCCCGCGGCTGCACGCTGGTAGGCATGTCCTAGTTGAAGCGGGCTGCGGCCGAGGCCTTCGGCGCCAGAGCGGAGCGTGCGGGTGAGCGAGACCTCGGATCTGCAGAGGAACTTCGGGCGCCGCGACGTCCTCTACTTGCTCGTGTGCGCCCTCGTGGGCGTCGACGGCCTGGGCGCGCTGGCCACCCGCGGTGGCGCGGCGTTCACTTGGATGATCGGTTCGGTGCTGCTGTTCGCGGTGCCCTCGGCGCCCAAGAACTGCGCGCCGCCGCGCGACAGGGCTTACCCGGGTCGGGCTGAGGAGCGACCTGGCCGACGCGCTGTTCGGCGGCGGGAAGCCGAAGAGGGTCAGTGGGTCGTGTAGCCGCCGTCGACCGGGAGCGCGACACCGAGCACGAGGCTGGCGGCCGGGCTGCACAGCCAGAGCACCGCGGCGGCGATCTCCTCGGCGCGGCCGAGCCTGCCGATGGGCTGCTGCTTCATGATCTCGGCCATGGCCTCGGCCTGCCCTTCGAGCATGCCGGAGACCATCGGGGTGTCGATCACGCCGGGGCACACGGCGTTGATCCGGATGCCGCGGGGCGCGTATTCGACCGCGGCGCTCTTGGTCAGGCCGATCACCCCGTGCTTGGAGGCGTGGTACGCCGCGCGCTCCGGCAGTCCCACCAGTCCGCCCAGGGAGGAGCAGTTGACGATGGCGCCGCTGCCCTGCGCGCGCATCTGGCGCAGCTCGTGCTTCTGCGCGGTCCAGATCCCGCGCAGGTTGACCGCGTTGACCCGATCGAAGTTCTCTGCCGTCTCATCGGCCGCGTCGCTCGGCGGCACCTGGATCCCGGCGTTGTTGAACGCCATGTCCAGTCGGCCGAAGGTCGCGACCGCGCGCTCGACCATCGCGGCCGCCTGCTGCTCGTCGGTCACATCGCAGGCTACGCCGATGGCCTGGTGGCCGGCCTCGGTCAGCTCCTTCGCCGCGCGCTCGGCGGCCTCTCCGTCGATGTCGGCCAGCACGACCGAGGCACCCGCCTCGGCGAACGCCCGAGCTGTGGCCAGGCCCATCCCGGAGGCCGCACCGGTGACGAGCGCGACCTGGTTCTCGAAGTCGTAGGTCGGATTCATCGGGTTCTCCTTGTCGGTCGGCGCGTGCCGACCAGTCGATCTGTGGCAGGGCGGGGTCGAGAACCTCGTCCTGCTCGATTCAATCGGGATCGGAGGCGGGGTGGGAGTCACCGCCGTGAGGGGTCTTGGCAGGGACCCTCGGTGCCCGGGGGAGCCGCCGCAAGCCGCACCGGCGCCCGCACCGGCGATCAGCGACCCCTGCCCATCCGATGCCGCCGCCTCAGAACTCGCGGTAGTCGAAGAAGTCGAAGTCGGCGGTGTGGCGTGCGCCGGTGAGATCCTGGGCGGCCAGCGCGAACACGGCGCCGGTGTAGCCCCAGTCGGTGATGCGGTCCGCGACCGAACGGGTGGCGTATTCGTCGGAGAGCAGGGAGGCGTCGAGCGGCGGGCCGATCTCGTGCCAGTCGGCCCCGTCGAGGGACCAGGCGAACCGGACGGTGTCGCCCCGTGTCGCGGCTCGCAGGTGCAGCGGGGCCTCGCTCTCGATGGGTACGACGGCGCTCTCGGTGTGCGTCTGGAAGTCCAGGCTGGCGAGCCGCAGTACGCGTCCGTACTGTTCGTCCCAGGTCAGGTGCAGGTAGTGCCAGAGCTTGGTGTTGTAGAAGTGGACGAGGCCCGCCATGTGCCTGGGGTCCGCGGGGTGGTAGTCGAGCAGGGTGCGCGCCTCGGCGTTCAGCGCCGTCTGCCGGTGGGCGACCAGGCTCTGCCGGTGCGCGGAGGCGAGGGACTGCTGTCCGCGCAGCCGGAGGTGTCCGGGGCGTGCCTGGAGATCCAACCAGCCGGGATCGGCGTGCAGGCGGAGGGTCAGCAGCCGCGGGTGCAGCGTGCCGTCGACGCGGGGTTCGTCGAAGTCGTCGTGGAAGCGGTAGAGGTCCGCCGGCTCACCGTCGTACGCGTCCGGGCCGGTCGGTGTCGAAGTCACGGCGGCGGATGGGACGGGGAGCGTCAGCACCGGACGGGCGCCGGGTACTCGAGGCCAGCCGTCCGGGCTCCACTCGATCCGCGCCAGCGCGGTCTCGCGACCCAGCACACTGCGATCGATGTCCGGCAGCATCCGCGCGCACAGGTACGCCATGAACCACTGCCCGTCCGGGGTTTCCACCAGGCAGCCGTGGCCGGCCTTCTGCAGCGGGTTCCCCCGGTCGTCGCGGGTCGTGATCAACGGTCCGGCGGGATCGAGTTCGTAAGGGCCCTCGATCGTGCGGCTGCGTGCGGCGACCGCGCCGTGGTTGGAGCCGGTGCCGCCGTCCGCCAGCAGCAGGATGTACCAGCCGTCACGGCGGTAGAGGTGCGGCCCCTCGGCCAAACCGTTGCCGGTGCGGTCGAAGATGCGCCGGATCGGACCGACGAGGCGGCGCAGTTCGCGTGACCACTCCTGCAGGGTGATCCCGGCGAACCTTTCATGCCCCGGGCGGTGGTCGTATTCCATCGCGACCATCCAGGTGCGGCCCTCGTCGTGGAAGAAGGAGGGGTCGAAGCCGCGGTTGTGCAGGGGAGCGGGGCCTGACCAGGGGCCGGTCGGCGATGGCCCGGTCACCACGAAGTTGCGAAGGTCGCGATACGGTCCGATATTGCTGACCATATGTGTGTACACGAGGTAGAACAACCCGTCCGCTTGGGTCAGGCATGGTGCCCACACGCCGCCGGAGTCCACGGTGCCCTTCAGGTCGATCAGCCGGGGTTCGTCGAGCGCGCCGCCGAGCGGTTCCCAGCTCACCAGGTCGCCGGACCGGTGGATCGTCACCCCGGGCAGCCACTCGAACGTGGAGGTCGCCAGGTAGTAGTCCTCCCCGACCCGCAGGATCGAGGGGTCCGGGTGGAAACCGCGGAGTATCGGGTTGCGGATCAGGCGTTCAGATTGCCGCGGATCCTCGGGCGCGCCGCGGTCCGCGGTATGGGTGACGGTCATGGGAATCGACTCCAGGTGTCCGGGCCGGATCGCGCTCGGACCCGCCCCTGGGTGGGCTGGACGGCGCGATGCCGATGGATGGCCCGCCGGGACCGGCAGCACCTGTGCGTCGGGGCACACCTGAACAATCTGACCGTCGGGGTCGGGACTCCCCGGCGGTACAAGACGGCGACTCGATTCGAAACGGGATCTTAAGCGCTCGCATACCCGAGGGCAAGCGGTCGCGGTGCCCGTCGACTGACTGCGAGAGCCCTCGCGCGGGTCAGGGCGCCGTCGGCGGCGCCGTGCTGGCGCGCACGATCAGCCTGGTGGACAGCTCGATCCGACGGTTGTCCGGCGCTTCTCCGTCCATGATCCGCACGAGCGTGCGGATCGCCTCCCCGCCCATCTCGGCCAGCGGTTGACGCACCGTGGTCAGTTCGGGTACCGCCCAGCGGGACTCGGGCAGATCGTCGAAGCCGACGAGGCTGATGTCGCGCGGCACCTCGAGACCCCGCTCGCGGATGACGCGCATGGCGCCGAGGGCCATCGGATCGGAGCACGCGAAGACCGCGGTGGGCGGTTCGGGCAGGTCGAGCAGTTGCTTCATTCGCTCACCGCTGGTGTATGGGTCGAACTCGCCGTATTGGACGTACGCGGCGGGGACGCCGAGGTGGGCGGCGCGCATCGCGGAGCGGTAGCCCTCGACCCGCAGTTCGCTGCAGTACCGGCTGCGCCGCCCGGCGATCACCGCGATCCGGCGGTGGCCCAGGTCCACGAGATGCTGCACGCCGCTGCGCGCGCCCTCCCAGTTGGTCGTCGCGACCGAGTACGCCTGCGGCGGCGGCGCGGTGGCCGGGTCGATCATCACGTACGGTATCGAGTTCTGCTCGAACCAGGCGAGTTCGGAGTCTGAGACGTGCGCCAGGTTGGTGACCACTCCGGCCGTGCCGCGCGCCGCGATGCGGTCCAGCCAGCCGCGGGTGGCCCTGTTGTGCCAGGTGCGGCCCAGCATGGCGTTGACCGCCAGGTGCAGTCCGGCATCCTGGACGGCGCGCTCCGCCCCGGCGAGCACCTCACCGGTCCACGTCGTGTCCAACGAGTGCACGATCAGGTCCACCGTGCGCGTCTGCTGCTGCGGGACGGGACGGTTGTAATAGCCTTGACGTTGATAGCCGAGCCTGCGCAGCACCTCCTCGACGTGCCGCCTGGTCTGGGCGGCGACATCCTCCCGGCCGTTGAGCACCTTGGAGACCGTGGGCACCGACACTCCCGCCTCGCGGGCGACCTGGGCCATGGTCGGTCCACTGCCCCTACCATCGCTGCCCTCTTGCTTCACGTGCGCCTCCCTCCCGGCCGGCTCCGCCATCGGAGCCCGTCGCCGCGCCTTTCGAAAGTTTTTCGACCTTTCGTTGGCAAGCCATTGAACCATTGACGTTACCTGGCGGCAATCCTACGTTGGCACCTGCCCACCCGCAGGCTAGACCGAAAGCCCGTGAGTCGGCCACCTGAAACTCTATCGAAACTACTTCTCGATTCACCAACAATGAGTGACCATCGCCAGGTCTGGAACCTGCCGCTTCGGGAGCGGCGAGAGCCTGCGCGAGGTTGCTCGACCACAGAGTTCACGCGGCTTGCAACGCCCAGACGAAGGAGTCACCGTGCGTCGATCAAGGCTGTATTCAGCAACACGAAACACCCTGGTTGCAGGGCTGGCAATGGGAATGACAGCCGCGCTGGCCGCATGCGGCAGCAGCGGTGGCACGCCGAGCGCGACTTCCACCGCGCATGTCACCCTCGACTACTGGGGCTGGAACAGCGGAACGCAGGCCGTGGTCAACGCGTTCAACGCGAGCCACCCCGACGTGACGATCAAGTACACCTCGCTGACCACCGCGGTCGACGCGCTGACCGATCTGACCAACGCGGTCAAGGCCGGCAACGCGCCGTGCCTGGCGCAGGGCAGCTCCGAGGACCTGCTCTCGCTGGTGTCCGAGGGCATCCCAGCGGACATCAGCCAGTGGATAGCCCCCGAGAAGGCGGACTTCAGCACCTCCGCGTACAACTACACCACCGTCCAGGGCAAGGTCTACGCCGTGCCGACCGCCACCTCGCCCGGCTTCCTCATCTACCGCGCCGACATCTTCAAGAAGTACGGGCTCACCGCGCCGACCACGTACAGCCAGTTCATCGCCGACGGCAAGGTGCTGGCCTCGCACGGGGTCTACATCACGAACTTCGCGGGTGAGGACCCGAGCACGCTGGAGAACATGGCGATGCAGGCGGGTGCGCACTGGTACTCGATCGACGGCAACTCGTGGAAAGTCGACTTCACGGATCCCGGCTCGCTTGAGGCCGCCGACGAGATCCAGCAGATCGTCGACGGCAACGAGGACTCCCAGCTCTCCTTCGCGGACTACGCCGCGGTGCAGCACAACTACGACGACGGCGGCACCGTCACCCGGTGGATCTCCACCTGGCAGCTGGCCGGAATGGTGAAGAACTTCACCGAGTCCGACGGCGACTGGGCCATCGCCCCGTGGACCAGCTACGACGGCGCGAGCCTGGCCCTGCCCGCCGGCATCAACAACGGCGCCGGGAACAACTTCGTCACCGCCCAGTGCAAGTCGATACCGCAGGCCGCCGAGGCGGCGCTGTGGATGTCGACGAACGCCAAGGCCGTGTCGATCATGGCGAACCCGAGCACCGGCTCGGACTTCTACCCCGCACTCGCCGACACGACGCCGTACGTGAGCGAGATCGTCCCGAGCAAGCTGCTCGGCTCCAACACCGCCGCCGCCACGCCGATCATCGCCAACAGCGTCAACGCCATCGTCTCGGGCTGGACCTTCGGCCCGGACTGGACCGCGATGGGCGCCGAGGAGGCCAACGGCTGGGCGAAGGTGCTCACCAAGCAGGAGACGGTCGTGCAGCTCCTCGACCACATGCAGCAGTGGGTGGTCGCTGATCTCAAGTCCCGCGGCATCAGCGTCGTGAGCTGAGACTTCGCCGAGGGGGCCGCTGCGTCCGCATGCGCAGCGGCCCCCTCGGCGAACCCCGAGTAAGCAACCCCCGCCGGGCCGAGTCGCGATTTTAGGAGCATCACTGATGTCCGGTCAGACCATCATCGAGCCGAGGGCCGAGGCCCCCGCGTCGCGCCCGGGAGCGGGCCAAGGCCCGGTCCGGCGTCGGCGTCGACTCGGCATCCAAGCTTGGAAGGGCGCGGGATTCACCGCCCCCTTCTTCCTCGGCTTCGCCCTGCTGTTCCTACTGCCGTTCGGCTACGCCGTGTACCAGAGCCTGTTCCTGGTCCAGACCTCGGGCCTGGGTCTCGGCGGCTCGACGACGGTGTTCGTCGGTCTGCGCAACTTCACCACGGCGCTGTCCGATCCGGACTTCAGGTCCGCGATCCTGCGTGTGCTGCTGTTCGCGTGCATCCAGATCCCGGTCATGCTCTTCATCAGCCTGGTGATGGCGCTGCTGCTGGACGCGGTCAAGGCGCGCACGGCGAACAAGTTCAGGATCCTGCTGCTCATCCCCTACATGGTCCCCGGAGTCGTGGCCGCTCTGATCTGGGTGAACGTCTACAGCCCCAGCGTCGGCCCGCTCACGCCGTTCGGCAAGCTGCTGGGATTCAGCTGGAACTTCTTCGCCCCGGCGATGGTCTGGCCGTCCATCGGCAACATGCTGACCTGGCACGGCATCGGCTGGAACATGCTGATCCTCTACGCCGCGCTGCAAGCCGTGCCGCGTGAGCTGTTCGAGGCCGCGCGCCTGGA
>Ga0302314_10005681_pt1 | contig 22680 bp, 23 predicted proteins | sample III_Palsa_N2_3_FD_200533 | JGI IMG/M metagenome (GOLD analysis project Ga0302314, IMG submission 200533) | Peat permafrost microbial communities from Stordalen Mire near Abisko, Sweden - III_Palsa_N2_3 | ecosystem: Environmental > Terrestrial > Soil > Palsa > Peat permafrost | place: Sweden... | reverse complement strand
GCCCCACTCGGGCCCCGCCGCGGGGGGGGGTGGGGGGGGGGGGGGGGGGGGGGGGTGGGGCTGCGCGGGGTCGCCCTCGGCCCAGCGGTGGACGTCGTAGTGGTAGAACTGCTTGGCCCAGACCAGGCCCGCGTACGCCTGCCGCATGATCCGCGCGTCCTCGGCCGTGGTCCCGGCCGGAGTCAGCGACGCGTAGAAGGCGTCAGTTTCCTGCTTGCGCACCGTCAGCGCGTCCTCCACAGCACTCTGATCCGCGAAGGACTCGTTTTCGGCGCACAGCGTGAGATGCAGGGTACGTACTTCCCCCGGAGCGAGTTCGATCTCGTAGTGCAGCGCGCCCTTCGTGCCCTCGAGCCGCGGGTTCACGGTCTCGGCGCCGAACACGATGTGGTCCCCGATCCCGTCCTTCGGGTAGTCGGAGGCGTTCTCACCGCGGAAGAGCACCGCGGCATTGGTCTCGTTGTCGCAGAGCAGCGGCACCGGCTCGAGCCCCGAGGCGTCGGCCAGCACGACCTGCGCGAAGTGCGGATGCCGGGCGGTGAGCCGGCCGGGCTCCCCGCGCACGCCGACCAGCCCCGAGTCGACGGCGTCCTCGATGTCCGACGCGCGTCCCCAGGCCCACATGTTGCGCAGCCAGAGATGCGGCAGAACGTGCAAGGTGGCGGGCTCTGCACCGAGGTTCTCGACCGTCAGGCGGATGGCGTAAGCGTGCGCCGAGGCCTTGGCGTAGTCGGCCGTTATGGAGAAGTACCGGTCATCGTCGAAGATCCCGGTGTCCACCAGCTCGAACTCGCCCTCGTCCTTAGACCGCCCGCCGTTGGCCCTCCGCAGGAGTTCATAGGGGAATTCCGACTGGGGGTAGTGGTAGCGCCAGGAGAGCCAGGACCCGGTGGGGGCGGCATCCTCATACCACCAGTAGTCCTTCGCATCCTCTCCGTGATTGCCCTCGGCGTTGGCGAGCCCGAAGATCCGCTCCTTGAGGATCGGATCGCGCCCGTTCCAGAAGGCAAGCGCGAAGCACCAGTCCTGGTTCAGGTTGGACAGCCCGGCCAGCCCGTCCTCGCTCCACCGGTAGACCCGGGAGCGCGCGTGGTCGAACGGGAAGTAAGACCACGCGTCGCCGTCCGCGCTGTAGTCCTCGCGGACGGAGCCCCAAGCGCGCTCGGACAGGTACGGCCCCCAGTCACGCCAAGGGGTCCCGCCCTCGTTCACTTCGGTCAACCGCCGGTGCTCGGGAGTATCAGCCACGGCTCCAGTGTGCCGTGTGGCGGGTGGTCGCGCCTTGTTGGGGCCGGAGTCAGTTGGCGCCAGTGAGGCCGCAACTGATGCAAGCCGCCGGGCTCACCGCGATTGACTCGGCCCGGAACGTGGCGGCATGCGAGACCATTGAAGATGCGGAAAGCACGCCGCCTATCGCGAGAGCAGCAAGCATGCTCACGGCCGCTAGACCGCCTACTAGGGTACGAAACTTGGACATTGTGAACCTCATATCAGCGCTATACGAAGGCTGCAGGCTGGTTGCGTAGCTTGGCTGCGAGTACCGTCCACCACGAGGTGCTCCCGCCAGCCGCCAGGCAGCTGTACTTAGTGTGCCGAACAAACGGGAGCCCAGGCACCCCCGTTCCTTGGCAGGTACTTGCCAGGGATAATAGTGCCAAGCCGCGATAGGCAGCGAGCGAGGCAGACGGCACCGTAGACAACAGAGGATGTTTCCTACCACAAGGAGCCAAAAGGGCACATGGGCGATACATCGAGCACGATGGGTGAGCAAGTCCTGGGTGCACTCGGACTGGACACCATGTGCGTACGGGTCTACCTCGCGATGCGCTCCGCTCCCGAGGCCGACACCGCTCAGCTCGCCGAGCAGTTGGGGCTCGACACATCCGAGGTCTCGGACGCCCTCGAAGAGCTTTCGCACCTCACGCTGTTGCGCCCGGGCGTAGCTCCGACGCAGCACTTACACCCAATCTCCATCGAACGCGCCATCCACACGCTCATCCGCCGGCAGCAGGAGCAACTCAAGATCCAGAGCAGATCGCTCACGACGCTGCAATCCTCGATGAAGGAACTGCTGGCGTCGAGGCCGGAGCGCGAGGACGGTTTCGGCCATGCCGATGTCGAGACGATCACCGGCCCCGAGCCGATCCAGTCGTTGATCGAACGACTCATCCTGCGAGCGACCGAAAGCGCCTGGTCCTCCATCCCGGGCAGGCCGATACCCCCGCAGATGCTCGAGATCGCGCGGCCTTTCGACGAGGAACTCTCCCAGCGCGGGGTAGCCGGCCGCAGCCTTTACCAGAACTCAGTGCTGGCGGACCGCCGCAACCTGGACTACGCGCGGTGGCTCAGCGGTCTCGGCATAGAGATCCGGTCCACTCCGGTCATCCCGATCCGAATGATCATCGTCGATCGGTCCGTGGGCGTCATTCTGTACCCGCAGCCACAAGTGGCTCCGGAGATGTTCGTCGTCCGCGAGCCGGCGCTCCTGGTTCCGCTGATCGAGTTGTACGAGATGAGCTGGGCAGCCGCGAAGCCCATCGACGGCCCGGAGCCCGAGGAGACCTCCGCGAAGGAGCCGACTCAGCAGGAGGTGGCGTTGCTCCGGCTGCTTGCCTCCGGGAGCACGGACGAGGCGGCGGCGAAGAAGCTGGGGGTCTCAGTGCGCACGGTGCGCAGAATCATGGCGGAGTTGATGGATCAGCTCGAGGCTTCCAGCCGCTTCGAGGCGGGGCACAAGGCGACGCAGCGAGGTTGGCTCTAGAACTCGGGGAGGACCGGGGGCGTGGGCTTCGCGATGCGCTGAGAGGTGCTCTGGGGCGGCTTCCGAGGCTGAGAAAGAAGCCTGCCGCCCTAGGCGGGGCCAGTGTGGGCCCGTGGCCCCGCCTAAGGGTTCAGGCAGCGGCTTCGCGATGCCGCGCCGAGGGCCGGGAATCTGGTGGGGGATCCGGCTCGTGAGACTTAGTTTGCCCTACCCCGGATAGCTGACTCTAGAGTTCAGAAGTGGCACGACCCTGCATGGCATGAAGCTGTCAGCTGGAAGCCAACCCCCGCATGCACGTTGCACGCGGAATCCCGACATACCCGCGCTGACCTGCGCGGGAACGCCGGGATTCCACAGCTGTTAACAATCTTTCCGAAATATGACAGGCGCCTCCCATACTTCGCCGAAGGGGCCCGCCGAGGTGCCCCTTCGGCTAGGCCACGGGCTGCTCGGAGGCCGTACCACCCGGCTGCGCGGGGACCAGGGCCGCGTCGCCGTGCAGGGAGCGGATCTCGTGGGTGATCTTCATCGAGCAGAAGTGCGGGCCGCACATGGAGCAGAAGTGAGCCTGCTTGGCCGGGGCCGCCGGCAGCGTCTCGTCGTGGAAGGCGCGGGCGGTGGCCGGGTCGAGGGCCAGGTTGAACTGGTCCTCCCAGCGGAACTCGAATCTGGCGTCGGACAGCGCGTCGTCCCAAGCCTGGGCTCCGGGGTGGCCCTTGGCCAGGTCGGCGGCGTGGGCGGCGATCTTGTAGGCGATCATGCCCTGCTTGACGTCCTCGAGGTCGGGCAGGCCGAGGTGCTCCTTGGGGGTCACGTAGCAGAGCATCGCGGTGCCGTACCAGCCGATCATCGCGGCGCCGATGGCCGAGGTGATGTGGTCGTAGCCGGGGGCGATGTCCGTGGTCAGCGGGCCGAGCGTGTAGAACGGCGCGTCGTCGCACAGCTCCTTCTGTAGATCCACGTTCTCCTTGATCTTGTGCATCGGGACGTGTCCCGGGCCTTCGATCATCACCTGGACATCCATCTGCCGGGCTACGCGGCCGAGCTCGCCGAGCGTCTTGAGCTCGGCCAGCTGCGCGGCGTCGTTGGCGTCGTAGATGGAGCCGGGGCGCAGGCCGTCGCCGAGGGAGTAGGTGACGTCGTACTCGCGCAGGATCTCGGTCAGCTCGGCGAAGCGCTCGTAGAGGAAGTTCTCCTTCTTGTGCGCCAGGCACCAGGCCGCCAGGATCGAGCCGCCGCGGGAGACGATGCCGGTCTTGCGACGGCCGGTGAGCGGCACGTAGTCGGCGAGCACGCCCGCGTGCACGGTCACGTAGTCAACGCCTTGCTCGCACTGCTCGATGATGGTGTCCCGGTACACCTCCCAGGACAGCTCCTCCGCCTTGCCGCCGACCTTCTCAAGAGCCTGGTAGATCGGCACCGTGCCGACCGGCACGGGGCTGTTGCGCAGGATCCATTCACGTGTCTGATGGATGTCCTTGCCGGTAGACAAATCCATGATGGTGTCGGCGCCCCAGCGGGTGGCCCACACCATCTTCTCGACCTCGTGCTCGATGGACGAGGCGACGGCGGAGTTGCCGATATTCGCGTTCACCTTCACCAGGAAGGCCTCGCCGATGACCATCGGCTCGATCTCCGGGTGCCGGATGTTCGCCGGAATCACCGCGCGGCCGGCGGCGACCTCGGCGCGCACCTTCTCCGCGTTCACCCCTTCGCGCAGCGCGATGTACTCCATCTCGGTGGTGATCTCGCCGCGCCTGGCGTAACCGAGCTGGGTACGCGCGCTGGCCTGACCTGCAGTGGCCCGCTCGGCGATCCAGGGCTCGCGCAGCTTCGGCAGGCCTGCACGCACGTCGGTACGCAGGCTCTCGTCCGTGTAGGGACCCGAGGTGTCATACAGCAGAACGCTGTCACCGGTGGAAAGTCGGACCTCGCGCATCGGCACCCGGAAGGTGCCGAGCGCGTCGGTCAGATAGGTCTTACACAGTGCACCATTCGACCCCGGTGCATTTTCGTTCGACGGAGACAAAGCAGCCATGGCTGCGGTCACACTCCCTACGCCGGCATTATCCGGACAGGTTCATGCGGTCGGCGTGTTCGCCCTCTCAGCCCGGATCCGCCCCGAGCTCCCGCGGTTTTTCGGTTGTCTCCGTCAGACTAGCGCTTTCCCTCCCCGTTCTCGCCCCCGCCCGGCCCGCCGGCAGGCCGCTCAGTAGTCGCGCTTCTTCTGCAGCTGGCGGCGGCGGTAGGCGGGGATGGACATCATGAACCGGTGGTAGCCGTAGTACAGCGCGCCCACCGCGACGGCGCCGAGGGCGATGTACAGCAGCGAGTGCAGCGCGAAACTCACGATCCCCAGCACGATCCAGCCGGCGACGAACACTCCGGCGACCACGAGCAGCGCCTTCAATGCGAATGGCATTTCGCCTTCCCTACCCCTTCAATGTCCGTGGACGGTTCCTTGCCGGGTCAACGAACGAGACGACCGCCGCGTTCCAACCCACGATCCACGATATATCGCGAATGGCCCGGGCGCTACCAGCGGCGACCCCGAATCCCCCCTAGGGGTCGCGACCAGGCACGACGTCCCGGAACGCGGCGAGGCCTCCATGATCGAGGAAAAGCCGCTTAGCCCGCCGGCTCGTCTAGGCGACGATCCGACGGGCTGGGTCGAGCGGGTGTTGCTCAGGCCTTCTTCTTGGCCCGAGCGGCGGTCTTCTTCGTCGCGGCCTTCTTGGCCGGACGGGTGGCGGCCGCCTTCTTGGCAGGGGCCTTACGCGCAGGACGGGCGGCCGGGGCCTCCGCCTCCGCGAAGGACGCCTTTCCGTCCGCGAACGCGGCACGGCACTTCTCCAGCAGCTTGCGCAGCGAAGCCTGGTCGGTCTTGGTGAGCTGCCCGGAAAGCAGGCCCTCGACCTCCTCGACCTTCTTGTCAGCGCGAGCCAGCAGGGTCTTGCCGCTGCGGGTGATGGTGGTCTCCATCGCCCGGCCCTGGCCGGGCACCGTGCGGCGCTCGATCAGACCCTTCACGGTGAGGTTCCCGAGCACCGTGGTCATCGTCTGGGGGGTCACCAGGCACTGCCGGGCCAGTTCGGCCCCGCTGATGCCGGGAGTCTCAGCGATCACCAACAGCGCCGAGTACTGCGGAACTGTCAGACCCATGGGTCGCAGCACCGCGTCCTTAGCTCCGGAGAGCTCTTGCTCAAGGCTCTTGACCACGTGGCCGAGCCGGTCATCCATTGCTGTCATAGCGTCGATCATATCCTGTGTCGCACAAAATGCCCGTTTTTGCGTCGGGCCCTGACGCGTACGGGTGATACACAGCGCCCTGCGAGCGCCACCCGGGTTGTGTGCAACAGCTTGCCACAGGTTCTCGACCGCAGGGTGCGGATTGCGCAAGGATTCCGCCCATGAAGAAATTCGTCATCAAGATCGCGGTGAACGCGGTGGCACTCTGGGTGGCCTCCCTGGTGCTCAAATCAGGGATCACCTTCGAGCACTCCGGGGGCGCCACGGTCCAGCTGGTCGAGACGGTACTGATCGTCGCGCTGATCTTCGGACTGGTCAACACGTTCATCCGTCCGATCGTCAAGCTGTTCAGCTTCGGCCTGATCATCGTCACGCTCGGACTCATCACCTTTGTGATCAATGCTCTGATGCTGTGGCTGACCTCTGCGATCTGCGCCCACTTCGCGGTGCAGTTCCACGTCAAGAACTTCATCTCAGCCCTGCTCGGCTCGCTCATCATCACCGTCGTCTCGCTGGTGCTGCACGCGGTCCTGCCCGACGACGACAAGAAGTGACCAAGCCCACAGATGCGTCGGCGTCCACGCACTCCGTGGGCGCTTCCGGCGCGTCCCCCCTGCTGCCGCACCCGGTCGGCGTACTACGGTTACCTGGCAGGATTCGAAGCAGCAGTGCGCACCGATCGTCCCGGCTCTTCGGCGCACGGTGTGAAGCGAGGGAGCAACGGTGAGATTCACGCGGACCAGTCAGCCGCGCCCGGCGGGGCGTGCGGCGACCGGGCGACGACGATGATCGGGGACCAGGTCGCCGCGCTGCTCGGCGCGAAGGTCGCGGGGGTCACGGCGCTCGGCACCGGCTCCGGCGGCACCGGCGGCTACCGCGTCGCGCTGCTTTCCGGCGGCAACGTCTTCGCGAAGGCCTATCCGGGTTCTGAGCCGGGCTTCCTGGCCGCCGAGGCGCGCGGCCTGCAGTGGCTGCGCGAGGCGGACGGGGTGACGGTCCCCGAGGTACTCGGCGAGCTCGAGGACCTGCTGGTGACCGCCTGGATCAACCCCGGAAGACCGACCCCGTCCGGCGCCGAGGAGTTCGGCCGCGGTCTCGCCACCGTGCACGCCCGCGGCGCGCAGACCTTCGGGGCGCCGTGGAACGGGTACATCGGCGCCCTGTCGATGGACAACACCGAGTCCGACGACTGGCCCTCCTTCTACGCCGAACGCCGGGTTCTGCCATACCTGCGCGCCGCGGTGGACCGCGGCGCGCTGGAATTGAGCCAGGCGGCTGACATCGAGGCGGTCTGCGCCCGGATAGAGGAGCTGGCCGGGCCGCCGGAACTGCCCGCTCGGCTGCACGGGGACCTGTGGGCCGGCAACGTGCACTGGGACGTCAAGGGTCGGGCCTGGCTGATCGACCCGGCCGCGCACGGCGGGCACCGGGAGACCGATCTGGCGATGATGGCGCTGTTCGAGCCGCCGCTGCTGGAGACGATCCTCGGGGCATACGACGAGGTCCACCCGCTGGCCGACGACTGGCGCGAGCGCGTGGCCCTGCACCAGCTACACCCGCTGCTGGTGCACGCCGCCATGTTCGGGGGCTCCTACGGGGAGCAGGCCCTCGGGGCGGCTCGCCAGTATCTCTGAGCGGACACGGATTCGATTTCGTTCCATAGATGAACAACCGCTAAACGAGATATGCACCCTTCACGGTGAACTCGTCAGTACGCTGCGGCACCACCACCCGTTCGGCCCCAAGAGCAGGCCACGATTCGGACGCGGACGGGCAAAAGCTGTGTCACGCCCGCTACAGACGAATCTCATCGACCTATTAGAGTGGCCGATCAGTGGGGCTCGTGACCGGCTGACCCACCGGCCGGGTGAAGACCAAGGAGCTTGGCCTGTGGAGTACAGTGCCCATAGCGCGCGCGTTGACTGTGGAAACTGCGGTGAGCCCGCCGAGGGCCACTACTGCCGCATGTGCGGCACCCCTGTAGGCACGACGATGGGTGCAGTGGGCGACGGAGCGCCAGCCATGGCCGCGCTGCCAGGCTATGGAACGTACGAGTCCACCCAGGCGATGGCGGCGGTCCCCAACGGCTACGCGACGGGCTACGGCGCGGAACCCACCCAGATGCTCGCCCCGATGCCGACGCCGCCCACGCAGCCGCCCACGGAGTTCGACAGCCTCTTCCGGACCGCGGACGGCAGCCCGGGGCTGCACGGCCAGACCCAGGTGATGGCGCCGATCGTGGACACCGACTACCGGATGCCGCCACCCGGCGGCGTGCGGCCCCCACTCGGCCGCGGCAACGAGGACGAGCCGCGTACCAACCGCCCGGTCGTCTTCGCCACGGTCGGCGCGGTGGTGGTGGCCGCGGGCGTGATCCTCGGCCTGCTCTACCTCGGCAGTCACGGCTCGAACACGAGCGCGAGCGTCTCGACGACGACCACCGCCAACGCCGGGGCGGCGAACGCGAACGCCTCGCAGGCTCCGGGCGTAATCTCGCTTCCGACGGGCGCGGCCACGACCGTCACGCCGTCCACGCCGGCGAGCTCGGCGACGACGGCGACCAGCTCGAGCGCCGCCGCCACCTTCAGCGGCGACAGCTTCCCGCTCGGTCCCGGTTCGTCCGGCAGCTGGGTGAAGTGGGTGCAGGAGCGGCTCAAGCAGCTCGGCTACTACCACGGTTCGGTCAGCGGCAGCTTCGACCAGGCGACGGCGCTGGCGGTGCAGCAGTTCCAGGCCTCGGCGGGCGTGACCGGCGACGCGGCGAGCACCGTCGGCCAGCACACGGCGACGGCACTGGCTGCCGCGGGCAGCACCCCCGACCTCCGCTTCGGCACCAGGTCCTCGGACGTGAGCCGGCTCAACGAGGCGCTGAACCTCGCCGAGGGGGCGAACCTGTCCGGAAGCAGGTACTCAGTGCAGACGGCCGAGGCCGTGGCGCAATACCAGCAGGCGGTCGGCATCCAGCCAACCGGCCAGGTGGACGCCGCGACGTGGGCCAAGCTGCAGACCGGGACCCTGGCCGACTGAACCGGCGCCGGGAAACGGGCTTCAACCCGCCGTCGGCCGCGAACCCCGGGCTACTACTGGGCGTCGAGGCCGGCGGCGGCGACCAGGCGGTCGCGCTCGCCCTGATCGATCGCCGTCCAGCGCGTGGCGCGGATCGCCCCCTCCAGGGCGAGCAGCGTGTGCACGCACTCCTCGGGCGGGGTCTGCGCGGCGATCTGCTGCCAGATCTCGAGCGCGCCCTGCCGCTTGAGCTGCTCGAGCGTCTCCACCCCGACGGAGCGCAGCCGGGCCGAGAGCACCGGGCCGATGTTGACGGCCCGGTCTATCGCCAGGCCGTGGATCACGGTCAACGCGCGCCCTTTGGATACTGTTCCCACCGAGTTTCAACCTCCGCCTCGAGACCGCGCCGAGAACAGCGCGGCCCTGACCGATCCGCCGCCGCGACGGTGCTTCCACCTTCGCCCCGGTATCCCGGCACGGCCACCCGAATCGCCCTTGCGGGTCACAATCAGTACAAATCGCGGCAACCCACAGCAACTCACGGCACGCCGGGTGCTTGGTTTCATATCGATCCCATGTCAGAACCAACTGAGACGCGCTTCGCTCCGGTGGCTCCGGTTACCGTTTAATTCTCAGCAGAATGGAGGGGTCATGGACGTCGCCCAAGTTGGCGTCACGACACCGACGACGCCCGGAACACTCGAACACACGGTTGAAGGCGCGGAGGCCGAGCTCGCCCAGGTCCAGATCGAGCTCGAGCACACCCGTGCCCAGCTCGACCACCTCACCCGGCAGCAGCACAGTCAGCTGGGACCGCTCTACGACCAGCTCGACCAGCTGGACCTCGACATCGCGGCGCTGCGCGCGACGATCACCGGCAGCCCCGAGGACCTGCGCCGGCTGCAGGAGCTCTACGGGACGGCCGAGCAGGGCGGGGATCCGCTGACCGATCCGCTGCCGCAGGCCGCTCCGGTGATCGACCCCGAGTACGCCAGCTCACTGCGCTTCACCGAGCCGGAGCCCGAGCCCGCCACGGAGCAGCTGAGCCCGGCCAAGGTGGCCCAGCGGATGTACCGCGAGCTCGCTCGGCGGGCGCACCCCGACCTGGTGCAGGACCCGGTGGAGAAGGAGCGCCGCGGCGCCTTCATAGCGCGGGTGAACGACGCGTACCGCCGCCAGGACCTCTACGAGCTGCAGCGGCTGAGCGAGGAGTGGGCGGTGCTCAGCAACTCGGGTCCGGTCGACCCGGCCGTGCGTCAGCTGTGGCTGCGGCAGCGGCTGATCTGGCTCAAGGCGCGGATCGCCGAGGCCCGGGTGGAGCGCGAGACGCTGCTGTCCAGCCCGATCGGGCAGATGCTGCTCGAGGTGGGCGCGGCGCTGGTGCTCGACGTGCTCAGCTCCCGGCTGTGGGGGCAGATCAACTTCAAGGAGCAGGAGCTCAACCTGCTCAGGCAGCAACTGCTGGAACCGCGCTCCGTCTGAGCGCGTTCGCACCGCTCATCGAGGATGGGCCCGCAACGCCGTCGGGGGTCGGCGCGGCGGGCTCAGCGGAACTCGGTGGACAGGCCGGTCGCCACGGCGAGGCCCGTCGACCGGTCGAGCAGGTAGCCGCTCAGGCTCTCGGTGACCGTCCGCGGTTCGATCACCATGTCGTCGATCCCCGGGCCGAAGCGCTCGGTCAGCCGCGCCTCGCACAGCGCCGTCAGATCGGTGTGCGCGACGATGTTGAACCAGTGCTGCACGGCCGCCGGCCATTCGCCCTGACTGCTGCGCGGGGCAGGGTCGAGCAGGTCGAAGACCACCAGCGGACCGCACAGGGCCGGGCCGAGGGTGACCAGGGTGACCGCGATCGAATCGCTCACCGCGCACAGCGCCTCGTACGCGATCAGACCGCCGAGCGAGTGGCCGACCACGACCCGTGTCTCCGGACCGATGCACGCCTGGGTCCGATCCCGCAGTTCGTGCCGGAACTTCCGATCGGTCAGATAGCGCCGCAGCTCACGCGCCGTGTCCTCGGGAGGCCTGCGCTGATGGGCGAAGTGCACCGTGCCGGACAGCGCCCGCGGCAGATCATCCGGCTCGCCGCGCCCCTGGCCGGCCCGCACCGCGGCCCCCCACCAGCCCTCGAGCACCTGGCGCTCGATCTGCGCGGCCTCGGCCGCGGCCGTCGGCGGCTCCGGCCGGGAGCGCAGGTCGGTGAACTCGACCACCTCGATCCGGTCCGCGGCGGGCACCTGGCCGCGCACCGCGCGCAGCGAGGAGACCAGCGAGGAGGCGATCCGGGGCGCACCCGTCTCAGTGTCCGGGTTCGGCACCACGACTATGACCGCCATACGTGGCCCCCTCGGGGTGTGTGCGCTAACGACCTGCTTGGATCGGCGCCGCTCCGGCGCCGCGCCGCCTGCGACGCCGATCCCACTCTGACTGCGCGTCAGATCATCGTATAGCTCCAGCGTAACCGAAGCACGACCCCGAGTGAGGGTCCGTATCGTGCCGTCGCGGCGAAGCGCACGAGTTGTTACCTACTGGTTACCGTCCCGGACGGCCGCGAGCCAGTCCCTGGCCGAGGCGAACTCGGCGTCGGTGGTGCCGGGCCGGATCAGCGGCGGCTGCCGGTCGGCCCGCGGGTACGAGCCGAGGAAGCGCAGGTTCGCGCTGTTGCGGCGCAGCCCGAGCAGTGCCTCGCCGACCCGCTCGTCGAAGATGTGCCCCTCGCAGTCGATGAAGAAGTAGTACTTACCCATCGCCTTGCCGGTCGGCCGGGACTCGATGCGGCAGAGGTTGACCCCGCGCCCGGCGAACTCCTCGAGGATCTCCATCAGCTCACCGGGGTGGTTGTCCCGCAGGCCCACGGTGACGGAGGTCTTGTCCAGGCCGGTCGGCTCCGTCGGGCTGCCCGGCCGGGTGACGACGACGAACCTGGTCTGCGCGCCCGCGTTGTCGTGGATGCCGTCGGCCAGCACCTCGAGGTCGTAGCGCGCGGCGGTGAAGGCCCCGGCGAGCGCGGCGTCGTACACCCCGTCGCGCACCTGCCGGGCGGCTTCGGCGTTGGACGCCGCCGCCTCCCAGCGCGTGTCCGGCAGTTGCTGGCCGAGCCAGCGGCGGCACTGCGGCATCGCGACCGGGTGGCTGGCCACGGTCTTGACCGCGGCCAGGTCGGTGCCCGGGCGCACCAGCAGGGCGAAGGAGATCGGCAGCAGCAGTTCGCGCACGATCATCAGCGGTTCGCCGGAGGCCAGCTCGTCGATCGTCGCGGTGACGGCGCCCTCGATCGAGCTCTCCATCGCGGCGATGGCGGCGTCGCACTCGCCCGAGCGCACGGCGTCGAAGGCCGCGGGCACCGAGGCGCAGGGCACGCCCTCGATCCGGTCGGCCTCGGGCAGGCTCAACAGCGCGGCCTCGGTGAACGTGCCGACGGGCCCGAGATAGGCGTAACGCAACGCTTGCGACATGCGCCCCAACCTACCGCGTACGACGGCCGGGTTTCCGGCCCTCGGGAAAACCGCCGGCGCCGCGACCGCTACTGGATCGCCGCGCCGGACAGCACCCGGGCGAAGTCCGCGCGCAACTGCTCGACGGTGAGCTGCTCGGCCAGCCACTCGATGTGCGCCTCGCCGTCCGAGGTGTAGCCGAGCACCTGCAGGCCATGCGTCACCTGGTAGTCGCCGGCGAAGGACGTCGGCTTCTCCACGTCCACGCCGACCGCGGAACCGGAGTCGTGGATGACGTCCCAGGACGCGGTCAGGCCCTGCGAGCTCGGCAGTTCGAAGCGGCCGAGCCAGGTCTTCATCACGCTCGTGGTGTCGCGCCACGGGTCGGTGGTGACCAGGTCGAAGGTGATCCGCTTCTGCTCGGCCGCGGGCAGGGCGCGCCAGGCCGCGCTGACGTCCGCCACGGTGGTCGGGCAGTCGTCGGTGCAGTGCGTGAAGCCGTAGAAGACCAGCGTCAGATCGCCCTTGGCGGGCGCCTTGATCGTCGTGCTGCCGCCGTCGGTGGAGGTGAAGGTGCCGGTCGGCAGGCCGTAGGCCTTGGCGAGCACGAAGCCGTTGTACGCCGAGGTCGGGCCGATCTGCTTCACCTGCGCCGCCGCGGCACCCGTCGCGCTGCTCGACGAGGCGCAGCCGGCCAGGGCGGCGAGGGCGAGCACGCCGGATGCGACGAGAGGAAGCGCTCTGTTCCGCAGGAGGTTCACGGCACGATGGTGCCACGCGTCCCTACGGGCGTACGCAGCGGGGCCATTCGGGCGAATTTGCCATGCCGGATGGGGAGTTTCCGGGTGCTTTCATGGCGTATTGATCCTGGAAGCCGGTAATACCTATCCACGTGTCCTGAAGACGCGGGAGGTAGAGCTCGTGGTGGACGTGAACTGGACCCTGCTGTTGCCTCGTGAGGCGCAGAGCGTGGGCAAGGCACGGCGCATGCTGAGGGACACCGCCGATCTGGTCGGCATGGATCCCGATATCACCTTCGACCTCGGCGTCGCGCTGACCGAGGCCTGTGCCAACGTGATCGAGCATTCCGGTCCGGACGAGGGTTCCGGTCAGCGCGCGCCGGACGGGTACTGGGTCGCGGCCGGGATCAGCGCGGATCGCTGCTGGGTCGACGTGATCGACAACGGGGTGGGCTTCGCGCCGCGCCGGCTCGTCGAGGTGCGCGGACAGCGGGTGCCCACGACCGTGCCGGGCAACCCGGCCGACATGGCCGAGTCCGGCCGCGGCCTGATACTGATCGAGGCGCTGTGCGACCGGGTGGACATCCGCAATCACCCCGCGCGCGGGGCGATGATCCACTTCGAGCGGGATCTCAAGCCGCGGGAGTCGCTGGCCGCCTGAAAGACTGCCGGGTATGGCAGGAATCGACGCTGTGGTCCTCGCCGGGGGCCTCGCCCGCCGACTGGAGGGCGCGGACAAGCCCGCACTGGAGTTCGGCGGCGTGACGCTGCTCGACCGGGTGATCGATGCGTGCACCGAGGCCCACAACGTCGTGTGCGTAGGCCCGATCCGCCCCACCCGCAGGCCGGTGCGCTGGACCCGGGAGGATCCACCGGGCGCCGGCCCCGTCGCCGCGCTCGCCGCCGGGCTGGAACTCACTGAGGCGGACGACGTGCTGGTACTCGCCGCGGATCTGCCGTTCCTCAGCGCGGAACTCGTCCACAGCCTGTGGATACATTCGGCGGGCCACGACGGCGCCGTGCTGAGCGACCGCGAGGGAAAGGACCAGTGGCTCGCCGCGTGCTATCGACGCGACGCGCTGACCGGCGCGATCGACCGGCTGACGGCGGAACGCGGCGGCAGCGCGGCCGGGCTCTCGCTCAAGCGGCTGCTGGCCGGATTCGATCTCGTCCGGGTGCCAGATCCGGACGGACAGTCCTTCGACTGCGACACCTGGGAGGATGTGGGCCATGTTCGAAGACTGGTTGACGGAGGTGTCGCGGATCACCGGCCGCCCGGAACTGAACCTGAGCGCTGAGCAGCAGGCGCTCGTGCTGGATCTGGCCCGCGAGGCGGCGCACGGCGTGGCCCGCCCGGCCGCCCCGCTGACCACCTTCCTGGCCGGCTACGCGCTGGGCGCCCAGGGCGGTCTCGACCGGCTCGGCGAGCTCGTGTTCGAGCTCAGCACGGCCGCCCGGGCCAAGGGCGAGGCCGCTGCGAAGCAGTAGCCCGGAGCCCTGAGGCCACGGCAGCCGGACCTTCGTTAGTCTGGACCGATGAAGGCGATCGTGTTCACAGAACCCGGCGGTCCCGAGGTGCTCACCTGGTCCGAGGTGCCGGATCCGGTGCCCGGCGACGGCGAGGTGCTGGTCGAGGTGGCCGCGGCCGCCGTCAACCGGGCCGACCTGCTGCAACGGCAGGGCCACTACAACCCGCCGCCCGGCAGCAGTGAGATCCTCGGCCTTGAGTGCTCGGGCCGGATCTCCGCGCTCGGCCCCGGTGTGTCCGGCTGGGACGCGGGCGACGAGGTGTGCGCGCTGCTGACCGGCGGCGGCTACGCGGAGAAGGTCGCGGTGCCGGCCGGCCAACTGCTCCCGGTGCCCGAGGGCGTGGACCTGGCCGAGGCCGCGGGCCTGCCGGAGACCGTGTGCACCGTCTGGTCGAACGTGTTCATGGCCGCGGGCCTGCAGCCGGGCGAGACGCTGCTGGTGCACGGCGGCGCGAGCGGCATCGGCACGACCGCGATCCAGCTGGCCAAGGCGCTCGGCGCCACGGTGCTGGTGACGGTGGGGTCGAAGGAGAAGGCGGAGCGCTGCGTCGAACTCGGCGCGGACGCCGCGATCGACTATAAGAACGAGGACTTCGTCGAGCGGGTCCAGGAGCTGACCGAGAGCCACGGCGCCGACGTGATCCTGGACATCATGGGAGCGTCGTACCTGGCACGTAACGTGGACGCGTTGGCGGTCGAGGGTCGGCTGGTGAACATCGGCCTGCAGGGCGGCAGCAAGGGCGAGCTCGACCTCGGCAAGCTGATGCGCAAGCGCGCGGCCGTGCTGGCGACCACGCTGCGGGCCCGGCCGGCCGCGGAGAAGGCGGCGATCGTCGCGGCGGTGCGCGAGCACGTGTGGCCGCTGGTGGCCTCCGGCGGCTTCAAGGTGGTCGTCGACCGCCGGGTGCCGCTGCCCGAGGCGGCCGAGGCGCACCGCGCGGTCGCGGCCTCTGATCATGTCGGCAAGGTCTTGCTGGTCGCGAAGTGAACGCACTCAGCAGTGAAAGGCGCAGTGCAAGGATGGAGCCATGCCCGAACTGAATTCGAACATCCAGCCCCCTTCGCCTTACCGGGGCGAGAACGTCATCGTGGTGGGTCCGGACGGGCGCCCGCACGAACAGGACCCCGAGCAGGAGCACCCGGGTGCGGTCGGCGAGGACCCGACCAGCGTCGCGGAGATGGTCGAGCAGCCCGCGAAGGTGATGCGGATCGGCTCGATGATCAAGCAGCTGCTCGAGGAGGTGCGCGCGGCGCCGCTGGACGAGGCGAGCCGGGCCAGGCTCGCCGAGATCCACCGCTCCTCGATCTCCGAACTGGAGAAGGGCCTGGCGCCCGAGCTGATCAGCGAGCTGGAACGGCTCTCGCTGCCCTTCGCCGAGCACGAGGTGCCCAGCGAGGCCGAGCTGCGGATCGCCCAGGCCCAGCTGGTGGGCTGGCTCGAGGGCCTGTTCCACGGCATCCAGACGGCGCTGTTCGCGCAGCAGATGGCCGCGCGGGCGCAGCTGGAGCAGATCCGCCGGGCGCTGCCGCCGGGCGTCGGGGACCAGGGGCCGGAGCAAGGGTACCCGGGGGCCACGCCGTCCGCGGGGCAGTATTTGTAGCTCTCGCAGGCCCGCTCCGCGACTAGCTGCGGCGGGCGGTGATGCAGCTCCGAGACAGTAGTACGGTCAGCTCTCGCAGCAGGGGGCTGAGCCGGAAACTAGCGCGGGGACGCGTCCGTCGAAGCGACGGATGCGTCCCCGCTGGTTTACGGGCGGTCGGACGGTACTCAGGTCAGGGTGTGCAGCACCTTGTCATAGTGGTGCGTCCACCAGACGATCATCGCGGACTGGTCGGCGAACTGGACGCTGGGACGCTCGTCGTGCAGTTCGTAGCGCCAGGTGAGCATCCAGAAGTCGGTCAGCCGCTCCCACCACAGCCGGTGCACGGCCGTGGGGATCTCGGGCGCGAGCCAGGGCCGCTCGTCCAGGTATCCGTGCACGTACTCGCGCACCAGGTCCAGGTCCAAGCGGCCGAACTCGACGAATATGATCAGTGCCGAGCGGATCAGCTCCTCGAGGCAGGGGGCGAGCTCGAGCCGGTCCCAGTCGACGATCGAGCACACCCCCTTCGGCCCGTACATGATGTTCAGGTCGTGGAAGTCCCCGTGCACCGGGCCGACGGTGAGCGTCAGCTCGGGTCCGGGACGCCGGTCGGCGAGCTCGCGCAGCAGCTTGAGCCGCTCGTGCAGTCGGAACTCCGCGAGTTCGTCCACGCCCTCACGCACCGTCAGCCGCCGTATCGCGGTCAGCAGCCGGTGCGCGGTGCCCGTCGCCTTCTCGACGGGGTCGCAGGGGAGGAAGAGGGGTTGCTGCACCGACCCGTAGTGCCGGTCCAGCGCGTTGTGCAGCTGACCGAGCAGGGTGCCGAGTTCCCGGCACTGCTTGGGATCGAGCTGCGTTCCGCGCTTGTGGTAGCCCTCGACCCAGGGGTAGAGGGCCAGCAGTTGGTCACCGTCCTGTTGGAGGGTGACCCCCTCCACGTCGGCGAGCGGGGCCGAGACCGGTAGTCCGGCCTCGCTCAGCCTTCGGGTGACGAGGTGTTGGGCCCGGATGGTCTCCGGGGTCTGGTTGAGGTAGTCCTTCAGGAAGAACTTCTCGGTGTCGGTTTCGACGACGTAGGCCCGGTTGAGCAGGCCTTCCGTTAGAGGCCGCATAGCGTTTACTTCAGTGATCGAATACCGCTGAAGTAGCGCGGCCATAGCAGAGGGGCGCGCCATGGGGCTGAGAGTACGCGCCCGCGTACGCTCTGGACCCTGCTCGCGCGCCCCTCGACCGGACCTTCGCGGGACTTAAGGCGGACCTGTTCTTGACCTCAGAGTTCTGCTGGTCAGAGGTGCTGTGATCGATCCCAGGCTCAGACCGGCCGCAGCACGTCCGTGCCGAGGAACGGCCGCAGCGCCTCGGGCACCCGTACCGAGCCGTCCGCCTGCTGGTGGTTCTCCAGGATGGCCACGATGTTCCGGGTCATCGCGCACAGCGTGCCGTTGAGCGTGGCCAGCGGGCGGACGTTGCCGTCGGTCTCGCGCACCCGGACCGACAGGCGCCGCGCCTGGAACTCGGTGCAGTTCGAGGTCGAGGTGACCTCGCGGTACTTGCCCTGGGTCGGGATCCAGGCCTCGCAATCGTACTTGCGCGCGGCCGAGCTGCCGAGGTCCCCGGCGGCCACGTCGATCACCCGGAAGGGCAGCTCGAGCGAGGTGAGGAACTCCTTCTCCCAGCCGAGCAGCCGCTGGTGCTCGGCCGCCGCGTCCTCGGGGGCGCAGTAGGAGAACATCTCGACCTTCTCGAACTGGTGCACCCGGATGATGCCGCGGGTGTCCTTGCCGTAGGACCCGGCCTCGCGGCGATAGCAGGAGGAGTAGCCCGCGTACCGCTTCGGCAGTGTGTCCGCGGGCAAAATCTCGTCCATGTGGTACGCCGCGAGCGGGACCTCCGAGGTGCCGACGAGGTAGAGGTCGTCCTCGGCGAGGTGGTAGACGTTCTCGGCGGCCTGGGCCAGAAATCCGGTGCCCTGCATGGCCTCGGGCTTCACCAGGGACGGCGTGATCATCGGGGTGAAGCCGTAGCGCACGGCCTGGGCGATCGCCAGATTCGCCAGGGCGAGTTCCAGCAGCGCGCCGACGCCGGTCAGGTAGTACTGCCGGGCGCCGCCGACCTTGGCCCCGCGCTCCAGGTCGATCGCGCCGAGGATCTTGCCGAGCTCGACGTGGTCGCGCGGCTCGAAGCCCTCGGCCGCGAAGTCGCGCGGGGTGCCGTGCGTCTCCAGCAGCACGAAGTCGTCCTCGCCGCCCTCGGGCACGCCCGGCTCGACCAGGTTGGACAGCTGAAGCAGCAGCCGCTGCGTCTCCTCGGCGGCCTCGTTCTGCGCGGCGTCGGCGACCTTGACCTCGGCGGCGAGCTCCTGGCCGTGCGCGATCAGATCGGCCTTCTCGGCCCCCTTGGCCTGGGCGACCCGCTTGCCGTGGCTCTTCTGCTCGGAGCGCAGCTCGTCGTAGCGGACGGCGGAAGAGCGACGCAGCTCGTCGGCGGCCAGCACCTGGTCCACCAGCGCCGGGTCTTCGCCGCGGGCGCGCTGCGAGGCGCGGGCACGGTCCGGGTCTTCGCGCAGTACACGGAGGTCGATCACAGGGCAAACGCTACCCGGTAGGGTGGGGTGATCGGTAATGCATAGTTCTGGGGGCTCCGCCCCCAGACCCCCGAAAAAAGGCCCCCAGACCCCCGAAAAGCCCAGGCCCCCGAGGAGAGCCAGTGAGCATTCCCACGGTCGAAGTCGAACAGCTGCCCGTCGACGGATACCTCCTCGACGTGCGCGAGGACGACGAATGGGAGTGCGGGCACGCGCCCGAGGCCGTGCACCTGCCGATGAGCGAGATCATGGCGCGGCTCGAGGAGGTGCCGGCCGACCGCGAGATCTACGTGATCTGCAAGGTGGGCGGCCGTTCCGCGCAGGTGGTCGGCTTCCTCAACGGCCAGGGCCGCAAGACGGTGAACGTGGCCGGAGGCATGCTGGCCTGGGCCGCGGCCGGCAAGCCGATGGTCAGCCCGACCGGCGCGGATCCCTTCGTCGCGTAACTCCCGTTCCGCTACCGACTACGCCACGTCGTAGGACGCAGGTTCGCCGGCACGCTACGGGTCGCCAGGGCAAGTGCCACGTCGCGGTACTGCTTTGCCCGGTGCAACTGCGCGGCCAACTCGGTGCCGGTGACCCGGTGCTGGAACTCGACCTCGACCTCGCGCACTTTGATTCCGGCGCGCAAGACGTCGATCGTGAGACCGGTCTCCACTCCGAAGCCGTAGGCGAGCGGCAGCGCGGATTCGAAGGCCTCGCGGGTCAGGCAGCGTTGGCCGGAAAGCGGTTGGGTGGCCTCGAATCCGACGGCGCGTCGGATCCCGTCCTTGGCGAGCTTCACTACGAAGCCGTGGCCGCCGCCCGCGGTCAACTGCGGCGGCAGGATCGCGATCGTCATCCCGACTTCGCCCGCGCGCACTGGCTCGATCAGCCCGGCCGCGTTCGCCGCCGTCTGCTCGAGATCCGCGTCGAGGAACAGCAGGAAACGGGAACGCTCGGCACCCTCCCGAGCCTCGATCGCGGCCACCGTCGCGGCGCCGGTCTCCATCGCCGCGCCCTTGCCGCGGTTGCGCGGATGCCTGACCACGATCGCCCCGTGCTCCTTGGCGATCCGCGCCGTCTCCCCGTCGTCGCGCGAGCCGTCGTCGACCACGACGACGAGGTCCACTCCGGACAGCGAGCGGGCGCCGTCCACGGTCGCCGCGATCCGCGCGGACTCCCGGTAGGCGGAGATCACTACTGCTGTTTCTGTCGTCTCAGTCATGGTCCGGTAAGTCTAAGGTCATAGTCTTGTCGCGATTCGGTGAACGCCACGGCCAAACGAATGAACCAGGTGTCGCTTCACCTCACGATAGGACTAGCATGCACACGACACTCGAGTAGCGGTCCACCCCATTCCAGGGTGTTGATCCATTGGGCGTCCCCCGAGTCACCCATCATCGCCGGGAGGGCCACCCTGATGCAGGGCACGAACGACAACCGCACCTCGACGAGTTCCCTGCGTCCCAGCCATGTGCGAACCGTCGCGCTGGCCGCCACGATCGTCGGGGTCGTGGTGCTTCCGATCGCCGCGGCCAACGCCAATCCCCTGCACAGCGGTTCGAAGCAGCCCTCTGTCACCGGTACCCCGGCCACCGGTTCGCCCGCGACGGCGACCGCCCTGCTGCCGCAGTACTGCGGCTCGACGGAGAGCGGCTTCTCCGGCCAGATCACCGCGCAGGTCTGCGTGCAGAACAGCAACGGCGTCGTCACCGGCACCGTCTTCGTGGCCAACTCGAGCGCCAAGCCGCTGACCGTCGGAATCAACCTGACCCGCGACGGCTCGTTCGCCAACATGACCTGCACGGTGGTCGCGCACGACGCTAACGGCGAGTGCACCACCGGCTCGCTGTCCCTCTCGTCCGGCGCCGGAGCCTTCGACGCGATCGCCGAGACGGTCCCGGCGAACGCTCCGGTGGCGGACGGCGTGCTGCGCGCCGACTCCGGCGAGGTGACGCTGTCCTCGGCCGCCGCCACGAGCGCCTCGGCCGCCGCCTCCACCGAGAGCTCCCCGGCCGCCGAGACCCCGGCGACGTCGACCGCGTCCGCCTCGGCGAGCGCCAGCCCGAGCGCCTCCTGATCCGGCGCTGAACCGGAGTCTCATCGGATCCCACAAGGCCGCGGGGCTTGCCCGCGGCCTTCTTTCACCCCTTCTTACCCCGATCGACTGATCCGGTGCCCCAGGGTAGTTACCAAGCAGTAGCTTTTTGCGTACCCTGGAGCCGTGAGCACTGTGGGCGACCGGCAGATCCTCAACGCGGCACGGGCGTGTGTGCTGGCGTCGGGCGTGCACGAGACCACGTTCAACGACATCGCCCGGCGCGCCGGGGTCAGCCGGATGACGCTCTACCGGCGCTACAGCGACGTCGGCTCGCTGATCAGCGAACTGCTCGGCCGCGAGTTCGCCCGCATCCTGCGTGAGCACACCCAGATCACTCCGGACGCCCCGCCGGACTCCCGTTCGGCCCGGCAGCGCCTGGTCGAGACGGTGCTCGCGATCTGCGAGGCCTTCCAGGAGGATCCGCTGATGACCCAGGTCCTCGACGCGGAGCCGGAAATCCTGATGCCGTACCTGTTCAACAAGTTCGGCTCGACCCAGCAGATCGCGATCGACCTGCTCGCCCACCGGCTCGACGCGGGACACCGGGACGGTTCGATCCGCGAGGGCTCGGTCGCGGTGCAGGCACACGCGATCGTGCTGACGGTCCAGTCCTTCGTCGTCTCGGCCGCGGCGAGCGGCCCGGTGCCGCCGGACCGGCTGCGTACCGAACTGGGCCTGCTCCTCGACGGATATCTGCGGCCTTGCACGGTTTGCACCGCGGCCGAAGCCGCATAACGCAAGGCGCCGCCGACACGTCCCGCCGCGTCGACGGCGCCTTCGGTTCTCTTTCCAGACCTAACGGAGCGTCAGCTGCCGGTTCGTGAGCCCCGAGCGGGAGCGCCGCTCGGCGGAGGACAGCGGGGCCGAGGCGGCGAACGCGTTGCCAAGACGCTCGGCCAGCGAAGCCGCCGGCTGCTCCCAATGCGCACCGGGCGTGTCCACCGCGAGGTCCCACACCACGATCAGCCGGCCGCAGGCGCGCAGCGAACCGGCGTACTTGCTGCCCTCGCCGAGCCGCAGGGCGTCGGCCGCATGCAGCCGGGCCAGCGCGTCGAGCAGCGGCTCCTCGTCGTAGGGCATGACCCAGCGCAGGTGGCAGCGGTCGACGGAGCGGCGCACCCAGTACGCCGAATCCACCGAGGCGAGCTTGAGAGTCGGCTCGATCGCCGCGTTGGCCCGCTCCAGCGAGATCGACTGGTCGGCCGAGGCCTGGCCCTCGGTCTCGAACCAGTACTCGAAGGTGTCGTGCAGCTCGAGCTCCAGCGCCGCCTTCGGATCGATCAGCTCGGCCAGCGGCGTGGTGCTCGCCGGCGGCTCGTCGTAGACCAGGGTCTCGCCGGGCGCGGCGGCCAGTGCGCGCTCGAGCGAGTGCGCGAGGTCCCGGCTCGGGTCGCCCGAACTGTTGAGCGTCTGCGCCGCGACGACCACTTCACCACTCGAACGGCGTAACGCCGGGGCGGCGAGGGGGAGCACCGTGGCGAGCGTGGCCCGCGCGCCCCCGTGCTCGCCGAGCAGGCTCAGCGCGGCCGTGGCCGAGGGGACGAACGTGTGCAGGGCGATCAGGTCGAGCTCGCTGGCGAACTCGGCGAACGGACGCGGGTTGAGCGGGACGACGTCGGCCTGCTCGCGGCCGTGGCAGGCCTTGTACCGGCGTCCCGAGCCGCAGGGGCAGGCGTCACGCTGGCCGACGACGGGGATGGCCTCGCCCTCCGCG
>Ga0302314_10005680_pt1 | contig 22682 bp, 18 predicted proteins | sample III_Palsa_N2_3_FD_200533 | JGI IMG/M metagenome (GOLD analysis project Ga0302314, IMG submission 200533) | Peat permafrost microbial communities from Stordalen Mire near Abisko, Sweden - III_Palsa_N2_3 | ecosystem: Environmental > Terrestrial > Soil > Palsa > Peat permafrost | place: Sweden... | reverse complement strand
TGCCAGCACTCCTCCACCTGCTCGGCGGCGATGTAGTGCACCCCCATGAACTCGGGGTGCTCCTCATGGTGCCGGGAGAAGCCCGACTGGATGTACTGGAAGACCGGGTCATCGGCCCAGGTGCGCCGGGGCGGGCGAGGCCGCGGCGCCTGCGCGAGCCACACTTCCAGGCCCTGGCTGGACGGGTCCGCGGTCAGCAGCCGGTGCAGGGCGGTGGTGCCCGTCCTCGGCAGCCCGGTGACGAACACCGGCCGGTCGATCGGGATCTGAACGTGGTCCGGGTGCGCCTGCCAGGCAGCCTGGCTGAGCAGCCTGGCGGTCAGCGCCCCGCGCAGGAACACCCGCTGCATCTTCGCGCCGAGCGGCGTGAGCCCGGCCTCGGACGCGTAGGAGTCGAGCAGCACCGCGAGGCCGTCGGTGTAGTCATCGGGGCCGAAGTCGGCCAGGCCGGTGCGCCGGGTCGCGGACGCGTGCAGGTCCTCGACGGTGCCGACCGGGTTCTGCAGGCTTGGCTGGCTCAATGGTGGTACTCGCCGCAGTTGACGTCGAGGCACTGGCCGGTGATCGCCCGCGCCAGGTCGGACGCGAGGAACACCACCGCGTCCGCGATCTCATCCGGCTCCGGCAGCCTGCCGAGGTCGATCGGGGCGGCGGTCTCGGCGTAGATCTGCTCGGCAGTTACCCCGCGCTTCTTCCCCAGGTACCCGAAGTACCACTTCAGCGAGTCGCCCCAGATGTGTCCGGGCGCGACCGAGTTCACCCGGATTCCCTGCGGGCCGAGCTCGGTGGCCAGGCTCTGGGCCATCGCCAGCAAGGCCGCCTTGGTCAGCTTGTAGGGGCCCATCGTCCGCTGCGAGAACCGCACCACCATCGAGTTGATCATGACCACGGCGCCCTTGCTGTCGGCCAGGGCGGGGGTGAACAGCCGGGTCAGCCTGAGCGCGGCGACGACGTTGGCGTTGAAGCTGGTCTGGACGGCGTCCAGGCCGACCACGCCGAGCTCCTTGATCGGCGGCATCGCCAGCGCGTTGTAGACCAGCGCGTCCACCCGGCCGAACTCGTCGGCCGCGGCGGCGGCCAGCCGTTCCACTGCCTCGGCGTCCGCCAGGTCGGTGGGCACCGCCAGCCCGCGCCGTCCGAGCGCGGCGACCTCCTTGGCCACCTCGTCCAGCCGGGCGGCGGTGCGGGCGGCGAGCACCACGTCGGCGCCCTCCCGCGCGCTGGCCAGCGCGATCGACCGGCCCAGGCCGGCCCCGACGCCCGCCACCACGACGACCTTGCCCGACAGCAGCATCAGCCCAGCATCCTCTCTGCGAACGCGGCCTGGCGGGCGGCGACGCGCGCCCGCCACTGGAGTTCCGACATCTGCGCCTGCTCATAGAACGCGAGTTTCCGCGGGAGTTCGTCGAGGCGGATGATCTCGACCTGCGGACCGTCGTCCGGTTGCAGGTCGCGGGTCAGCCGCTGCCAGCGGATCTGCACGTAGCCGCGATCGTGCCCGGTTCGCTCGAGCCAGTTGGCGACGCCCGGGTCCCGCTCGCTGATCACGAACCGCATCCGGCCGTCCGGGTCGACCCGGGCCTGATCGGCGGTGAGGCTGGTCTGGTGGTTGACGTAGTCGAGCGAGATGTACCACATGCTGCCGAGCTGGATGCCCTGGTACGGCGCGGTCTCCTTGCCGGCGGCGGGCACGGTCACGATCATCGCCTCGTCATCGGTGAGGTCGTAGTGGCCGGCCGAGGAGAACTGGGTGGCGAGGCCGCCGGGGGTGGGGCGCGGCGGCGTCATCGTGTTGGCGGGCTCGTTCAGGTAGAACCACTCGGGAAAGGCGAGGAACGTGCGCAGCCGGGACAGCAGCATCTTGCCCGCCACCGCGTAGCGCTTGGCGGCGGTCGCGGTGTCGATCGCCGGCGGCGGCGCGTAGCCGGCCTGATCGGGCCGGTAGATGCGGATGATGCCGCGGCGCTCGGCCGCCCAGTCGCTGTACACCTCGCGCACCAGGAGCATGGCCGAGCCCGGGCCGAGGGTGAAGTAGCCCGGCCTCGCCTTCCCCGGCCCGAGCCGGAACTCGAACCGGCCGTCGTCGGCGATCGTGATGGCGCGGTCGTCGAACGCGGTCAGGCTGTCGGGCACCTCGACCGGGGTGTAGTCGCCCTTCAGAACCTGGAAGCTGAGGTCGGCGGTGCTGCCCCGGGTGCCGGTGACGACGTACTCCGCGTCGTCACGCAGGTACGCGTGGAAGTACAGCGTGTCCGGGTTGTCGAGCCCCATCTTCGAATACGGTCCGGTGGACTGCACGAACTGCGGGAAGTCGCGCTGGTAGGCCCAGGCCAGCCGGAGCGACGCCTGGATGCTGCCCGCCAGGTAGTCGTGCCCCTCGGCGAGGTCGCGCTCCGACGTGACGTGCGGCGCGCGGGCGATGATCTGCTCGGCCTCGGCCAGCGCCTGCGCGAACGGCTCGGTCAACGGCTGTGTCACCGGCTGGATCGGCACGGTCAAGCCGTGAACTTGAAGCTGGGCAGGTCGTCGAGCGACATCATCGCCTCGTAGGTGCGCACGTAGCCGGTATGCGCGATCCGCCAGCGGCCGTCGGCGCCGCGCTCATACCGGTCCTGGTAGAAGGCCGCGCCCTTGATGACGATGCGGTGCTCGGTGGCGATGACGGTGTCCTCGAACCGCCAGCTTCCGGTGGCGGTATCGCCGTCCACCGTGATCTCCGGCTGGCCCGCGGCGTGCACGGTGATGATCTCGGGTCCCAGGTTGGCGCGGAAGAACGTGATGATCTCGTCCCGGCCGGCCAGCTTCAGCGGCTCGCCGAGGGCGCGGGTCCCGTAGTCTACGGTGGCGCCATCGGTGAAGACATCCGCCATCTCGTCCCACAGCTTCTGGTCGACGTAGCGCAGATAGCGGTATTTCAGCTGCCGGATCTCTTCGAGCGTGGCTAGGTCCATGGGACAAGCTTGGAGCATCGGCTTGCCCGAAACAAGAACTTGTTCTAGTTTTAGCGGGCGAGAGCGCGACAGGCCCGGCACACGGTGGCAGCGGGAAGGCGGTGGGCGCGGTGCGGTTCAGCTACGCCGAGTCGATGATTGACCCGTCGTTTTACGCGCCGCTGGCGCGCGCGGCCGAGGAGGCCGGCTACCACTCGATGGTGATACCGGACAGCATCTGCTATCCGCTGCACGCCGACAGCGTCTATCCGTACAGTCCGGACGGCACCCGCGAGTTCCTCGAGGGCAAGCCGTTCGTGGAGCCGTTCTCGCTCATTCCCGCCCTCGGCGCGGTGACGAGCCGGATCCGGTTCACCACGTTCGTGGTGAAGATGCCGATCCGCAACCCGCTCCTGCTGGCCAAGCAGGCGACCTCGACGGCGGTGCTGACCGGCAACCGGCTCGGCCTCGGCGTCGGGACCAGCCCCTGGCGGGAGGACTACGACCTGCTCGGGGTGGACTGGGCCAGCCGCGGGCGGCGGATGGACGAGTCGATCGCGATCCTGCGCGGGCTGGCCGCGGGCGGGTACTTCGAGCATCACGGCCAGTGCTTCGACCTGCCGCCAGTGCAGATCGCGCCGGTCCCGACCGAGCCGATCCCGGTGCTCGTCGGCGGTCACTCCGACGCCGCCCTGCGCCGCGCCGCCCGGCTCGGCGACGGCTGGATGCACGGCGGGGGAGACCCGGCCGATCTGCCCAGGCTGCTCGGCCGCCTGACTGATTTCCGGAGTGAGGCGGACCAGGCGGCGCGCCCGTTCGAGGTGCACGTGATCTCGGCCGACGCCTACACGGCCGATGGCGTCCGCCGGCTGGAGGAGCAGGGGGTGACCGACGTGATCATCGGCTTCCGCTGGCCCTACACGGTCGGCCCTGACGCGGAGCCGCTCGGCCAGAAGATCGACAGCCTCCGCCGGTTCGCCGACGAGGTGATCACGAAAGTCCAGGCCCTCTAGTCGCAAAGACTAGAACTTGTTACAGTTCATGCACGTTAGATGGTCAGGTCCCGGCGGTTGCGGCCCTGTCCAGCAAGCCTCCGGAGGTGCAGCGCCGTGGTACGGCTGATCATCGCAATCGTCGCCGGACTGGTCATCGCCGTCGTGGCGGTCGGCTTCGCCGAGAACCTGCTGTCCAACGCCGCCAACGGCACCCCGAGCAACTCCTCGCTCTACGTATACGGCACCCGCTGAACCCGCCCGAAGCCCATCATCAGCAGCCTGAGGGGCCCCGACGTGCGTACAAGGCAACGCATCGAGCGCGTCCGGCGCCTGCTGGTCTGGGTCCGGGCGAGCCCGCTGGCGCGGCTCGGGCTGCTCGCGATCGTGCTCGCGTGCTGCTGCTACGCGGTGGCGGCGGAGTGGCCAGGAGTGCACGCGGCGCTCGGCCGGCTGCGCTGGGGCGCGGCCGCCGGGTCGGTCGCGGCGGCCATGGCCGGGGCGGGCTGCATGATGCTGGCGTGGCGGGCGCTGCTGGCCGACCTCGGGTCGCCGCTGCCAGTCGCCACCACGGCCAGGATCACCTTCGTTAGCCAGCTGGCTAAGTACGTCCCCGGCGCGATCTGGTCGTTCGCCGCGCACGTCGAGCTCGGCTACGACCACTACGTCCCGCGCCGCCGCGGCGCCGCCTCGGTCGTGACCGCGCTGGCGGTGACCGTCGCCATCGGCCTCGCGATCGCCGCCATCGCTCTGCCGCTGGCCTCGGCCGCCGCCGCGCGGCACTACCTGTGGGCGCTGGCAGCGCTCCCGGTCATGCTGGTCTGCCTGTGCCCGCCGGTTCTGGGCGGGCTGACCGACCTGGCCCTGCGGGCGCTGCGGCTGCCGCCGCTTGAGCGACGGCTGAGCTGGCGCGGGCTCGCGGTCGCGGCGGGCTGGACGGTGCTCGGCTGGCTGCTGCTCGGCCTGCAGGTGTGGCTGCTGCTGTCCAGCATGACCGGGCGTGGGGCGGGGGTGCTGCTGCTGGCGGTCGGCGGCTACGCGCTGGCGTGCTCGGTGGCGCTGATGCTGGTGATCTTCCCCAACGGTATCGGCGCGCGCGAGCTGATCCTGATCGCCGCGCTGGCCCCGGTTCTCGACCGGCCGGCCGCGCTCGCGCTGGCGCTGCTGGCCCGGGCGGCCACGACGATCGCCGACCTGGCCTGGGGCGGCATCGGGCTCGCGATCGGCCGGCGCGCGCGGATGGCGGGCGCCGCCGCTGACGTTGACGCCGCGCCCGCGGCTGCGGCCGGGGGAGCGGGCCCGGGTTCGGGTTCAGGTTCCGGTTCGGGCGGGACGGTCGTCGGGCGCGGGTTTCTCGAACCCGACGCCCAGGGGACGTCGTGATCGGGCGGGACGGGATCGGGCTCACACAGCCGCCGCCGGTCGCCCGTGCGGGGGCGACCGCTCGGGAGCGGCCGGCCGTGCAGACCGGGGGAGCGTCCGATCAGCGCGGGCGGCACGTGCTGTTCGTCGCGTGGCGCGACCTCGCCAGCCCGCGCGCGGGCGGGTCGGAGGTGCTGGTCGACCGGCTGGCGGAGGGGATGGTCGCCCGCGGGAACCGGGTGACGCTGCTCTGCGGCGGACCGACGGCGGACCATGGTTACCGGGTGAGGCGGAACGGCGGGACCTACAGCCAGTTCCTGCGGGCGCCGCTGAGCTACTGGCGTCACCTGCGCGATGCCGACCTGGTGGTCGAGGTCTGCAACGGAATGCCGTTCCTCAGCCCGCTCTGGTGCAGGCGTCCGCTGATCTGCCTCGTCAACCACATGCACACCGAGCTGTGGCCGCTGCGGTTCCCGGCCCCGGTCGCGGCGGCGGGACGGTTCGCGGAGAGCAGGCTGATGCCCTGGGCACACCGCAACAACCTGTTCCTGACCGTGTCCAACTCGACCGCCGACGCCCTCGGGCGGGCCGGCGTCGACGCCGGCCGTATCCGGCAGATCTGCAACGGGGTGGTGCAGCCGGACCCGCCGACGCCTCGCTCGGCCCAGCCGATGTTCCTGGCCCTCGGCCGGCTGACCGACTACAAGCGCATCGACCTGCTGCTGAAACTCTGGCGCCGGGTTCGGCCGGTCGTCGGCGGCACGCTGGTGATCGCCGGCGACGGCCCGGAACGGGCCAGGATCGAGGCCATGGCCGGCCGTGATGTCATCATCGTCGGCCGGGTGTCGGAGCAGGAGAAGCACCGGCTGCTCTGCGCCGCCTGGCTCCTGGTGCACCCGGCCCTGATCGAGGGCTGGGGCCTGGTGGTCGCGGAGGCGGCCATCCGCGGCACCCCGGCCGTCGGCTTCGACGTACCCGGGCTGCGCGATTCCGTCGTCAACGGGCGGACCGGCGTGCTGGTCGCCAGCGAGGGCGACTTCGCGTCCGCGTGGGCCTCGCTGGCGCTCAATCACCCGGCCAGGCGGGCGATGGGGACGGCCGCGCGCGAGCACGCGGAGCGGCTGCACTGGTCGCTCGCAGTGGACGGCTTCGCCCAGGTCGCCGACGACGCGATCGCGCGGGCGGCCAGCGGCCGGAATCGGTCATGAGCGGCGTCGCGCTCCGCCGCTTCTACGAACAGCCCGAAGTGCCCGCCAGCTCGGGTCAGGACCGGGCCCGCAGGCAGGCCCGGCTGCTGCGGGAGGTGCTCAGGGACGCGGCTTCGCCCGCCCTGATCGTGGACGTCGGCTGCGGTGACGGGGCCGCCACCCTGCTCGCCGGGCAGGTCAACCCAGGGCACCGGATCCTCGGCGTTGACTGGTCGGCCGACGCGCTCGGCCGCGCCCGGTCGCGCGGGCTCACGGTGGTGCGGGCCGAGGTCGAGCCGACGGGCCTGCCCATCGTCTCCGGCTGCGCGGATGTCGTGGTCATGAGTGAACTGATCGAGCACCTGGTCGACCCGGATTCGGCGCTCGAGGAGGCGCGGCGGGTCCTGCGGCCCGGCGGCACGCTGCTGCTGTCGACCCCGAACCTGGCCGCCTGGTACAACCGCGGGCTGCTGGCGCTCGGCGTCCAGCCGCTGTTCACCGAGGTCAGCCTGCGCGGCGTGTTCGGCCGGCCGGGGAGCCAGGTGGCCGGCCATCTGCGGGTGTTCACCAGCCGGGCCCTCATCGGGCTGCTGACCGCGCGCGGCTTCGGGCCCGTCCGGCTGTCCGGTGCCTGCTACCACGACGTGCCGCGGCCGCTGCGACCGCTCGACCGGGCGTTCTGCGGCTGGCCCGCGGCGGCGTCGATCCTGCTGGCCCGAGCGTCGAAGCTATGATCCCCGGCAGCGCCGGGCACGGCCTTCGGCAGCGGACCGGCAGCCCGCCGGGGACCGCGCCGGCGCCGGGCGGGCGGCCGCGATCGCGGCCCGCCGCGGCCTGGCGATGGCCTGCCTGGCGGTTCCCGGCTTGGCGGCCCGCGGCTTGGTGGCCCGCGCTGGCCGGGCTGCTGATCGGGCTGCTGGCGTTGGGCCCGGCGCTCGGCCGCGGCTTCGTGCTCAGCTACGACATGGTGTTCGTGCCCACCCCGCCGTTCTCCTCGGCCCTGCTCGGGCTGTCGGGCGGTCCCGCCCGGCCGGTGCCGAGCGACGCCGTCGTCGCCGTCGCCGCCCGCCTCATCCCGGCTGACATCCTGCAGAAGCTCATCCTGCTGGCGATCTTCGTGCTCGCCTGCTCCGGCGCGGCCGCGCTGCTGTCCGACTGCTGGCAGGCGCGCCGGGGCACCCGGCCGCCGCTGCTCGCGAGCCTGGCGGCCGGGGTGTTCTACAGCTGGAACCCGTACCTGGCCGAGCGGCTGGTAATGGGCCAGTGGGCGTTGCTGCTCGGATACGCCGGACTGCCCTGGGCGCTGCGGGTGCTGTGCACCGGGCCGGTCAGGATCGGGCCCGCCCGGCTGGCGCTGGCGCTGCTTCCCGCCGCTATCGGCGGTTTCGTCGGGATGGTGATCACCGGCCTGGCGGCGGTGCCGGCCGCGCTGGCCCGCGGCGATGGGTTCAGCGAACGAGCGCGACGACTCGTCGTCGTCGCCGTCGCCTGCCTGCTGCTGAGCCTGCCCTGGATCATCCCGTCGCTGATCGAGCCGGTGCGGGCCGACCCGGCCGGCGCGAGCCTGTTCGCGGCCAGGGCGGACACGCCGTTCGGGTCGCTCGGCAGCCTGGCGCTGCTGTCGGGCATCTGGAACGCCCAGGCGGTACCGGTCGGCTACGGCGGCCTCGGGTCGGTCTGCTGGCTGCTCGTGGTCGCCGCGGCCGGGGCCGGCTACCTGCTCATCGCGAGGTCGATGCGACTGTGCCCCGGACTCGGGGTGGCCGGCCTGATCGGGCTGGCGGTAGCCGCGATCGGGGTGACCGCGCCCGGTCGCGCGGCGCTGGCTGACCTCATCTCGGCCTGGGCCGGCTTCGCGGTGCTGCGAGACGGACAGCAGTACGTGGCGGCGCTCGCGCTGGCCGAGGCGATCGGCCTCGGCGCCGCCGTCGCCTGGGCGCTGCGCGACGTCCGGATAGCCGCCGCCCCTGTCCTCGGGGTGCTCGCCGCGCTGGCGCCGGTCCTGCTGCTGCCGGGGATGGCCTGGGGGTCGACCGGGCGGCTGCACGCGGTGCGGTACCCAGCCGACTGGATGACCGCCCGGCAGCTGATCGACTCCGACCCGCAGCCGGGGACGGTGCTGCTGCTGCCGTGGGCGCAGTACCGGCGCTACCCGTGGAACGGCGGCGAGGCGGTCTTCGACCCGTGGTCCCGGCTGCTGGCCCGCGACGTGATCTACAACGACGCCCTGACCGTCGTCAGCCAGAACGGCGGCGACCAGACCGTTGGGCAGGAGAGCGCCGCGTCCATCCGGCTCAATCGCGTCGTCGGCCGGCCGGGCCCGCTGACCGGGAAGCTGCGGGCGGCCGGGGTGCGCTACGTGCTGATCGACGCCGGCCCGCTGCTCGGCCAGCCCCGCGCTGACCTCGCCGCGACCGCCCGGCTGCCCGGCGCGCGGCTCGTTCTTGACAGCGCCGATCTAGTGGTTTTCCTGCTGCCGGAAGGGCGCTCATGAGCCAGGGCCTGGGGAGATCGGTATCGCTGTTCCGGCTGTTCCTGCGCGAGCAGACCGATCCCGGGCTGTTCTACCGCAGCCTGGCGCGGGACGCGGTCAGCCAGGTGGCCGCCTACGGCGAGACGGCCGGTCAAACGGTCGTCGACATCGGCGGCGGGGCCGGCTACTTCACCGCCGAATTCCGCGCTCGCGGCGCTGACTGCTTCCTGTTCGAACCCGATCCGGCCGAGTTGTTCGGCGACGACGGCGCCACCGAAGGCGCGGTGCTGGCCGACGGGTACTGGCTGCCGGTCCGCGACGGCGGGGCCGACATCTGCTTCTCATCCAACGTCCTCGAGCATGTCTCCGACCCGATCGGCCTGATCGGCGAGATGATCCGCATCACCAGGCCCGGCGGCCTCATCTACCTGTCGTTCTGCAACTGGTACTCGCCGTGGGGCGGCCACGAGATGTCACCCTGGCATTTCCTTGGTCCGCGGTTCGCCGAGCGGCGCTACCGCAGGCGGCACGGCCGGGCGCCCAAGCACCAGGTCGGCCGCACGCTGTACCCCGTTCACATCGGGCCCACGCTCCGCCTCATCCGGTCCCTCCGCGAAGTGGAGATCGTCGACGCCCGGCCCCGCTACTACCCGCGCTGGTGCCGCCTGGTGGTCCGGATCCCGGGGCTGCGGGAGGTGCTGACCTGGAACCTCCTGCTGATCCTGCGGCGGATGGCGTGACCGATCTCGATCCGGGGCGGCGCACGACCGCGCTGGCCCGCTCCCCGGACACCGGCCGGCCGCCGCTGCGCATCGAGTGGCCGCGTCAGCCGGGACTGCCCGGGTCGCCAGGGCCGCCGGTTCGGCTGCGCGACCGCTGGTGCTTCCCGGCCGTCTTCCTGATCGCCCTGCTGGTGTTCGCCGGGACCGACACCGGCCGGACGATCTTCGACACCAAGCTCGGCGTCGACATCGACGCGGCCGGCTTCCTGTCACGGCTATGGCCGCTGTGGAATCCGCTCGAGTGGTTCGGCACGCTGCAGAACCAGTACATCGGCTACGCCATCCCGATGGCGCCGTTCTTCCTCCTCGGCCAGTTCGCGCACGTGCCGATCTGGCTGATCGAGCGGCTCTGGCTGGCCGCGCTCATCACCGTCGGCTTCGCCGGCCTGGTCAAGCTAGCCCGAGCGCTGCAGATCGGAACGGACGGCACGCGCCTGGTGGCGGCCGCGGTTTTCGTGCTCTGGCCGACGTTCACGATCGTGATCGGCTCCACCTCCGCCGGCGCGCTGCCCGGACTGGTGGTCCCGTGGGCGATCCTGCCGCTGATCGGCGTGGTCCGCGGCCGTCGCGCCGGCGCGCCCGCCGGCCGTTCTGTGGGTCGGGCGGTGGCGCTGTCCGGGTTGTCGGTCGCCGCGATGGGCGGGGTCAACGCGGTCTCCACCGGCTACGTCCTGGTCCTGCCGGCCCTGTTCATCCTCGTCAACGCCAGCGGGCGACTGCGGCTGACCCTGTTCGCGCAGTGGTCGGCGGCGGTACTCGCGGGGACGGCCTGGTGGCTGATCCCGCTGCTGCTGCAGGGCAAGTACTCCGTCAACTTCCTGCCCTACATCGAGCAGTCCGGCACCACCCTGCGGTTCATGTCGGCCGCCGCCTTCCTGCGCGGGGCCGGCAACTGGACTGCCTACCTGAACCTCGGCACCCCGTGGCTGTCGGCGGGATGGTCCGAGATCACCTCGCCGGCGGCGATCCTGGCGTCAGCCGCCGCGGCCGGCGCGGGCCTGTACGGGCTGGCCCGGCGGGACATGCCGTCGCGGCGCTGGCTCCTCAGCTGCGTCGGCCTGGCCGTCGCGGTGGCGCTGACGGGCTACTTCGGTCCGCTCGGCGGCCCCCTCAGCGGACCGGCGGGCGAGCTATTCAACGGACCGCTGGCGCCGCTGCGCAGCCTCTACAAGATCGAGCCGGTCGTCGCCGTCGCGCTCGCCCTCGGGTGCGCGCACGCGATGAGCCGGTGGAAGCGCGGCGACCTGCCGCTGCGGGCCGGCCGGGTGCCCAGGAGCGCGGCCATCGCCCCGCTGGCGGCGGTCGTGCTGCTCGGTCTCGCGATCCCGCAGCTGTCCGGCCAGGTGCTGCAGCCCGGCTCGTTCACCCAGGTGCCCGCCTACTGGTATCAGGCTGCCGCGTTCCTCGCCGCTCACTCACCCGAGCAGACGGCGCTGGTCGTGCCGGCCGACTCGCACGGCCTCTACCTGTGGGGCGACCCGATCGACGATCCGCTTGAGCCGCTGGCCACGTCGCCCTGGGCCGAGCGCGGGCTGGTGCCCTACGGCGGGCTCGGCTCGCAGGTCTTCCTCGACACCGCCGAGCAGGCGGTCGAGTCCGACCAGGCGGTACCCGGCCTGCCCGTCTACCTGGACCGGGCCGGGATTCGGTACATGGTGGTCAGGAACGACCTGGACCCCGCCACCATCGGCTACGTCTCGCCCCAGATCATCAACCAGACGCTGGCGCTGTCCGGCTTCGAGCGCGTCGCGTCGTTCGGCCCGGCGATCGCGTCGTCCCCCAGCTACCTGCAGGCGCAGCCGCTGGCTCCGGGGCCGGCCCCCGGCTACCCGGCGGTGGAGATCTTCCAGGCGGCCAACCCCGCCTGGCGGCCGTCGAGCCCGGTCACCGCGCTCCCCGTCAGCCAGACAGTGCTGGTCAACGGCGGGCCGGACTCGCTCCTGGCGCTGGCCGGGCAGGGCGTCGTCACCAGCCAGCCCGCAGTGATCGCGGGAGACCCGCTGCCCGTGCGCCCGGACCTGTGGGCGATCACCGACGGGCAACCGCGGGCCGACGACGACTTCGGGCTGACGTCGCAGAACGTGTCGTTCACCTACACCGCGACCGAGACCAACCCGCCGGACGACCAGCTCGGCGGGTCCGGGGACCCGCCCAGGCAGCTGCTGCCGGTGTCGGCCGCCGGGCACCAGACCGTGGCCGTGCTGTCCGGCGCCGCGCAGGTCACCGCGTCGTCCTACGGATCCTGGCTGGAAGAGGCGCCGCAGTACGATCCGGTCAACGCCTTTGACGACGACCCGTCGACCGCCTGGGCGGAAGGGTCCGCGTACACGCCGGTCGGCCAGTGGATCCAGATCAGCTTTGATCACCCGCTTGACCTGCCGGCCACGATCGGCATCCAGCTGCTGGCCGACAGCCCCGTTCGTTCGGCCGCGAGCGAGGTCCGGGTCAGCACCGCGGCGGGCTCGGTCAGCACCAGCCTGGCCTACTCCGGGGCGACGCAGGCGCTGAGCGCGCGACCGGGACCCACCAGCTGGCTCCGCGTCACCATCACCGCGGCCAGCAACGTGGTGCCCGGCGCCCCCGGGGCCGGATTCGCTGGCCTGCTCATCCCCGGGGTGAAGGTGACCCGCTACCTGCAGCCGGCCCAGGACCCGGCGGGCGCTGCGGCGGCCTCGGCCGTCTACTCCTTCCACCAGCAGGCCGCGGACGCCGCCGTCACCCCGGGTCCGCAAGCCAGCCAGGTGCTCGCGCGGACGTTCCAGACATCCGCTCGGCAGCGGTTCAGCCTGACCGCCACCGCGGTGGCCGCACCCGGCGCGGCGCTCAACCGCCTGATCGCCAGCCTGACGCCGGCCACCGATTCGGCCTTCCGGGTGACCGCCAGCTCCAGCTGGGACTCGCTGCCGCGGTACGGTCCTGACAACCTGTTCAGCTCGGCCGGCGGCCTGCCCTGGCTGGCCGGCTCGACCGACGCGAACCCGCAGCTCCACGTGACCTGGCGAGGCAGCCGGACGGTCGGCGAGCTGGTGCTCAGCCCGGCGTCGGGCGCGGCCACGTTCCCGGCGACCGTGGAAGTAGTCAGCCCGCAGGGCGCCCGGCTGGCCAGCGTGGGCCAAGGCGGCGTGGTGCGGCTGGTGCCGACGCTGCGAACCAGCCAGCTGACCATCAGCTTCCCCGGCACCCAGCCCGTCGCCACCGGCGCGGCCGGGGCGCCGGAGCAACTGCCGGTGGGGCTGTCCAAGCTCACGATTCCGGGACTGGCCGGCCTGCACCTGGCCGCGCCCGACGACGACGCGACGTTCGCGCTCGCCTGCGGACAGGGACCGTCGATCAGGGTTGATGGCACGAGTTACCGCACATCGGTCACGGGCACGGTGGCGGACCTGATGCGGTCGCTGCCGGTCCAGGTGCGGTTGTGCGCCCCCGACGGGCAGCTGGCGCTTGGCAGCGGGCGGCACTGGCTGCTCGCGACCCCGTCGCCCGTATTTGTGGTGACCGATCTGGACCTGGCGACCCAGCCCAGCGCGGCCGCGGTGACCGCTTCCGCCGCTTCCGCCGGTTCCACCGCGCAGGCCGGTTCCACTGCGTCGGCCGGCCAGCGCGCGGTCCGGGTGCTCTCGTGGCAGGCGGACAACCGCAGCCTGAGCGTCGGGCCGGGCGCAGCGAGCTACGTGGAGATCCACCAGAACTTCAACGTCGGCTGGACCGCGACCCTGAACGGCCGGGCGCTGACCGCCGTACGCCTCGACGGCTGGCAGCAGGCGTTCATCGTGCCGGCGGGCAGCGGCGGCGTCATCAGCCTCAGCTACGCGCCCGCCACCCTCTATCACGCCGGCCTCATCGTGTCGGCGCTGGCGCTCGTATTGCTGGCGGCGCTGGCGCTCGGGCTCGGACGGCCCGTTCGGCGCAGGAGCCGAACGGCCGATAGCGGTCGTGCCGCCGTCCGGCCGCCGCCGCCCGCAGGGCGGCTCCTCGCGGGTCGGCCGATGGCCCGCACGGTCGCTGTCTTGGTCCCGCTCGCGGTCGTCATCTGGCTGACGGGCGGCCCGGTGGTGCTCGCGGTGCCGGCGCTGGCCGGCCTCGGCTGGTGGCGACCACGCTGGCTGCCGCCGGTGGCGCTCGGCTCGATGCTGATCGCCGGCGTCGCCGCCGCTTCCGCGGACAACCCCACGGCGCTCGGGACCGGGGCCTTCGGCTGGCTGGCGCAGGCGTGCGCGCTGGTGGCGCTGACGGCGGCGTTGATGCCGGCGATTCCCCCGCCCGCCGTCCCCGCCGTCCCCGCGGACCCCGAGTACCGGGAAGGCGCGCAGTGAACCGCCGCGCCCCGTCCGTGGCCGAGCCCGATCAGCTGCCGCGATCGCCCTTCGGCCTCATCGACGAGCTCTCGTGTTACTACGACACGCCCGCCGAGCCCAACAACGAGCTCTTCGAGGTGCAGGTGCCGGGAACCATCGACTACCTGACCCTGCGCCAGGCGGTGGCCGGCGCGCTGGCGGCGGCGCCGCGCGCCCGCGGCCGGATGGCCGCGGGCCGGGCGCTCCGTCGTCGCTACAGCTGGGAGTTCCCGCTGGTCCCCGACGTCGAACCGCTGTCGCGGACTACGTGGTCGGACGAGCGGGAGCTCGCGATGGCACGCGTCGGTTTCATGGCGAGCTCGCCGCCGCTGCGCACCTCGCCGCCGGTCCGGCTGCTGCTGGCATCGGGGCCGGACGCGAGCTGCGTCATGCTGAACGCGCACCACGCCGCCATGGACGGGATGTCGTGCGTGGAGTTCCTGCGCGACGTAGCCGCGCGTTATCGCACCCTGGCCGCAGACCCGCCGCCGCCCCAGACGTCCGTCGAGCCGAACCCCGGGTCCCTAGGAACCCCCGCCGTGCTGGAACCCCAGCGGTCCTGCTGGCGGCCGGAGCCGCCGCCGCAGCCGCGCGGGCCCGTCCGGGACATCCGCCGCCATCTCGTCGCCCGCATCGCGCCCGAGTGGGACCGACTGACCCCCCGGAACCGGCGCGACGGCTGCGGCCTGCGGCTGCTGCTGGTGCCCGCCGTGCCCAGGCTGCCCGGCGCGACCGTGAACGACCTTCTGGTCGCCGCCCTGATCGCGACCATCAGCCGATGGAACGCAGCGCATCGCCGGCCGCCCGCCGCGATCAGGATCACCGTCCCCGTCAACGTGCGCGAGCCCGGCCTGCACGGGGTGGCGGGCAACGACACCCGGATAGCGACGGTCACCGCCGACCCGCGGACGGCCGCGGACCCGCCGTCGCTGCTCGCCGCGGTGACCAGGCAGACTCGCGCGCTGCGGCGGGCCGGCCGTCAGCGCGCCTCGGCCGGACCGCTCGGGCTGGCACCCGGGTGGTGCCCGGTCGCCCTGAAGCGGCTCGCGGTCCGGACCGCGCTGCGCGGGCTGGGCCGGTTCGTGTGCGATACGTCGATGCTCACCAACCTCGGGAACGTCCCCGACCCGCCCTGGTCGGAAGCGGCCCGCCCGGTGCGCATGGCGGTGGCGGGACCGGCCCGCATGCCGCGCGGCCTCGCGGTCGGGGCGATGACCGCGGACGGCCAGCTGCAGCTGTCCTTCCGATACCGGTACGCGCTGTTCGACGAGGCGGCCGCGGCCCGGTTCGTCGCCACCTACGCGGCCACGCTCGGCGAGCTCACGACCGGAACCCGCGCCCGCGAGCGAACGGACGCTGACCGCCAAGGAGGAGATACCGATGGCCCTACCGCCAGCTCTGCTCAAGATTCTCGTCTGCCCGGTCGATAAGGGCAGCCTGCTCTATTTCGCCGACGAGGACCTGCTCTACAACCCGCGCCTGAAGCGCGCCTACCGGATCGAGCGAGGCATCCCGGTCCTGCTGGCCGCACGGGCCGAGCCGGTCAGCGAGCAGGAGCATGAGCGGCTGATGACGCGGGCCGGCGACGGCGCCGCCCGGATGTCCGCCGCGGGCCTGGCGAGGGCCGGCTTCGCGCCGCAGGCGACGAGCGTCCGCTACCCGGCGACCGCCAGCGGCGGGATCGCCGGACCTGCCTCGGACGGCAGCAGGACTCCTGCCTGAACGCTGCCGATACACGGGACGGGCCCGCTGACCTGCTGGATGACCACCGTGCGGGCGCTGTCGCCGGTGACAGGGAAGTAGGCCGCGTGCAGTCCCCGGGCGACGCTGTACAACGCCGACTGCGTGCCGAAGGTAACGAGCACCCGCGCCGAGCTCGCCGCCAGGTACCCGATCCGCAGCATCGTCACCTGGGTCGCCGCCGTGGGCAGCGGCACGACGACGTTGCCGAAGGTGGCCGGCCAGCAACTGCCGCCCGCGGGCGCCGAGGGGCTTGCCACGCCATAGATGCCGGCCGTCACCAGCCGGCCGTAGCCGTCGAATTCCAGCAGGTGATCGTAGGTGCCGTCGGGTTGCGTGATGAACACCGGCCTGCTGCTCGGCGACCCGGACAGCAGCGGGGACAGCACGCTCGAGGCGTTGGTGATCGGTGCCAGGACTCCGCCGGTGACGTCCGACGGAGTCGGGTCGTCCAGGATCACCGTGCCACCCGGGGCGTCCGCCAGCGCCAGGCGCGCGGTGGCGATGTAACTGGCGGCGGCCGAGGCCGTCGGGTCGGTTGGGTAGTCGTAGAACGACCAGAGCGAGCCGACGACGACGGCCGCGATCAGAGTGGTCGCCGCGGCGAACTCGGGCCTGCTCAGACGGCGTCGGGCCTGCCATTGGCCGGGGCCGTCGACGAGCGGCATGAACGCCAGCCCCAGGCACAGGACCAGGATCCCGGTGGCGTCCCACACGTATCTGGCCGACAGCCCGAGCATCACCCCGGAAACGAAACTGGACCGGCCGGCCAGCACCGGGACGATGTCCACGGCGATGAGCCAGCCCGCCAGGATCGCCCACGCCCGCCAGGCCCGCCAGCCGTACGCCAGGCTCGCGAGCACGACGACGGCCGCGAGCACCCAGGACGCCCAGGCCAGCGCGGGCGGGGGATCGGCCAGCGCATCGACGCCAGAGGCGGCCCAGCGCCATGGTCCGCCGAACGCTCCGGGCGCGAACGTCTCCCGCAGCAGCGTGCCCGCGAAGGTGAGGGCGTCGGCGAAGGTGGCCGGCTTGGTCAGGCCCGCGCTCGAGGTGCGCAGCCTGAGCAGGTAGAGCGGGACGTAGACGGCGGTGAGCGCGAGGTACAGCCCCCAGGTCCGCCAGTGCTTCCGCAGCACCGGCCACAGGGCCCTCGACCACGACTGCGGCGCGAAGAACGCCGACGTCATGGCGAACAGCAGCAAGGGCACCGCCGCGCCCTGGAAGCTCGACAGCATGCCCACCGCCAGCCAGGCGGCGGCGGCCGCGGCGTGCTTGAACCCGCCTGTCCTGAGGTAGTGCACGTGCGCGGAGACCGCGCAGAACAGGGCCAGCTGAAGCGGGAGCTGCTCGAGCGTCACCGTCCACCAGGACAGGCCGGGCAGTGACAGCGGGCTCAGCAGGTACAACGACAGCAACAGCAGGATCCCCGGCCGGTCGCCGAACAGCGTCCGCAGCATCCGGAACAGCGCGAAGCAGGTGCAGCCGAGCAGGACCAGGGTGACGGCCGAGGCCAGGGTCCAGTCCTCCGGGGAGAACCTGGTTAGCACCCAGACGATGGCGGACCCCACCACGTTCAGGTGGCCGGCGTCCACCCAGGTCAGGTAGCTCCAGGTCAGCCCGCTGGCTGACGCGTGCTCGAGGTAGATGTAGTCGTCAAACCGGAAGAAGGACCGGCCCAGCAGTCCGGCCTTCCACCACAGCTGCGCGGCGATGAGCAGCACCCCGGCGGCCAGGATCGGGTTCGCGCGCAGCCACCGCACGGACCCCGTGAGTTCCGAGTAGGCCGGGGGCGCTTCCAGTGCGCGCTGCGTATCCGCCACGATGCCACCTCCACTTCAGCATTGTGACCTATATATGCGCCCAAAAATAGAACGTGTTACAGTAATGTGTCTGGATCTCACGGCTGTCAAGTGCGATGGTGGCAGCACCTACTGGCGGCAACCTGCAGACTCCGGAGGGACGATGCGCGGCATCATCGGACTCATACTCGCCGGACTCGGCGCGTTCCTCATCCTGGTGGCGGTGCTCCTGCCCACCTGGGTCGTCGGCCAGGTCGTCAAGTTCCCGCTCAACGAGTACGAGACCGCCACGCTGCAGGCCAGCAACGCGTCGTACTTCGACGAGAGCTCGCTGACCGAGAAGACCGGCGTGACGATGGAGGCCACCTACACGATCAAGGGCAACGCGAGCGCGGGCAACTCCTCGACCGCGGTCTGGAACGAGTACAGCTACGTGTACGACCTGACCAACCACCAGGTGGTCCAGCAGATGACGCGGACGTTCGCGTTCAACCGGCACACGGGCGAGCTCGTCGACTGCTGCGGCGCGAGCGTCAACGGGGTCGCGTCGGTCCGCCAGACCGGCCTGGTCGGCTACGTGTTCCCGATCGGCACCCAGAAGCAGACCTACCAGGTGTTCGACACCACCCTGAAGAAGACGATGCCGTTCGTCTACTCGGGGACGACGAACGTGCACGGTATCCAGGCCTACGAATTCGTCGAGAACGTCGCGCCGACCCAGACCTCCTCGGTGACGCTGCCCGGCTCGTTCGTCAAGTCGACGGCGGCGTCGGTCACGCTCGGCGAGTACGACGCCGAGCACTTGATCTACTACGTGGACCCCGAGACCGGGGCCCTGGTCGACGTGAACGAGCAGCAGTCGACGACCCTGCGCACCAGCCCAACCGCCGCGCCATCCCTGGTGGGCTTCAACGCCGACCTGATCGCGACGCCGGCCAGCGTGACCCAGATCGTCGCGCTCGACGATAAGGGCCGGAATGAGCTCAGCCTGCTCCAGACGGTCCTGCCGCTCGTCTTCGGCATCGTGGGCGCCGTCTCCTTGCTCGCGGGAGTCTTCCTCAGCCGCCGGCGGAGCGCCGGCCCGGCCGAACTCGACGACGAGGCGCCGGAGATCGCCCCGACCGATTCCGGCCGGGCCGACGGCGCGACCAACGGCGCGACCAACGGCGCGGCCGGGGGACGTCACTCCGCCGAGCTGGCCGGCGTGGTGCCCGGCTTCGACGACGAGGCGACCGAAGCGGCCGAGGGCGACGGGCCGGACTCCGCCGGCCCGCGATCCTCTCAGAACTAGAACGTGTTCTAGTTCTGTGTCGACGTCGGCGAACTCAGCGCAGCAGCAGCCGGGCGGCGAGCTCGAGGTGGCTGCTCACGTCGTCCGCCGAGGCGCGCCGGGTCACCCAGGCGACCAGGTTCGACAGCCAGACGTCGCCGATCACCCGGGCGATGGCGATGTCGTCGGCCGACGGCTCGCCATCGTGCATGGCCCTGGTGAACATCCGGGTCATCTGCTGGGCGACCGTGTTCACCTCGGCGGCCGCGCTCGGGTCGGCGAACATGAACGCCCGCGTCATCGCCTCGGTGAGCATCGGGTCGCGCTGCATGTTCCTGGTGACTCGCCCGAGGACGAACAGCATCCGCTCGGCGGGCGTATCGCCCGGGATCGGCTTGCGGTCGAGCTTGTCCTGGATCTGCTCCATTTCCTCGGTGAGCGCGGCCACCAGGAGGTGAATCTTGGACGGGAAGTACCGGTACAGCGTGCCGAGCGCCACGTCGGCCCGCTCCGCGACCGCCCTCATCTGCACGGCGTCGTAACCGCCCTTGGACGCGAGCGCCAGCGTCGCGTCCAGGATCCGCTTGCGCCGTTCACGCTGCGCGACCGAACCGCCGTCGGGCTCGGCCGCGGCGGCAGGCTTGGTTCTGGCACGCGTTCTCGTGGCTGCCATCGGGGACCTCTCGTTCTGTTCACACCCACCATCAGCGTACCAAGGCCGCAGCGCATCATGCGTGACCGACCCTGGGCCCGTTCTGATGTAACGTGTTCTACTTACTGGCGAAACGGGGAGGTGAGGGTGCCGGTCGCCATGACCGAGCAACGCCGATGGACTTCAGCCTGACCGATGCCCAGCAGGAGACAGCGCGCCTCGCCGGCCAGCTGCTCGACGACGGCAAGACCGACCCGTGGAAGGAGCTCGCCCGGTCCGGCCTGCTCGCGCTGTCGGTCCCGGCTGGTCTCGGCGGCGAAGGGCTCGGGGTGATGGAGACGGCGGTGCTGCTCACCGAGATCGGCCGCCGGGCGGTCCCGGTGCCCGCGCTCGCCACGCTGATGACGGCCGTGCTGCCCGTCGTCCGCTGGGGGAACGACGACCTGCAATCCGCGCTGCTGCCCCCCGCCGCGGCCGGCGAGCTGATCCTCACGGCCGGCATCCGCGAGCCGTCTGACCCGCTGCCCCGGATTCCGGCCACCACCGTCACCGAGGGCACCGTGTCAGGCCTCAAGCTCGGCGTCCCCTACGCCGCGCAGGCCGGGCGCGTTCTGCTTCCCGTCAGCTTCGCGGCACCGGAAGGTCCCGGCGGAAAAACTGGCGTCGTCATCATCGACCCGGCCGCCGACGGGGCGCATCTGACCCGCACCCGCTCCGCCGCGGGCGGCCCCGAGTACACGCTCCGGCTTGACCGCGCCCCGGTCGAGCACGTCCTTGGCGCGGCCGACTGCCTGGAAGACCTGTCCGGGCTGGCAGTGGCGGGGGCGTGCGCCCTGGCCGACGGCGCCCTGGCCGCGGCCCTGGAGCTGACCAGGAACCATGTGGCGCAGCGGCGGCAGTTCGGCCGCCCGCTGGCGGCCTTCCAGGCGGTCGCCCAGCAGATCGCCGACGTCTACATCTCCTCGCGCACCCTGCACCTGGCCACCCTGTCAGCCTGCTGGCGGCTCGACACGGGCCGGGACACGGGCAGGGACGCGGGCGGCGACCTCGGGGTAGCGGGATATTGGTGCGCGCACGAGGCGCCACGGTCGGTTCGAACCTGCCATCACCTGCACGGCGGGACGGGGATGGACGCCAGCTATCCCTTGCACCACTTCTCGGCCCTGATCAGCGATCTGGTGCGGTCCCTCGGCGGCGTCGATTACCAGCTGGAGCGGCAGGCATGCTCATCGATCTGACGCCGCAGCAGGATGCGCTCCGCGCCACGCTGCGGAGCTACTTCGCCGGCCTGTTGTCTGCCTCGCAGCGCGTCGCGCTGCTCACCGAGCGGCACGGCACCGTGTACCGCGAGGTCGTCCGGACGATGGGCCGGGACGGATGGCTCGGGGTGGGCTGGCCCACCGCCTACGGCGGGCGCGGATTCGGCCAGGTCGAACAGCAGATCTTCGTCAACGAGGCGGCTCGCGCCGACATCCCGCTGCCCGCTGTCACCCTGCAGACCGTCGGCCCGGTGCTGCAGGAGCACGGCACGATGTGGCAGCGGGAGTTCTTCCTGCCGCGGATCCTGGCGGGCGAGATCCACTTTGCCATCGGCTACACCGAGCCCGACGCCGGCACGGACCTGGCCGCGCTGCGCACCAGCGCCGTCCTGACCGGCGAGGAGTACGTGGTCAACGGGCAGAAGATCTTCACCACCGGCGCCCACGACGCCGACTACGTCTGGCTGGCCTGCCGCACGGACCCGGAAGCACCCAGGCACCGGGGAATCACCATCCTGATCGCGAGCACCGACGACCCGGGGTTCTCCTGGACTCCGATCATCACCCATGACGGCGCCCACCACGTCAACGCGACCTACTACGATCACGTGCGCGTTCCGGCCAGGATGCGGGTCGGCGCCGAGAACGGCGGCTGGCGGCTGATCACCAGCCAGCTCAATCACGAGCGGGTCATGCTCGGCCCCGCCGGGAGGATCGCCGCGATGGCCGACCGGGTGCGCGAGTGGGCCGCCGATCGATCGCTGCTGTCACGGGCGGACGTGCGGCTGACCCTCGCCCGGGCCGACGCGGTCATGCGCGTCAACGAGCTGCTCAACTGGCAGGTGGCGGCTGAACCAGAGCTCAGCATCGCCGACGCGTCCGCGACCAAGGTGTTCTCCTCCGAGCAGGCGCAGCTGATCGGGCAGTCGCTGGCCGAGCTGGTCGGCCGGCACGGCGACCCGGCCGACCCCGCGACCGGGGCGCTGGTGACCTGGCTGGACGTCCAGCTCAAGCGGAACACCGTGCTCACCTTCGGCGGCGGTGTGAACGAGGTCCAGCGCGAGCTCATCGCCACCGCCGGCCTGGGACTGCCGAGGGTGCCGCGGTGACGCCGGAGGCCATCAGGAGCGCCGCGGAACGGCTAACCGCCGCCGGCGACAGCGCGCCGCGGCTCGCCCGCGATCCGGTGAACCAGCCGATGATCCGCAACTGGCTGGAGGCGATCGGCGATCCGGCCGTTCCGTCCGGTCAGGAGTGCGCGGATACGGCGCCTGCGGCGATGATCCAGGTCTGGACGATGCCGGGACTGCACGGAACCCGCGGCGACGATCCGCTCGGGGTGATGTCGGAACTGCTCGAGGAGGCCGGCTACACCTCGATCGTCGCGACCAACTGCGATCAGACGTACCACCGCTCGGTGCGGGTCGGCGAGCAGCTGTCCGTCCGGTCCAGGCTGCTTGACGTCACCGGGCCGAAGCGCACCGCGCTCGGCGAAGGGTGGTTCGTCACCACCCGGAGCACCTGGAGCTCCGCTGGCGAGCCGGTGGCGACGATGGATTTCCGCGTGCTCAGGTTCAAGCCCGGGCCCCGCAAGCCGCCCCAGGGGGACGCCACCCCCCCAGCTCCCCCTGGGGTCTCACATCACCAGGTCATCCGGCCGGTCGTGTCGCCCGACACCGAGTTCTTCTGGGCTGGCACCGCCGCCGGCGAACTGCGCGTCCAGCGCTGCGACGAATGCGGGACCGTGCGCCATCCGCCCGGCCCGAGGTGCCCGTCATGCGGGAACATGACCGCCGGGTACGTCGAAGCGGCCGGAGTGGGCGAGGTCTACAGTTACGTCGTCCACCATCACCCGCCGGTGCCGGGCAAGAAGCTGCCGATCGTGATCGCGCTCGTGCA
>Ga0302314_10005679_pt1 | contig 22685 bp, 25 predicted proteins | sample III_Palsa_N2_3_FD_200533 | JGI IMG/M metagenome (GOLD analysis project Ga0302314, IMG submission 200533) | Peat permafrost microbial communities from Stordalen Mire near Abisko, Sweden - III_Palsa_N2_3 | ecosystem: Environmental > Terrestrial > Soil > Palsa > Peat permafrost | place: Sweden... | reverse complement strand
GCCAGCCAGCCGTGGAAAGGCGCCACCGGCATCTTGATCAGGAACGCGGCGGCAAAGCAGAGGAAGATCCAGTCCTGTGACCCGGCCGAAACCGGGTTGTGCTCAAGTGCTGTGTAGGTGAAGTTCAGCGCCGTTCCGTGATCGGCGGCCGACAGCACGCCGGTGGCGACCGCCGCGGCGAGCATCAGGAACGAGCCAATCGCGGTGTAGATCACCAGCTCGAACGTCGCGCGGACCCGCTCATCGCGCGTCCGTGTGGCCGATCCCCAGATCCCCGTCAGGAAGTAGAACGGGATCAGCATCAGGTCAAAGAAGCCGACGAACAGGATCAGGTCCTGGCAGAGGAACGCACCGATCACGGCGCTCTCGGCGAGGCCGAACATCAAGTAGTAGAGCCCGGGGCGCTCGATCTCACGGCCTGCCGACCAAGCCAACGACGCGGTGAACAGCACCGCCGTCAACAGCATCATCGCCACGTTCAGTCCGGTCAGAGCCAGCTTGTAATGGATCCCCAGCGCACCGATCCAGACGTGGTTGGTGACGAATTGGAGCCCGGCGTGGTGCTCGTGGAAGCGGATCAGATAGTCGATCCCAAGTCCCAACGGCAGCAAGCTGAGTGTGGCGCTGACGCGTCCCGCATAACGAGCAGGCAGCTGCGACACAAAGGCGCCGATCACCAACGGGAGCCAGACCAGAATCGACAGGCTCATGACGCTTGCACCAGGAAGTACAGGGCGATCGCTGAGAGCCCGAGGACCATCATCGCCGCGTAGGAGCGCAGCAAGCCGGTCTGCAGCCGTCGCACGAGCGCAGAGGCGGCCTCAACCACGCCCGTGCCGCCGCCGGTCAGGCCGCCACCGACGACGCCACGGTCAAGCACGACGTCGCCGATCCGTCCAAGGGCGAGCACCGGCCGGACGATCACCAGGTCGATCAGCTCGTCGAAGTACCACTTGTTGACCAGGAACTGGTGCACACCGGCGAACCGCGCCTGCAGCTTGGCCGAAGTGCCCGGCTTGCGCACCCAGATCGCGTAAGCGGTGGTGATCCCGAGAAGTCCGACCGCCGCACCGATCACCAGGCCAAGCCAAGCCGTCGAGGTCGAAGGATCGCTCGACGGCGCAGCCAGCTTCGAGCCGACGAACGAGCTCGCGAGGAAGTTCTGGATCACGTGATCGACGCCCGGGATCTGCAGCGCGCCACCGACCGTTGCGAGCACCGCAAGCGTGCCCATCGCCACCTTCATCGGGACCTCGCGCTCGGCGATCGCGTGCTCGGGACCGGGGAAGCCGACCTCGGTGTCCTCGACCTCGCCGGTCATCGGGTTCCTCGGCGTATGGGCGTGCGCCAGGTGACCCTGCTCAAGCTCGGCCGCTTCCTCACACGGCTTGCCCCAGAAAACGCGGAAGATCAGGCGGAACGTATACAGGCCGGTCAGCAGTGCCCCGACGTATCCCAAAACACCGAGGATCGACCAGTCGCCACCGCGGTTCAGCAGGTAGCCGATGATGTCGTCCTTTGACAGCCAGCCGGACAACGGCGGGATTCCGCTGAGCGCCAAGCTGCCGACGATGAAGCAGGCGAAGGTGAACGGCATCGCCTTGCGGAAGCCGGAGATCTTGTCCAGGTTCTGCGTGCCGGCCATCGCGCCGATCACCGAACCGGCAGCCATGAACAGCAGCGCCTTGAAGAAGGCGTGGGTCATCAGGTGGAACAACGCGGCGCTGTAGGCGCCGGCCGACGCACCCATGATCATGTAGCCGATCTGCGACATCGTCGAGTAGGCGATCACCCGCTTCAAATCAGTCACCACAAGCGCGATCGAGCCGGCCACCAACAGCGTCACGCAGCCGACGATCGCGCCGACCGCCGCGGCGGTGGGGGCGAGCTGGAAGAGCGGGTGCAGGCGGACGATCAGGTAGACGCCGGCAGTCACCATCGTCGCGGCGTGGATCAGCGAGGAGACCGGGGTCGGGCCCTCCATCGCGTCCGGTAGCCAGGTATGCAGCGGGACCTGGGCGGACTTGGCAAACGCGCCGACGAGCAACAGCAGGCAGGCGGCGACCAGGTCGGTCGAGTCCTTGTGGAAGACGTGCGGCAGGACCTTGAACGTGCCGAGGAACGAGACCGTCCCGGTGTGGCGCAGCAGCAGGAAGGTCCCCAGCACCAAGCCGACATCGCCGACGACGTTGATCACGAACGCCTTGATCCCGGCCTTGGTCGCGGTGTTGCGCCGGTACCAGAAGCTGATCAGCAGATATGAGGCGGCACCGACGAGCCCCCAGCCGATCGTCAGCAGCACGAAGTTGCCGGCCAGCACGAGGATCAGCATCGACAGCACGAAGAAGTTCAAATACGCGAAGTAGCGCGCCTTGCCTTCGTCGGACTTCATGTAGCTGACCGAGTACAGGTGGATCAGCGTCGAGACGCCGGAGACGACGAGGATCATGAAGACCGAGATCGGGTCGACCAGGATCTGCAGCTTGGCGTCAAGCGAGCCGCCGGCGGCGTAGGTCCATAGCGATGAGGTCAGCTCGCGCCCGGCGCCGGAGGCACCCGCGTGGCGCCCGAGCAACGTCACCAAAGCGCCAACCGAGCTGACGAACGACAACGCGATCATCGCCGTGCCGACCCAGCCCGCGAGGCCCTTGCCGAGCTTCTTGTAGCCGACGCCGATGACGACGGTTCCCAGCAACGGGAACAGCAGCACCAGCCAGCCCCAGGTAGTCGGGCTCATCCGTCGAGCTCCCGCAGCTCGTCGACGTCGACCGCCAGCCCACGGCGACTGATCGCCACGATCAGTCCGAGCCCGACCGTCACCTCACAGGCAGCCACGACCATCACGATCAGCGCGAAGATCTGCCCGGCCTCGCCGCCGTGCATCCGCGCAAACGCGACCAACGCGAGGTTGGCGGCGTTCAGCATCAACTCCAGGCACAGCAGGATCACCAGCGGATTGCGTCGCACGAGCACGCCGGTGACCCCGATGCAGAAGATCAGCACGGAAACGGTCAGATACCAGCCGATCGCCATCAGCAACCGCTCCCGGCGGCCATCGTGCCCGTCGTCATCGTGATCACGAGGGCGTCCCGGCGCCTTCGGCCATCGTCCCGGTGTCCTTCGCCCGCGGTTCGGCGACTAGCCGGCGCAGGTCATCAACCGACATCCCCGCGCCGGGCTCATCAAGGCCGCGCCGACGCCGTGCCAGAACCACGGCGCCGATCGCCGCTACCAGCAGCAGCAACGAAGCGGTCTCGAATACGAACAGGTAGTCGGTCAAGAACAGCTTGCCGATCTGCCGCGGGGTGCCGAAGCCAGGGATGTACGGCGCGCCCTTGCTGGTGATCCCGCTCAAAGCGGAACCCAGCAGCGCGATCATCAGCTCAACGGCCAAGGCGAGCGCCATCAATGGCCCGAAGAACCGCATCGCCGGTCCGGCGCGCAACTCCTCAGTTCCAGGTGCGCCGCCGACGTAGGCGACAACAAACACGTACAGGACCATCACCGCGCCGGCGTACACGACAACCTGCGCCGCGGCGACGAACTCCGCCCGCAGCAACAGGAACAGCGCAGCCAGCGCGACCAGATGGCAGACCAGCGCCAGCACCGCATAGAACGGGTTGCGCAGCGTGACGACGGCCACGGCTCCACCCAACGCGACGATAGCCGCGATGAAGAAGACGACTGCGCTCACTCGCCCTCCCGCCGCAGCGGCGTGCGCTCAAGCGGCTCGGCCAGCAGCATTTCCTTGGTGAAGATCAGGTCCGAGCGGGTGTAGTCGGACATTTCGTAGTCGTGACCCATCGTGATCGCGTCAAACGGACAGGCGACCTCGCAGTACCCGCAGAAGATGCAACGCGACAGGTTGATCTCATACACCGCCGCATACCGCTCACCGGCCGACACACGGTCCTCGGGGTCATTCTCGGCCGCGACCACACGGATGCAGTCAGACGGGCAGGCGGCCGCGCACAAAGAGCAGCCGACGCACTTCTCAAGCCCGGTGTCTTCAAACTTGTGCAGCTTGTGGCGCCCGCGGAAGCGCGGGTAGACCGGCGTCTTCTCCTCCGGGTACTGAATCGTGTGCGTGCCCTCGACAACCCGTGAGAACGTCGTCTTCAGGCCACGCAACGTCTCGCCGAAGGTCCGGTAGGCACCGGCGGCCGGCGAGCGTGACGGCCCGCGCACGACCTGGATCACGTCAAGTTCAGGAACACTCATGAAGCCACCACGATCGCGGTTACCAGCAGGTTCGCGGTGGCCAGCGGCAGCAGCACCTTCCAGCCGAACGACATCAGCTGGTCATAGCGCAGCCGCGGCAACGTCGCGCGGATCCAGATGAAGAAGGTGATGAACAGCATCATCTTCGCGAACACCACGATCGGGTCACACCAGACCGGTGGCACGATCCCGAACGGCAGCATCCAGCCGCCGAGGAACACCGTCACGGCGATCGCCGAGACGACCATCATGTTCACGTACTCGCTGAATAGGTAGGCGACGAAGCCGGTGCCGCCGTACTCGGTGAAGTAACCGGCGACCAGCTCGGCGTCGGCCTCGACCAGATCGAACGGCGCCCTATTGGTCTCCGCAAACGACGCGCACATGAAGATCAGGAAGCCGACGAACTGCGGCACGATGTACCACATGCCGCGCTGTGCATTGACGATCCCGACCAGCGACAGCGTCCCCGAGGTCATGATCACGCCGACCAGCGCCAGGCCCTGCGACACCTCGTAGGAGATCAGCTGCGCGGCGGCACGCATCGCGCCAAGGAATGAGTACTTCGAGCCCGACGCCCAGCCGCCGAGCATGATCCCGTAAAACGAGATCCCGCCGAGCGCGAAGACGTACAGCGGCCCGATCGAGACGTCGATCCCGTACAAGCCGACCCGCTGGCCAAAGATCGTCGTGACACCTCCCCAGGGGATCAGCGCCAGCGCGCCAACGGCGGTCAGGATCGCCAGCGCCGGCGCCAGGCGGAACAGCCAGCCGACCGATGTCGTCGGGCGCGACGCCTCCTTGCGGGCGAACTTGACGATCTCCGCCATCGGCTGCAGCAGCCCGTAGGGGCCGACGCGGTTGGGTCCGAAGCGGTGCTGAAAACGTCCGAGCAGCTTGCGCTCATACACCGTCAGCACGGGCAGAATCCCAAAGATCACGGCGAAGATCACGATCGCCTTGATGATCTGAACCCACCACGCCTCGTAGAAGTTGACGGCGGCGAACGAGATCACTTCGCAAGCTCCGTGACGAACTGCAGGGCGGGTGAAATCTCAACCTCGGGGGCGTCCCAAATCGAGCGGTAGTTCTCCGGTACTGGTCTGACTGGACCAGTACCGTCGCTGAGAGCGCTCGGATCGACGGTTGGGTAAGCGGCCGCCGCGTCACGCTCGGGCCAGCGGACGCCACGCCCGCCGATCTCCTCAAGCGTCAGCCCGGCGTAGTAGGGAACCGCCTGGACGACCTGCTTGAAAGCCATGCCGCTGGTGAGCACGCCGAGATCGAGACCGATCCGCTTGCTGAGGTCAGCGATTACCTGCCAGCCGGCGCGTACTTGATCAGGATGTCCGATCGCGGCGCGCAGGCGCTGGATGCGACCGTCGGGGTGAACGACCGTCCCTTCCTTCTCGGCGTAGGACTCGGCGGGGAAGACGACATCGGCATACGTCTTCAGACCCTCGGTCAGGATGTTCGTGTGAGCGATCACCAGCTCGGCGTCGGCCATCGCCTGCTCATAGACGCCCTCACGCTGGGGGTCGAACTGCAGCAGGTAGAGCGCCTGGGCGCCGGCCGGGTCAAAGCCCTCGGCAACCGCGCCGACCTCACGCAGACCGCGACCGTTGGCGCCGGAGGGGATCTGCAGAAGCTTCGCTTCGAGGCCGAGCAGCTCCGCGGCGCCGGCGCCGATTCGCTCGTGCCAGACGATCACGGTGTCATCCGAGAGCTCGGCGTCGGCAAGGCTCGCCACGCGGGTTCCCTCAAGCGTGCTCGGGCGATCGCCGACGATCACGAGCTTCGCGCCGTGCCGGCGGACCGCCTTGCGGATCCGCAGGTCAAGGATCGAAGCGTCGTCGACGGGCTCACAGCCGACCAGCGCGATCGTGTCGGCCCACTCGAGGTCCTCGATCGACGCCTGGCGGCTGGGGTGCGCGAGTGCGGCCTGCAGCACCAGCGGCAGCGGAGTAAGCCGTGACTCCAGCCCGTGCTTTGAGTGAAGACCCTCGCGCAGCATCCGCCCGAGCAGGAACGCTTCCTCGTTCGTCGCCTGACCACCGACCAATCCGGCAATGCTGGCCGGGTAGCCAGCAATGCCGGCGGCAGCGCTCAGGGCCTCCTCCCAGGAGGCGGGGCTTAGCTCACCGTCCTTGCGCACCAGCGGGGTTGTGAGGCGCTCGTCGACGTGGATCGCCTGGTAGGCGAAGCGGCCCTTGTCGCACAGCCAGCCGTCGTCGACGCCGTCGTTCTCACGCGCCAGCACCCGCTCGACCTTGTCGTCACGGACCGTGAACTCGACGTTGCATTGCGAGGGGCACAACATGCAGACCCCGCCGGAGCCCTCGATGTCCCACGGGCGCGCGCGGAAGCGGTAGGGGCGGCTCGTCAGTGCGCCAACCGGGCACAGCTCGATGATGTTGCCGGAGAACGGCGCCACGTACGGGTGGCCGTCGTGGGTGCCGACGAAGGTGTGGGCACCGCGGTCGGCGAAGATCAGCTGCCAGTCCTCTGAGACCTCCTGGCTGAAGCGCACGCAGCGGTAGCAGAGGATGCAGCGCTCGCGGTCGATCGCGACCAGTGGGGAGAGCGCCAGCGGCTTTTGGAAGTGGCGCTTGGGCTCGACCACGCGGGAGAGGCCCTTGCCCCAGCCGAAGGTGATGTCCTGCAGCGGACACTCGCCGCCCTTGTCGCAGACCGGGCAGTCCAGCGGGTGGTTGACGAGCAGGAACTCGACGATCGCGTTCTGTGCGTCCTTCACCCGATCGGTCGTCGTGTGCACGACCATCCCGTCCTTGACTGCGGTCGAGCAGCTGGTCTGCAGCTTGCCGATGCCCTCGATCTCGACCAGGCACATGCGGCAGGCGCCGACCGGCTGGCCGAGTTTCGGCTCGTAACAGAAGAACGGGATCTCGACGTCGCCCTGCTTGGCGGCGTCGACCAGCATCGTCCCCTCGTGGGTCACGATCTCTTTGCCGTCGACGGTGATCGTGACGGGCTTGAGCTCAGGCTTGGCCATTACACAAGTACCGGTTGCTGTTGGGCGGCGGCGATCTCGGCCTCGATCTCGGCGCGGAATTTCTGCACCAGTGAGCCGATCGGCATCGCCATCGCGTCGCCCAGCACACATAGGCAGTTGCCGATGATCTGGGTCTGGACGTTGGCGAGCAGATCAAGGTCCATCGGCGTCGCCAGACCGTCCTGCATCCGCTCGACCATCTTCTGCGTCCAGTTCGTGCCCTCACGACAGGGCACGCACTTGCCGCAGGACTCATGGGCGTAGAACTTGGCGAGCTTGAACGCGACCTCGAGCACCGTGTGGGTGTCGTCGACGACGATGATCGCGCCGGAGCCGAGCATCGATCCCGCCTTCGCCATCGAGTCGAAGTCGTAGCCGACGTCAAGGTCCTCGGCGGTCAGCAGGGGGCTCGACGAGCCGCCGGGGAACCACATCTTGATCTCGCGGCCGGGGTGAGGGCCGCCGGCTAGGTCATAGATGATCTCGCGGCTCGGAATTCCGAGCGTGATCTCGTAGTTGCCCGGCCGTTGGACGTCGCCAGAGACCGACACGAGCTTGGTGCCGGTCGAGGTCTCGGTGCCGATCGCGGCGTAGTCCTTGCCACCCATCGTGATGATGTGCGGCACGGTCGCCAGTGTCTCGACGTTGTTGATCAGCGTCGGGCCGTCGTAGAGCCCCTCGATCGCCGGGAATGGTGGCTTCAGCCGCGGGTTGCCGCGCTTGCCCTCAAGTGAGTCGAGCAGGCCGGTCTCCTCGCCGCAGATGTAGGCGCCGGCGCCACGGTGTAGCACCAGGCTGAGGTTGTGGCCGGAGCCAAGGATGTTCTCGCCGAGGTAGCCGGCGGCCTTGGCCTCGTTGATCGCCGCCTCAAGGATGTCGGCCTGATGGACATACTCACCGCGGATGTAGATGAACGCCTCGTGGATGCCGGTGCCGAAGGTCGTGATCACGATCCCCTCGATCAGCATGTGCGGGCTCTTCTGCATCAGCTCGCGGTCCTTGAAGGTGCCCGGCTCGGACTCGTCGGCGTTGCAGACCAGGTACTTCGGCGCGTCGGTCTTAGGTAGGAACGAGGCCTTCTGGCCCATCTTGAAGCCGGCGCCGCCACGGCCGCGCAGGCCGGAGTCGCTGATCTCCTGGACGACTGCAGCGGCCGGGTAGGTGAGCGCCTTCTTCAGCGCCTGGTAGCCGCCGCGTGCCTCGTACACGGGCAGGGTGTTCAGACCCGGCTCGTCGATCCGGTCAAAGAGGATGTGCGGGCTCACTGGGTGACGGCTCCGGGGTCGGCGCAGGCACGGTAACGCAGTTGCTTGTGCTCAAGCACGCTGCGGCCGGCTTCGATGTCCTCGACGATCTGGATCGCGTCGGTTTCGTTCAGCGGGCCGACGTACTCGCCGTCGACTGACGCCATTGGCCCGATGTCGCAGGCGCCAAGGCACTCAAAGCCGCGGACGCCGATCGTCGGGTGGCCATCGGCGGCGGCGCACATCGATGCGTAGAACTCGTCGGCGCCGAGCAGCGAGCAGCTGATGTTGGTGCAGACAAAGACGTCGTGCTCGGGCTTGGGCTCGAGCGCGAACATGTCGTAGAAGGACGCGACCGAGGTCAGGTAGGCCGGGGTCAAGCGCATCACGCAGGCGACCTGGGTGATCGCCTCGGGCGAGCACCAGCCGTGGAGGTCTTGAGCGAGGTGGAGTGCCGGGATCGAAGCCGAGTGGCGGTCTGGGTAGAGCGCCATCGCCGCTTCGATCGCTGTACGCAGCTGCGCCGGGACTTTGGTTGTTGCCGGGTCCGGGACGGTCGCCGGTTGCTTGGTCAGATCGACGTGCTCGTCCCAGCCGGGGACGCGGGAGCCGTGCGCGAAGCGCCTGACCGGCTGCGGCGGATCGAACTCGTTTTGGACCTTACCGGCGCGGTCGGGACGGAAAGCGCTCATCGATCGACGCCTCCGAGCACCGGGTCGATCATCGCCAGGCTGGCGATCAAATCAGCGATGTAGGAACCGCGGACCATCGGCGCGGTCGTCTGCAGGTTGACGAAGCTGGGGTCGCGCATGTGCACGCGCGCCGGCTTCGCGGAGCCGTCGGAGCGTACGAAGCAGCCGAGTTCACCACGCGGTGACTCGATCGGGAAATAGACCTCGCCCTCAGGCACGCGGAACCCCTCGGTGACGAGCTTGAAGTGGTGGATTAGCGCCTCCATGCTGGTCGCCAGCTCGTGGCGTGGCGGCAACACGACCTTGCGGTCATCGGAGATGTACGGGCCCTCAGGCAGGCCATCCAGCGCTTGCTGGATGATCTTGGTCGACTCGTAAAGCTCGGCGTGGCGGACGCGGAAGCGGTCATAGTTGTCGCCGACGGTGCCGACCGGAATCTTGAACTCGAAGTGGTCGTAGCTCGAGTAGGGGTCGGTCTTGCGCAGGTCCCAGGGGACGCCGGCGGCGCGCAGCAGCGGGCCGGTCGTCTGCAGCGACAGCAGCGTCTCGGCGTCGAGTGGGCAGACGTCGCGCAGCCGGGCCAGCAGGATCTCGTTCTTCTCCAGCAGGTCCGCGTACTGGTCGGCGCGGGATGGCATCTCATCGAGAAACGCCTGCAGCTTCGCGGCGAAGCCGACCGGAATGTCCTCAAAGACCCCGCCGACCTGGAAGTAGCGGGTGTGCATCCGCTGGCCGGAGGACATCTCAAACAGGTCCAAGATGGTTTCGCGCTCGCGGAAGCAGTACCAGAACATCGACATTGCGCCGAGGTCCAAGGCGCTGGTGCCAAGCCAGACGAGGTGGGACATGATCCGGTTGAGTTCCATGTGGATCACGCGCAGGTACTGCGCGCGCGGCGGGATCTCCAGCCCGAGCAGCGACTCGACAGCGCCGCAGAACGCCATCGCGTTGAAGTAGTAGCTGAGGTAATCCATCCGTTCGATCACGGGGATCACCTTCCAGTACGACTTCTGCTCGGCGGTCTTCTCGATCCCCGTGTGGACATAGCCGATCACCGGCTTGATGTCACGCACGACCTCGCCCTCGAGCGTTGCGATCAGCCGCAGCACGCCGTGGGTTGCCGGGTGGTGCGGGCCGATGTTCAGCGTCAGCAGTTCGGTGTGCTCCGGATGCGGCTGGGCGTCGATCGTGATCGACTCCTCGAGCTTGCGGTAGTCGCTGATCGAGCTCATCGGTTCTTCCCGTACGACTTCTCGTTGAACGTGAACAAGACCGGCTCGCCGCCGACCGGGAAGTCACGGCGCTGGGGGAAGCCCTCGTAGTCCTCGGGCATCAGAATCCGCCGCAGGTCGGGGTGGCCCTCGAACACCACGCCGAACATGTCGTAGCACTCGCGCTCAGGGAAGTCGGCGCCCGGCCACAGGTCGGTCACGCTGGCGATCCGCGGATCGTCGGTTGAGACGCGGGTCTTGACCGCGACGCGCGCGACCGTCGCCATGTTCAGCAACTCGTAGTGCACGCCGAGCCGCGGCTCGTGCGGGTAGTAGTCGAGCCCGTGCAGGCTCGCCAGGAAGCTGAACCCATCTGCCTTCAGTTGGGCGAGCTTGGCGTGGGCTTCGGCAGGGCCGACCTCTACGTCGGCGAGCCGCTCAGCCATTGGCCGCTCGGGGGACGAGGATCTCCTCGGTGCCGACCGCGTCGTAGCGCTCGCGCCAGCCCTCACGCTCGTTGCTCTGGATCTTGTCGCGGAGCTTGAGGATCCCGTGGGCGAGCGCCTCGGGGCGTGGCGGGCAGCCGGGAACGTGGACGTCGATCGGCATGAACTTGTCGCTGGGGACCAGCGCATAGTTGTTGAACACGCCCATGCTCGAGCAGCAGGCGCCCATGCTGATCGCGAACTTCGGCTCGAGCATCTGGTCGTAGATCCGGCGGACCACCGGTGCCATCTTGATGCTGACGCGGCCGCTGAGAATGATCAGATCGGCCTGGCGGGGGGAGGCGCGGAACGCTTCAAAGCCGAAGCGGGCGATGTCGACGCGGGCGGCGACGATCGACATCATCTCGATCGCGCAACAGGCCAGGCCGAAGGTCAGCGGGTAGATCGAGTTGCCCTGGGCCCAGGCGACCGCGCGATCAACTGTGGTCGTGACGACCGCCTGCTCGACGTACTTCTGCAGTTCGGCGTCCTCCATGTCGCCGCGCAACATGTCGCGCGCGTTCAGCTGGCGTGAGCGGAACTCGCTGGGGACCTCGGAGCGGGTTATTTCCATTCCAGTGCTCCCCGCCGCCAGACGTAAACGAAGGCGACCGTCAGGAGGATCACGAAGGTGATCGTCTCGCCCAGCGCGAACGGCCCAAACGCCCGCAACTGCAGGGCGATTGGGTAGATGAAGATCACCTCGATGTCGAACAAGATGAACAACATCGCGATCAGGTAGAAGCTGATGCCGAAGCGGAATCCCTTCTGCACTTCCGAGGGCAGGCCGCACTCGTACGGGGTGGTGCGGTTCTTGTTCGGCCGGGTCTTGACTCCAGTCAGCAGGTTCAGGCAGCTGAACAAGGTGCCGACGGCGCCGCCGAGTGCGAGAAACACGATCGCGGGGAGGTAGTCCCTCAGCACGGGCGCGCACCAATCTCGCGGCTGTCGCCGTGTTTGCCGATCAGTTTGGGCTTGTGACTACTCCGCACAAGCACCCTTGTACCACCGGACAGGGGGGCCATGTCAACATCGTGACATCGATCACAGGATGATGCGGTGTGGTCGAGCGTGGCCGAGCGTGGCCGAGCGTGGCCGCAACGGGCGCGCCGGTCGTTTCTGTGTCGATCCACCAGCGCCTGGACTGGTAGCGAGCCAAAGTTCGATGCCAGGCAGGCGCCTAAGGGCGCACGACTGTCCTAGTGGACCATCGCCGCGCGGATCACCAGCGCCATGATCACGAACGCGGTCAGCGTCATCACGCCGATCTCACGTTTGATGATCGCGATCACGATCGCCCGCTGGTCCTCGCCCGGCAGCCGTCCGACGGCTTCACCGTTTTCCAGATGACGCGCGTCAAGGATCATCTGCGCGGCGCTGATCCGGAACTGCTCGCCAATGAACGAGACGGCGATCGGTAGCGCGCCGTAGAGCAAGTGCAGGTCCGACACCTTCTTGCCAATGATCAGCAGGATGCAGCCGATCAGCGCCTCGATCACGATCATCGCTTGGGCGCCGCGGAGGATTCGCCAGAACCAGACGCTTGGGTTGGCGCGATACCAGCACCAGGTGCCCCACAGGGTGGCGGCGGCGGCAAGTAGTAGGGCGAGGCTCCCGATCGCGATGTGAACGTCTTTCACGGCGCGCCGGACGATACCCGCGGACTACTGCGGGAGTACGAACAGCGGCACGTTCATCGCGACCACCTGAGCGTTGATGTCGGACTTCAGCGTGTAGCGGCCCGCTGGAAGGTCGACGGTGAGATCGGCGGTCCCGCCTGGGTAGACCGGCTGGGTATGCGCGAACCGTTCGGTGCCATGCGTGATCACGAGGTTGTGCGCGAGGATCCCGTAGTTGTGCACGACGAACGTGTGGATGCCGGCGCTGGTGGTGACCGAGGTGGGGTTGATCCGGTACTCGAGAACCGCGATCTGGATCGAGCGCTGGGCGGTGGCGACAGGTGCGCCGGAGCCGCAGCCGGCAACCGTCGCAGCGACGGCCACGCCTGCCAAACCCATGTTCCACAGGGTTTTGCGCCGACGATGCACGTTCCGATCGTATTGCTACCGACGTTTTCCGTATGATCCGGCCCCGCATGGCCAGCCTCAAGCGCACCGCCCCTGTGTTGATCGCAGCGATCGCTGCCACGCTAGCCGTGGCAGCGTGTGGAACCGAGCGGATTCGCATCCCGACGAACGACCCCACCTACGCCTCCGACTATGCGGGGGCGCAGTTGTTCAACCAGCGTTGCGGCGGCTGCCACACGTTCACCTATGCGGGCACGTTCGGCTCAGGCGCGAACCCGCGTACCTACGAGGACATCAACGGCCCGAGCTTCAATGTCCGCTGCGAGCGCCCCGCGATCCGCGTCCTGTACGCGATCGAAAACGGCGGCTTCTCCGGCGAGTACATGCCACAGAACGTCGTTGTCGGCAAACAGGCGCGTGAGGTCGCGATGTTCGTCGCCCGCTTCTCCGGTCGTCAGGCTCCGCCGGAGCCTGGTGTGCCGAGCTGCCAATCGCAGGCGATCGGAACGCTGCCGGCGTTGCCGAGCAGCTTGAACCAGGCGCTGGCTGTGGCTGCGGCTGATACGACCACGACGGTGACCGCCACGACCACCACGGCGACCGCCACGACCCCTGCAGCGACCGCCACGACCCCTGCAGCGACCGCCACGACCCCTGCAGCGAGCACCACTGTGGCGGCTGCCAAGACGACGACTAAGTCGTCGAAGAAGTCCTAGCCGGCCTCGCGCGCGGTCGCGCAGTGCTCGACATCAAGCTGATCCGCTCCGACCCGGACGCCGTCCGTGCGGCGCTTGCTCGTCGCGGGCCATCCGAGGCCGAGAAGGTCGACCGTCTGCTTGAACTGGACGAGCAGTGGCGCGCGCTGACAAATCAGCTTGAGGAACTGCGGGCCGAGCAGAAGCGCCGGAGCAAAGGTGCGCCGACGCCGGAGCAGCGTGAGGAGTTGGGGGCGATGGCCGCGCGCGGGCGTGAGCTGTCAGACGCTGAGACGGCGCTGCGCGCCGAGCGCGAGTTGACTTTGATGCAGCTCCCGAATCTGCCGGCGCAGGACGCGGCACCCGAAGACACCGTTCTGTATTCCCGCGGGGCGGCTGAAGCGCGGGGCCGTGATCACCTCGAGCTGGCCGGTCCGCGGATCGACATGGAACGCGGCGCCCGCCTGTCCGGTGCGCGCTTTCACTACCTACGTGGCGATCTGGTGCTGCTCGAGTTCGCGATCGTTCGCTACGCGCTGGACAAGCTGATCAGTGAGGGGTTTGAGCCGGTGATCCCGCCGGTACTGGTCCGGGAGCCGGCGCTGGTTGGGACCGGGATGCTGCCGGATACCGAGCAGCAGCTCTACCGGCTGCCGGAGGACGACCTGTATCTGGTCGGCACCTCGGAGGTTGCCCTGGCATCGCTGCACGCCGGTGAGATCTTGGCGGCCGAGGAGCTGCCGCGCCGCTACGCGGGTTTCTCCTCCTGCTTTCGCCGTGAAGCCGGCGCGGCCGGGCGTGACACCCGTGGAATCTTTCGCGTGCATCAGTTCGACAAGGTCGAGATGTTCTCGTTTGTCGAGCCGCGGGAGTCGGTCACCGAACACGAGCGGATCCTCGCGATCGAGGAGTCGATCTGTACCGAGCTGGGGTTGCCCTACCGCGTCGTCAACATCGCCGTCGACGACCTCGGGGCTTCAGCCGCGAAGAAGTACGACATCGAGGTGTGGCTACCCGGCCAGGGCCAGTACCGCGAGCTGACCTCCTGTTCGAACACGACCGACTTTCAAGCGCGGCGCCTCGACATCCGCTACCGCGCCGACGACGGCAAACCCGCCACGCTGCACACCTTAAACGGCACCGCGGTGACGAGCTCACGCACGATCGTGGCGGTCCTTGAAAACGGCCAGCAAGACGACGGCAGCGTCGTGTTGCCTGAGGTGCTCCACGCTTTCGGCGCGCCCGCTGTCCTGCCCGCCGCCAGTTAGCCCGAGCGTGCATCAAAGTGGCCCTGACAGGACCATGTCTACACACGCTCCGGATCGCGGAGCCCGCCGGCAGCCGATAATTGCGCGTATGGGGCATCGCGTGGTCGATCCGCAGGCGCTTGAGTGGATCACGCGCCCGCACGAGGCGGGCGAGCCGGCGCGGCACGTCGCGGAGCTCAGCGAGGTCGCGGGCTTCGCTCACACGCGCGCGAATGTCTGGCGTTTTGAGCCTGGCGCACATGGCAAGCGGCACCGTCACCCGTCTCAAGAGGAAACGTTCGTCGTCCTTCAGGGCACGCTGACGATGTATGTCGGCGAGCCGCCGGAGCGGGTCGAGGTGCAGCAGGGCCAGCTGATCCACGTTGACGCGCAGACGGCGCTGCAGAGCGCGAACCACGGTGACATTGACCTGATCACTTACGTCTACGGCTACCCGCCGGAGGATCAGCACGCCGAAATCCTGCCGTCGGCTGTGTAGCTGTCACGCACGACGGACCGGGAGCTCGGCTCCCGGCCCGTTACTGATTGGCCGGCCGGCCGCGCTTTGGCAGCGGGCCGGCCTTGTGCGGCATCCGTCCGGCCTCAGCCAGCGAATTGCGCAGCAGCATCTCGATGTGCGCATTGAGACTGCGGAACTCGTCCGAGGCCCACCGCGCCAATGCGTCGTGGACGGCGGGGTCGATCCGCAACAGGATCGGTTTGCGCTCCTGGCTCACGTGTAGAGCGTGCCGGCGTTGACGATCGGCGAAGCCGGTTGATCGCCGCAGAGGACGACCATCAGGTTCGAGACCATCGCTGCCTTGCGCTCCTCATCGAGGTTCACAATTCCCTTCTCGCTGAGCTGGCTGAGGGCCATCTCAACCATTCCGACCGCACCTTCGACGATCCGGCTTCGTGCCGCCACTACCGCGTTGGCCTGCTGGCGGCGGAGCATTGCCTGAGCGATCTCGGGCGAGTAAGCCAGGTGGCTGATGCGGACCTCGACGATCTCGACACCGGCGACCGCCACGCGCGCGGCCACTTCGGTCGCGAGCTCACCGGCGACGATGTCAGTTGATCCGCGCAGCGAGGTTCCGCTACCCGTCGTGTCGTCGTAGGGGTGGGTCGTCGCGACGTGGCGCAGTGCCGACTCGGACTGCACCGCGACGAAGTTGACGTAATTGTCGACGGCAAATATCGCCCGTGCGGTTTCCGCAACCTGCCAGACCACGATCGCCGCGATCTCGACCGGGTTGCCATCGGCGTCGTTGACCTTCAGATGGTTGGTCTCAAAGTTGCGGACTCGGATGCTGAGGCTGCGGCGATCGGTCAACGGCAGGATCCATGACAAGCCGCTGCGACGGATCGTGCCGACGTAGCTGCCGAAGAACCGAACGACGCTGGTGTGCCCGGGTTGGACGATCACGAGCCCGCTGGCGATCAGCACGAACACAACAATTGGGGCTGCGATGAAGCCCGGCACTGAACTGCCGGCGATCAAGATCGCAAGGCCGACACAGGCGGCGCAGATCAGAACCCCGAGCCAGCCGTTGATCGCCCACGCTGGACGCTCCTCGACCGCGACGCGGGCTCCCGCATGCCCTACGGGCTCTGCTTCAGGTAGGTGGTCTACTGATGTACTCATCTTCTCTCCCTTGAGGTGAACTTGGAAAAACTGTTATCTAAATGATATCACTTTTCTGTGTGCCGCCGCGAAGGCCCTCGCCGAGCGCAGGTAGTAGAACTCGGTGGGTGAAGCTCAAGCTCACGCGGTTCGTGCACCGCTACCTGCTGAATCCGCCGATCAAGTGGGCGTTCGCGGCCGGGGTGGTGCCGCCCGGGTACGCGATGCTCGAGACGATCGGGCGCAAGAGCGGCGAGCCGCGTCAGACGCCGGTCGGTGATGGGTTGTTCGGTGACACCTTCTGGATCGTTGCGGAGCACGGACAGAAGGCCGCCTACGTCCGCAACATCCTGGCCAACCCGAACGTCCGCCTACGGGTCCGCAGCGGCTGGTTGAAAACCGTCTGGCGCACGGGCGTGGCCGAGGTGCTGACCGACGACGACCCCCGTGAGCGTCAGCGCCAGCTCGCGGCCGGCAACTTCCGCCGGCGCAGCAACGCCTTCATCGTCCGCGCGATGAGCACCGAGCTGCTGACCGTCAAGGTCACGCTCGAGCGCTGAGCGCTCGCACGATCTCGCCAGCAGGGAGGACTTGCGCCAACTCGTGGGCTTGGCCGGCCCAGAGGTTGAAGGCGCTCGCATCGCCGACGGCGCGGGCGGCGGCGCGCAGTGGGCTGGTGACGTGATGAATCTGAGGGTAGGCGTCCGCCGGTGCGGTGGCGCTGTGCTCGGCTTGGAAGCGGTTGATCAGCCCGCGCGCGAGGCGGCCGGTGAACGCACGCGTCAATCCCGTCTCAGCCGGCCCCGCGATCAGCGCGCGGTGGGCGGGGTTGGTGCCGGCCTCGGGCGCCAGCATGAAGGCGGTGCCGATTTGGGCCGCTGCCGCGCCGGCGCACAGCACGCTGGCGAGTGACGGACTGTCGGCGATCCCGCCGGCGGCGATTAGCGGTAAATCGACCGCCCGGGCGGCGAGCCGGGTCAGCGCGAGGATGCCGATCCCCCCGTCATCGCGCAGACCGCCGCGGTGACCGCCCGCCTCGGTGCCCTGCAGGATTAGCGCGTCGACACCGGCGCCGGCGGCGAGCTTTGCCTCCGATGCGTTGCCGACCGTCACCCAGATCGCGGACCCGGCGGCGTGGAGCGCAGCGATCGCCGCGCTGTCCGGCAAGCCGAACGCGAACGAGACGACCGGCGGCGGGTCGGCGCACAGCAGCTCGATCTTCGCCTGCCAGTCATCGTCTTCCCAGCGTGGCTCGCCCAGTTCGACACCGAGGCGCTCGGCCTCGGGTGCCAGCTCCTGCAGGTAGGCGTCGAGGCGCTCGGCCTCGGGTGCCAGCTCCTGCAGGTGGGCGCATCGTTTACCGGAATTGTGAACACGTTTATGCCGAACGGTCGTTCGGTATTAGCGCGTACCTGTGCGATTTCGGCGCGCATGTCCTGCGCCCGCTTGTAGCCCGCCGCGAGGAAGCCGAGCCCGCCTGCCTGCGACACAGCGATCGTCAGCTCCGGCGTCGAGGGCCCGCCCGCCATCGGCGCCTGCACGATCGGATGCTCTAACTGTGCCAGCTCGAACATCGGTAGAACCTACCGCTCTCCGGGCTGGCGAGCCCGCCCGCGCATATATGCCGCGGGAACGAGCCGCCGGCCCGCCAGGGTGCTTACGAATTACGGAACATCACGTGCAAACCCGGGTAGGACGTCATACCGTCAGCGGTGATGGCTGATCAGACGCGCGGGAATGTGCTGGTGGTGGACGACGAACCGACGATCGCCGAGGTCGTCTCGCGCTACCTGCAGCGGGCCGGCTACGAGACTCGGATCGCGGTCGACGGCGCTGCTGCGCTGGCATCTGCGAGCGAGCGACGACCTGACCTCGTGGTGCTTGACCTGATGCTGCCGAAGATCGGCGGGCTTGAGGTGATGCGGCGGCTGCGGGAGAACGACGCGAGCCGCTTGCCGATCATTTTGCTGACCGCCAAGGGCGATGAGTCCGATCGGATCGTCGGGCTGCGGCTCGGCGCCGATGACTACGTCGTCAAGCCGTTCTCGCCGGCCGAGTTGGTCGCCCGGGTTGACGCTGTGCTGCGGCGGGTCGATGCCCCCGCCGAGCAGGAGGCGGTGATTGAGCTTGATGGGTTGACGATCGACCCGGGTGCGCGCCGTGTGATCGTTGGCGGGAGCGACGTGCAGCTGACGGTGCGGGAGTTCGACCTGTTGCTGTATCTGGTCCGTCACCCCGGCCACGTTTTCTCGCGCAACCAGTTGATGGACGCCGTCTGGCAGTACTCGTTCTATACCGACACCTCCACGGTCACTGTTCACATGCGGCGGCTACGGGCGAAGATCGAGGCCGATCCGGCCAACCCTCGCCATCTGCAGACGGTCTGGGGAGTCGGCTACAGGTTCCAGCCGTGAACCGCATGACGGCGCCGGCGCATGGCGGGGTGACGCTGCTGGTGCTGGCGGCGGTCGTGGTGCTGACGGTTGTCGGGACCGAGTTTGTGATGCGGTCGCGGCGACGAGGGGCCGGTGGCTCGCTTTCGCGCCAGCTGGCGATCGTGATCGCGCTGGTGATCCTGCCGCTGCTGGTGGCGCTGGTGATCCTCGGGGTGCTGATGTTCGTCTCCGGCACCGACGCGGCGTTGGTCGCGCTGATCGTGGTCGTCACCGGAATTCTCGGTGTGTCGACCGCACGGCGGCTGGCGATGGCGGTCGCCGCCGATGTGGCGACGATCCGTGATGGGCTGATCAAGGTCGGCGACGGCGACCGCTCGCTGCGCCTTGACGTGCCGGGTGCCGATGAACTGCGTGACCTGGCGGCCGCCGCCAACGTGATGATCGAGGCGCTGTCCGTTGAGGAAGAGGCGCGCGATCAGTCAGATGCCGCCCGCCGGCATCTGGTCGCCGCCGCATCGCACGACCTGCGTACCCCGATTACGTCGTTGCGGCTGCTGGTTGAGGCGATCGATGACGAGGTCGTCGAGGGGGCGGTTCGGCGTGACTACGTGCGGCGGATGCGGACTCACATCGAGGCGCTGTCAGCGCTGATCGACGATCTTTTCGAGCTCTCGCGGCTGGAGGCCGGGGACATCAGCTGGTCGCTTGAGCGGGTGGCGCTGGGGGAGCTTGTCACCGAGACCGTCGACGCGATGCGGGTCCAGGCTGACGCCAGGGGGGTGGTGGTGACGGCCGAGGTCGCAGAGCGCCTCGCCGCTGCCCATGCAAATCCCGAAAAGCTCCAGCGGGTGCTGTTCAATCTGATCCAGAACGCGATTCGGCACTCGCCGGCGGACGGCAGTGTGGTGGTGCGTGCCGAGGCGGTCGGCTCCTCGGTCGAGGTCGAGGTCTCAGACACCGGCGACGGGATCCCGGCGGAGGAGCGTGAGCGCGTGTTCGACGCCTTCTACCGGGGCGATGCGGCGCGCTCGACATCGGGAGCCGGCTTGGGTCTGGCGGTCGCGCGGGCGATCGTTGAGGCGCACGGTGGGCGGATCTGGTTGCCGGAGACGAGCTCCGGCACGCGCGTGCGCTTCAGCCTGCCGCTGGCGGCGTGAGCGTTGGCTCGGATGCGGCTGCTGGGTTCAGCGTGGCGATGTATGGCAGGCCGCGGAATCGCTCGTTGTAGTCGAGCCCGTAGCCGACGATGAACTCGTTGGGGATCTTGAAGCCGGCGTACTTGACGTCGATCTCAACCTTGTGCGCCTCCGGCTTGACCAGCAGCGCGCAGACGTTCAGCGAGCGTGGGTTGCGCTCTCGGAGGTTGGCCAGCAGATAGCTGAGCGTCAGACCGGTGTCGACCATGTCCTCGGCGACCAGCACGTCACGGCCTTCGATCGGCGCGTCAAGGTCCTTCATGATTCGCACCACGCCCGAGGACTTCGTCCCGGCGCCATAGGAGGAGAGCGCCATGAACTCGAGTTCAAGCGACAGTTCGATTTCCCGCGCGAGGTCGGTGATGAACATCGCCGCGCCCTTGAGGACGCCGAGCACGACAAGGTCACCGTCGGCGTAATCCTGGGTGATCGCGGCGCCGAGCTCGCGCACGCGCTGGGCCAGCTGATCGGTGCTCAGCAGGACCTGCCCGATCTCGTATTCAGCCCCTGCCGGCGCGTCGGTCGACACTGACGTCAGTCTAAACGGCGCTCAGCTGTGGACGGAGGCGCCGCTGTGCGTTTCGTAGGCCTCGAGGAACTTCAGCCACAGCTCGCTCCGTGTCGGGAACGGGGCAATCGCGTGGGCGAGCGTCTTCAGTGGTACCTCGGCGACGACCGCCACGGTCGCGGCCTGTAGGAAATCGGCGACCTCGGGGCCGACGAAAGTCACGCCGAGCAGGACCTGGCGCTTGCTGTCGACGACGAACCGGGAGGTCCCGGGGGCGCCTCGGCCGATGAAGCTGCCGCCGGGGGTGGCGCCGGTCGGTAGGTCGATCGCGACTGCATCGATGCCCTGTTCCTTGGCTGCCGCAAGTGTGATTCCGACGGCGGCGATCTGTGGGTCGGTGAACACGACGCGCGGCGCGCCGGGGCCGTCCTGGCGGGCGGTCGCGGTGCTGGCCCCGAGAATGTGGTCGGCCGCGATCCGGGCCTGGTACTTGCCCGAGTGGGTCAGCAGCGAGCGGCCGTTGGCGTCGCCGATCGCGTACAGGTTTGGCACGCCAGTCACTTGCAGGTGGTCATCGACCTTGAGGTAGCCGCCCCCCTCGAGCCCAACGGTTTCAAGCCCTAGATCGTTGGTCAGCGGTCGACGTCCGATCGCGACTAGCAGCACATCACCCATGACCGTGTTGCCGTCCTCGAGTGTCACGGTCACCTCGTCACCCTCCCGCGTGACCGCGGATGCCTTGACGCCGGTGATCACGCGCACCCCGGCGCCGGTGAGCGACTCCTGCACCTCGGCGCCGACGAACGGCTCCTCGCGCGCGACGAGTCGCTCGAACGCCTCAATCACGGTTACCGATGAGCCGAGCGAGGACCACGCTTGTGCCATCTCAACGCCGACAACCCCGCCACCGAGCACGACCAGTCGTGCAGGCACCTGCTCGGCGGTAGTGATCTCGCGGTTTGACCAGGCGTGGGCTTCACGTAGACCGGGAATCGGTGGGATCACCGCAGTCGTGCCGGTGGCGATCACCACCGCATCTCGAGCGGCTAGGGCCTGATCGCCGACGATCACACGGTTTGGCCCATCGAGCCGGCCAGAGCCGCGGAACAGCTCGACTCCGCGATCGTTGAGCCAGGGCACCTGCTGGTCATCGCTGAGGTTATTGACGACCTCATCTCGGCGGGCGAGGACCGCGGCGACATCAAGCTTGCCGGTGACCGCCTCGGCGACGCCGGGAACACGTGCCACCTCATTCAGCAGCTCACCGGGACGCAGCAGCGCCTTGGACGGCATGCACGCATAGAACGAGCACTCGCCGCCGACAAGGTCGCGCTCGACGATCGCCACTTGCTTGCCGCGCTCGGCCAGCCGACCAGCCATCACCTCGCCGGCGGGCCCTGCCCCGATCACGACGACGTCGAATTCCCGGAGCACCTCGTGAGTTCTACAGCGAACGCGCGGAGATCGTCAGTTCGGGGAGTGCTTCGAGACCGTCATTTTCTCGACGGCCGGAAGCAGCGTCTTCAGCAACAGCGTCTCGGGCTCAGGCGCCGCCACCTTAATCGGCGCCGCCACCTTGACCGGCGCCGCCACCTTGACCGGCGCCGCCACCTTAACCGGCGCCGGCCAGCTGGACACCCCGAGCGTCGGTGCATGGTTCTTCGTGGCGCCGGGATCCGCCGTCGCCTTGATGATCGATACCGGATCGGTCCTTGTCGAAGCGGTCGTGTGCGTCACGCTCGCCGGCGGCTGGCTGCGTGGGTCTTGCAGCCGGGTGATCAGCACGGTCTCGACGGACCGCCCGCTTTCTGGTCGGGCTCGCACCAAGTGAGTGCCGAGCGTTTGGTGAACGGCTTGCGCTCGGGCGCCCCCCGTGCGCGCCAGAAGCCGATGTGATCCGGCGCTGTGTCCAGCGCCAGCGGCGGTTGCCAGCACGACGGCGGCAACGCCTGCAGCGCCGCCCTTCAACAGCAGCCCGACGATTCCGGCGCCAGTACCGCCGCCCGCAACCGCTTCGCTGCCCGATCCGAGCATCCAGTTGACGAGCGGGGCCGGGACGACCGCGGCCATCGAGGCCCGCATCGTCGCGCGTGCCCGGTAGACCAACCCACGCACGGCCTGGGGTG
>Ga0302314_10005678_pt1 | contig 22685 bp, 14 predicted proteins | sample III_Palsa_N2_3_FD_200533 | JGI IMG/M metagenome (GOLD analysis project Ga0302314, IMG submission 200533) | Peat permafrost microbial communities from Stordalen Mire near Abisko, Sweden - III_Palsa_N2_3 | ecosystem: Environmental > Terrestrial > Soil > Palsa > Peat permafrost | place: Sweden... | reverse complement strand
AACTGTCCGGCTCGAAGACGCACTTCCTGCCGGGTATCTGGAGCGGACTGGGTGTAGATGGCAACTTCGCGCTCACCTCGAGCACGGTGCGCAATCCGACCACCCTCGGTGGCCCCACCACCGATGTCGGTCTGCCGGGCCTGTCCAAGCGCGTGGCCAGCATTGCGGTGTTCTACGACTACGGCCCGTTCTCGGCACGTCTGTCGGGCAACTACCGTTCGTCGTTCCTTTCCGATACGCAGCTCTCGGTGACCAACCAGCTGGTGACCTTCGCCGGGGAGACCGTGTACGACTTCCAGGCGTCGTATAACGTCACCAAGCAGTTGAGCGTGGTCTATCAGTTGCTCAACCTGAGCAACCAGCCGACGCGTACCTACTTCGGCGGCAACCCCCAGCAGACCGGCACGATCCAGTATTTCGGTCGTACGTCCTACCTGGGCTTGAACCTCAAGCTGTAACCCAGGCCGGGCATCTTCCCTCACGATGCCCGGTTTGCATCTCCCCGTCCGGTCCTGGGGCTCTCCTCCTCGGGGCCGGCTTTTTTTTCGGCGGATCCAGGCTCGCTGTAGCACTATCCGATATCGTCCCCTGGGAGCCTACATGCCAAAGCCCCACTCCTTTCTGCGCGGCATGGTTGCCGGATGGTTCGCTAGCATGCTCGGCGCGCCGGCTTGTTTTGCGCATATCCAGTCAGCGCCAACACATCACGATGCGTGGACAGTCGCGGCACATGGCGAACAACCATCCGGCGTGTATTACGAAATCTTCGTGCGCAGCTGGTATGACAGCGACAGCGACGGCATCGGCGATCTGAACGGCATCACCGCCAAACTCGATTACCTGAAGTCACTGGGCATCAGCGGTATCTGGCTGATGCCGATCAATCCGTCGCCGAGCTATCACGGCTACGACATCACCGACTACTACGGCATCAATCCGCAATACGGCACGATGGCCGACTTCCAGCGCCTGCTGGAGGCGGCGCACCAGCGCGGCATCAAGGTGATCATCGACCTGGTGATCAACCACACCAGCGCGCTGCATCCGTGGTTCATCGCCGCCAACAATCCGCAGGACCCGCATCACGACTGGTACAACTGGGCGCGCCCCGGCACCGACCTCGCTGCGCTCAGCGCTACCGACACGCCGGCCTGGCACGCCACCCCGACGGGTCAGCACTACATCGGCGTATTCACCGGCATGATGCCCGACCTGGATTACGACACGCCGGCTGTGCGCGAGGAAATGATCCACGTAGGCCAGTTCTGGCTGAAGAAGGGTGTCGACGGTTTCCGGCTGGATGCAGCCCAGCACATCTACTACGACTTCAAGTCGCAGGACGGTGATCCGGCGATCCTGAAGAAGAATCTGGCCTGGTGGTCGCAGTTCCGTCACGGCATCGACACGGTGACACCCGGTGCCTACGTGGTTGGCGAAGTCACGCAGAAGACGCCCGACCGACTCGCTCCGTACCTGCGCCCGCTGAGTGCCGTGTTCGATTTTCCGCTGGCGAAGCAGCTGATCGACAGTGCGAAGAGTGAGCGTGCCGGCCATCTCGCTACGCTGCTCGCGCAGACCGAAGCCGACTATCGCAAGGTCACCGGCAAGTCGGGTTTGGACGCACCGTTCCTGTCCAACCACGACCAGGAACGCGTGATGAGCCAGCTCGACGGCAACACGCAGCACATGCGCATGGCTGCCGCGATGCTGCTCACCCTGCCCGGCCAGCCGTTCATCTACTACGGCGAGGAATTGGGCGTGCGCGGGCAGAAGCCCGATGAAGACCTGCGCGAACCAATGCGCTGGAACCGTTCGCCGAATGCGTCCGGCGAAGCGACCTGGGAAACCCCGACCACACCCGACGATCCGGCGGTATCGGTGGAAATGGAACAGGCCGATCCCGATTCGCTGCTGCACTTCTACACGAAACTGATCCATTGGCGTAGCCAGATAAGCGCACTGCGCGATGGCACCATCCATCCGCTCGCCGTGGCAAATCCGCAGTTTGTCGCGTGGAAGCTCGACGACGCCAGCAGCCACGTACTGGTGGTGCACAACCTGTCCGGTGCGGCGCAGTCGATGCCGCTGGACCTGCCGGGCGAATCGAACTTCAGCAAGCTGTTGCGCGAGACCGGCACCGGTGCCGAAGTCCACAATGGCAACGTGAAGCTCCCGCCCTACAGCAGCGTGATCCTGCAATGAACCTGCGCATCCGCCCGACCCTCCTCTGTGCTTCCGTGGCCCTCGCCGGATTCCTGGCGCTCCCGGCGGCGCGAGCCGATTTCATTGAGCCTCCGCCGATGACCGTTCACCTCGACGCCAATGGCATCACCATCGACAACGGGACGGGCACCGGCGCGGCAGGCGTAGGCGCGCCGCTCGCCGTCCACTTCGACGGTGTCGGCATCCTGCACGTACAGGCTGGTGTGCCTGACGCACAACCTACGCTTGTACTCGATCCACATCCGGAACAGACGCAGGCGTCGGTATCGGTAAAGATTAGCGCGGACAAACGCTCTGTAACGATGACGTCCGAACGGCTTATGGCGACGTGGAACCGCGACAGCACCCTGAGCATCAATGACGCCAGCGGCCGACATCTGCTCACCCTGTATCTCCTCGGCTTGGGCGATAACAGGGTCGCATTCATGCATGCCGGGGGCGATGCCATGTATGGCATCCACGGTTTCAATGCCACCGAGCCAGCCACCGCCGGCCTGTTGCGGCAAGGCGATCAGGTCGCCAAGGCTGGCGAACAGGGCCATGCCGGCGCGCCGTTCGTGTGGAGCACGGCAGGCTATGGCGTGCTGCTGGACAGCGACAGCAATGTGGATTTCCGGGAAACAGCTCCCGGCGGAAAGCCGCATGCGGATCAGCGCCTCGCTCGCCTCGATATCGTATCGGAGGCAAACACGGCTACGGCGAAAGCGGCGAAACCTGCGATGGATCTCTACATCCTCGTCGGCCAGCCGCGCGAACTGTTCGGCGCACTGGCACAGCTCAGCGGCCACACGCCGCTGTTCCCGAAATGGGCGATGGGCTTCACCAACAGCCAGTGGGGCATCGACCAGAAGCAGCTGCTGCAGATCGTCGACACCTATCGCGCCAAGCACATCCCGATCGACAACTTCACGCTCGACTTCGACTGGAAAGCCTGGGGCGAAGATGACTACGGCGAGTTTCGCTGGAACGCCACGAAATTCCCGGATGGCCCCGACAGCAAACTGAAGGCGGAGCTCGATCAGCGCGGCATCCACCTCACCGGCATCATGAAGCCGCGCGTCCACGTCGACACCGTGGAAGGCCGCTACGCCACCGCGCAAGACCTGTGGCGCCCCGGCGAGCAGGCCACGCCCGACTACTTCTCGCACAAACCGGTGAAGGACATCGACTTCGACAAGCCAGCGGCGCGCGCCTGGTTCTTCAACGACGCGCTGAAGCACAGCTTCGCCACCGGCATGGTCGGCTGGTGGAATGACGAGGCCGACAACACACCCAGCAACACCCAGTTCCTCAATATGCAGCGCGCGCTGTATGACGGCCAGCGCGCGATCTCGAACCAGCGCGTGTGGTCGATCAACCGCAACTTCTGGCTGGGCTCGCAACGCTATGCCTATGGCCTGTGGTCGGGCGACATCCCCACCGGTTTCGCCAGCATGGCGGGACAACGCGCGCGTATGCTGAGCGCCATCAATGTCGGCGCGATGCAGTGGGGCATGGATGGTGGTGGCTTCAAGGACGGCACGCCGACACCGGAGAACTATGCGCGCTGGATCGAGTTCGGCGCGTTCACGCCGATCTTCCGCGTGCATGGCGATTTCGGCCAGAAGCGCCAGCCATGGGTGTATGGCCCAATAGCGGAAAAGGCCGCCACCGACGCGATCCGCCTGCGCTACACGCTGATCCCGTACGTCTACAGTTACGAATACCAGCGCCGCGTCAGTGGTGTTGGCCTGGTGCGCCCGCTGCTGTTCGACTGGCCGCACGATCCCAACGTACGCAACGATGTCGATGCGTGGATGTTCGGCGAATACCTGCTCGTTTCGCCAGTGGTCGAACAAGGCCAGACCTCGAAAGACGTCTACCTGCCGGCCGGCCGCTGGACCGACTGGTTCAGCGGCAACGTCTACCAGGGCGGTCAGACCATCCATCTGGCGATCGACAGCCAGCATTGGGGTGACATCCCGTTGTTCATCCGCCAAGGCGCGATCATCCCGACCCAGCCGGCGATGGATTACGTGGGGCAGCAGCCGCTGACCGAACTCGATGTGGATGTGTTTCCGGACGCGCAGCGCAGCAGCTTCGATTACTACGATGACGACGGCAACACCTACGATTACGAGCATGGCGCGTATTTCAGCCAGTCGCTGTCGGTGCAGCAGCAGGGTGACTTGGTGCACTTCGAAACCACGGCACCGGTAGGCAGTTTCAAGCCGGCACTGAAGTTCTATCTGCTGAAGATCCATGGCGATGCCGCCGCCGCGGTAACCGGTGCGAACGGCGCCCTGCACTCGTTCGCAAGCCTCGATGCGCTCCAGCAGAGCCAGGGCGAAGGCTGGGCCAGCGGGCACGACCGCTGTGGCTCGGTCAGCTGGGTGCGACTGAACGCAGCCGCGGCCCAGCGCATCGCGCTCGCGACGAAACCGTAGGGAATTCCCGTATCCGGCGCTCTGTCATTCCGGCTTTGGCCAGAATGACAGAGCGCCGTTTCGTGCGGGTGGACGTCCTCCCGAAGCTGTAGGAAACTGTATCGACATGTAAACGTTTACGTGCCGATCCCAGCTCGCTTCGGTATATCTAGCTCCTGCGTCCCCACGCGCCAGAAAGGACCCCGGTGATGACCCTGCTGCGAACGATCCGATACTTCGCCCTAGGCGCCTGCGCCACCATTCTGCTGGCCGGCCACGCGGCCTTCGCTGCCACCAAGGCCGATACCAGCATCCATGTCGATGCCACGGCCCAGGGCACCCCGTTCCCGCATTTCTGGGAGCAGATGTTCGGCTCCGGTCGCGCTTCGCTCGCCTTGCGCGACGATTACCGCAAGGATCTCGATGCGGTACATCAGGCCACCGGCTTCGGCTACATCCGCTTCCATGGCATCTTCGATCGCGATGTCGGCCTGGTACGGCGCGGCGCGGACGGCAAGATCAGCTACAACTTCTCCTACGTCGACCAGATCTACGACGGCCTGCTCGAGCATGGCGTGAAGCCCTTCGTCGAACTGAGCTTCATGCCCGAGGAGCTCACCTCCGATCCAAAGGCGATCCAGGCATTCTGGTACCAGCCGAACATCGCGCCACCGAAGGACTACGCCGAGTGGGACGCGATGATCAGTGCCTTCGCGCAGCATCTGATCGCACGCTACGGCATCGACGAAGTATCCAGCTGGTACTTCGAGGTGTGGAACGAGCCGAACATCGGCTTCTGGGCCGGCACGCCGGCGCAGCCCACCTACTTCGCCCTGTACGACCACACCGTGCGCGCACTCAAGGCGGTGAACCCGCGCCTGCGCGTGGGTGGCCCAAGCACCGCGCAGGCCGCGTGGGTGCCGGACTTCCTCAAGCACACACATGACGCCAAGGTGCCGGTGGATTTCGTCAGCACGCATGTCTACGGCGACGACACCGCCGACAACGTGTTCCACAGCAAAGAGAACATCCCGCGCGCGGACATGGTCTGCCGTTCGGTGGACAAGGTGCACAAGGAGATCGCCGCGTCGCCGTATCCGCACATGCCGCTGATCTTCAGCGAGTACAACGCCTCGTACGCGAACCTGCCGAACGTCACCGACACCGTGTTCATGGGCCCGTGGATGGCCAACACCATCCGCGAGTGCGCCGGCAAGGTCGAGATCATGAGCTACTGGTCGTTCTCCGACGTGTTCGAGGAACAGGGCGTGGTGCAGAACCCGTTCTACGGCGGCTTCGGCCTGATCGCCGCCGACCGCATCAACAAGCCGGCGTTCAACGCGTTCACGATGCTGCACAAGCTGGGCGAAACGCGGCTGCCCACCAGCTCCGATTCGGCGCTCGTCACCAAACGCAGTGATGGCAATCTGGTCATCGCGCTATGGAACTACGCGCCACCGGTAGGTGACACGGCCAGCTACACGAAGGGCGAGTCCAGCGGTGCGCCGAAGCACTTCAAGGTTGATGTCGCCCACCTCGCCGCTGCAGCCCATGCCACTGTGTGGCGGCTCGACGAACAGCACGGCAATGCCGTCGCCCTGTTCGATCAGATGGGTCGCCCCGACTTTCCCAGCCGCGAGCAGATCGCGCAATTGCGTCAGGCCGCCCAGCTGTCGACGCCCGAACAGCTGGATGTACGAAACGGCAAGCTCGACATCAGCATCCCGCCGCAAGGGCTGGTAGTGATCGAACTGCACTGAATCTGGCACCGACGACACAGACACGAAGGCCGCGCTCGACGCGGCCTTCGTGCTCCTGATCTCACCTTGCTGATCCGTGCCCTGCTCAATCAGCTGCAACGCTTCAGTAGTTCAGATGCAGACCCAGCAGGTGCAGACTGAAGACGAACCAGAGCGCGGCCACGCAGGCCAGCACCAGCATCGTGCTGTTCGCCTTGCGCCACCAGCCACCGGGTTCGCGCCAGGCATGGCGCGCGTTGGCGATCGCGGCCAGTGTGCCGATGACGGCCAGCACGCCGACCAGTTGAATCAGCCGCAACGTCACGTCCAGGCCGTTGCCGAGATTCGCGAAGCTGTCGTCTGCCAGTTTCAGCACGTACAACCAGCCTGCGGTGAACAATAGGTATAGCAACGCCGCAACTCGGCTCAAGCGATACCAGCGCGTCGCCTGCACCGACAGCAGCGGCGATTGGCGATAATGCCGGCGCACCAGCGCCGCAATCGGCCACAGCAACACGATCAACAGGAAGACCACCAGCGCACCAAACAGCAGCGGCAGGTTCCATGCCGCGGACTGCCAGCCTGGTACCGGCATGAAAACCACCACAGGCGCCGCCTCGTCGTAGGAGATCCAGCGCAGCTTGCCATCCTTGATCAGCGCGCTGAGATGACTGCCGCTGGCATCGTCCAGCCACACGTATGGCTTCACCTCGCGCCAGTGCCGCGGCTGCCCGGCCATGTCCTGGAAATCGTGGGTGACCAGGGTGCCATCCTTGTCCATCGTGATACGCGACTGCCCAAACCAGTTCGCCATGCTCATGAAGTTGGACATCGAGGTGCGGCTGGCGATGTAGCGGCCCACCAGCAGCGCGCCGTGCTCGCGTGCGCTGGCCAGCGTCGGCTGCGGCAGTTGCGGCAGCGCCGGAAAATAGCGGTCGGTGAACCCGTTCAGCAACTGCCGGCGCAGGCCACCGTCGTCGTCGCCATCGATGGAGACGAACACACCCACGTTCTGTTGCACGAACAACATCATGTCGCTGTGGAACAGCTCGGTGTCGCCACCATGGCCGATGATGTCTTGGCCGTTGCGGTCCATGTGATAGAAGCCCAGCGCCATCGGCAACAGGCCTGGCACCGAATAATGCGTGTAGTCATGCATCTGCTGCGCGGTCTGCGGGCGCAGGATCTGTGCATCCCCGGCGTGGCCATCCTGCAGCTGGACGATCATGAAGCGCGCCATGTCGCCGCCACTGGCCGACAGCGCACCTGCCGCCGCTGCGTTCACCAGTTCGAACGGCCGCGCCGGCTCGCTGGCCTTGGCATAGCTCTTCGCCATGTCCGGCGCGAGCGATGCTGGCAACGGTTGCTGGAACGTCGCGTGCTGCATGCCCAGCGGCTGCAGGATGTGCTGCTCGATGTAGTCGTCGAACGGCTGGCCGGAAACACGCTGCACGATGTAACCGGCCAGCGCAGCACCGTAGTTGGAATAGGCCGAGACTTCGCCCGGCGGGTAGATGCGCTCGGGCACCCATTCCTTGACCCAGGCCTCGTTGCTCATCAGCCGCGCCGGATCGTCGCCGCCGAGGTTCTTCATGGTTTCCTCGAAACCCGGCGTGTGCGTCATCAGCTCACGCAGGGTGATCGGCTTGCCATCACGGGGAGGAATGGTGAAGTCCAGGTACTTGTTGACGTCCGCATCGAGATCGAGCTTGCCCTGCTCGACCAGCTGCATCACCGCTGTCCAGGTGAACGTCTTGGAGATCGAGCCGACGCGGAACAGCGTCGTCACCGGATCCACCGGCTTCTTCGCGGACACATCCGCATAGCCGTAACCCTTCGCCAGCAGGACCTGGCCGTCCTTCACCACGACCACCTCGGCACCGGCAATGTTGTTCTTCTTCAATCCATACGGGAACAACCCGTCCAGCCACGCTTCGGCATCGGCCGCAGTCAACTCATGTGCGCTCAGCGGCCTGGCGACCGCCGGTTTCTGATCCGGCAAGGGATTGATTTGGATCTGCGCAACACCTGGCGATGCAGAAAGCGAGAGCACCGCGAACACGAATACGCACAGTAGGCTTTTCATCAGCGCGGATCCCTGACGGAGATGAGTCAAGATGCAGACTACCCGCATCGACGCGAGTTCAATGAGCAAGACTGCACAGATCTGCCGCAACAGATTACCGAATACCACCATCGCCCACATGAATACGTATGCACAGGCTGGTTGCTGCATTGCGACGGTCCCTACCATGCAGGATCAATGCAGATAACCACGGATGTCGATGCTGCGCCTGCAACATGCGGGGCAAGTCGCGCCGTGACATAACAGCTGCGGGAGGGATATGCCGATGAAATACCTGAGCCGCGCCGGGAGATCCGGGGTACACGCATGCTGAGCATGCTGCTGGCCACAGCCATGGCGGCGAGCGCCAATGCCCCGGCATGGCAGGACGGTCTGGACTGGCACGGCGTGCACGTAAGCATGAGCCAGGACGCGCAAGGCAGCTACACGCTGGCGTGGCCATACGGGCAACGCGTGATCCCGGCCCAGCCACTGCACACGGATACCGCCAGCCCGCTGTTCGACGGCTTGTTCGCAATGGCCCAGGACGACCTGAAGCAGGATTCGGTGACGGCGATCCGCGACGGCGCGTTCGATCACGGCCAGCCGATTCCCTGCCAGTGTTTCGAGACCGGACTGAAGTGGCCATATGTGTGGACACGTGACCTGTCGTACTCGATCGACCTCGGCTTGTGGCGCTTCGATCCCGCGCGTTCGCGCAACGGCCTGAAGTTCAAGCTGTCCGACGTGCGCGTGCCTTCCGCGCCGCAAGGCCTGTACGTGATGCAGGACACTGGCTCCGGCGGCAGCTGGCCGATCAGCACCGACCGCGTGGTGTGGTTCCTCGGCGCGCAGCACCTGCTCGGCGACAAGGCGTTCGCCGAGGATGTCTATCGCGCACTGGGCAACACGCTGGCGCAGGATCGGCAGTACGCATTCGACACCGGGTTCGGTCTCTATCGCGGCGAAACCTCGTTCCTCGACTGGCGCGAGCAGACCTATCCGGCCTGGACGGCGAATGAGGTGACCTTCATCGGCCAGTCGTTCGCGCTGTCCACCAATGTGCTGCACTACCAGGCGCTGCAGCTGGCTACCTCGCTGGCCGACGCACACCACGATGCGAAAACCGCCAGCGATTACCGCGCGCAGGCCGCAGCACTGAAGACGGCGATCAATGCGCACTTCTGGCGCACCGACCACGGTCTGTACATGAGTTACATCGGCGGCGACGGCACTCCCTACGACACCTACGACCTGCTCGGCATCGCGCTGGCGATCACCAGCGGTGTGGCCGATGGCGAGCGTGCGCGGCAGACGCTGGCGAACTACCCGGCTTGGCCTGCCGGCAGTCCGGTGATCTGGCCCGAGCGCGCCGACCAGCCGATCTACCACAACCGCGCGATCTGGCCGTTCGTCAGCGCGTATGCGCTGCGCGCCGCACGCGTGGTGAACGCGCCGTCCCGCATTGCGCACGAGATCGAGTCGGTGATGCGCGGCGCCGCGCTGTACGGCTCCAACATGGAGAACTACGAGCTGCTGACCCAAGGCCAGCATCTGGACGAGGGCAAGCTCAGCGGCCCGGTGGTCAATTCGCCGCGGCAGGTGTGGTCGGTGGCGGCCTATTTCGCGGTAGTGACCGAAGGCGTGTTCGGCCTCACCGAAAACGGTAGCGTCGAACCCAAGCTGCCCACCTCGCTGGTGCCGATGCTGTTCGGCCAGCGCACGTCGATCACTCTGGACCTACCGGATCGGCGCATCACGCTGCAGCTTCCCGCGCACGTCGACGGTAACCTGCTGGTCGCCGATCACACTGACACGCACGGTACCAACACGGTCGTGATGCTCAAGGCGATCCAGTTGCAGGACATGCCGCTGCGCACAGGTGTACCGCTGTACGCACCGGCCGCACCGCCCGCACCCGTGCTGACCGCCGCTGCCGGTGGCTGGCACGTGCAGGTCGACGGCAAAGTGGCGCTCTACCTCAACGGCCAACGCCACGGCAGCATCGACGACAGCGGTCAGCTCGCACTACAGCCGGGACTGGCCTGCGTCAGTGCCACACGTATCGATGCACAAGGCCTCGAATCACTGCACAGCCCCGACATCTGCATGGGCGATGTCATGAAAGTGGCTGGCAACTGGCCACGCACGTGGACTGCACCATCCACCGGCAACTATCGCGTTTCACTCGACTACGCCAACGAGCACGGCCCGATCAATACCGGCGTCACCGCCGCGGTGAAGATGCTGCTGATCCGCTGCGATGGCAGCGACGAGCAGCGCCTGCCGATCGTGATGCCGCACAGCATCGGCGTACAGCGCTCGACCTGGGGCCGCTTCGCCGCGAAAGCCGGCGCCAGCTGCCAGTTCACACTCGATGACGGCTTCAACATGAGCTATCTCGCCCACTTCGCCCACTACACCGGCGGTGTCGGCGGCAGCGACGGCCCGTTGAACAGCGCCAGCATCGGCGATCTGCTGATTGCGCCGCTGAGCAGCGGGATCGCCTCGCCATGAAAAGCTGACCCTGCCCCGCATCCTTCAACGCAAGAGAGCGCGGCAGGCAGGATCGACAGTTCAACCGCTGGCGGATGCAGCCATATCCGCATCTAGCCGGATGCGCTGCATATGTTCTCGGCACATCTGTTCGACCAGCGCACGATGATCCGGCAGGTCATCGAGTGCTTGGGTGGCCGCCTGCCGGATCATCGCGAATTCACGGCGTGCCGCTTCCATATGCGGATAGGCGCTACGCATGGGTTCGAGGTCAGTCTTGAACTCCATGCCGTACAGCACGTACTGCCAGCTGGCGGTCATGAACATTTCCAGGTCGCCGACGAAATCCAGCCGATGCGGCGGGCGCTGCTTCCACTTCGCGAGCTTTTCCTGCAGGGTTTGCGGGATGCTGGCGACGTCGGAGTTGTCGATCCAGAACTGCGAGTCACGCCGCTGACTCAGGCAGTAGTGCATCTTGATGAAGTCGATGATGCGGTCGTAGCGTGCCACCATCATCTCGTTGAAATGACGCGCGGCACTTTCCATGTGGTCGGTGTCGCCAGGCAACAGATGAGTAAGCAGATAGGTAGCCAGTTCGATCAGCGCGATCCCGGTCGATTCCAGCGGCTCCACGAAGCCACCGGCGAGACCGACTGCAACGCAGTTCTTGCGCCAGTGCTCGGGCCGGTAACCGGTTTCGAACTTGATGTGCATGGCCGTCAACCCTTCGCCGGCCGGACCCAGGTAACGGCGAAACACTTCCTCCGCACGCTCGGCATCCGTGTGCCGCGAGGAATACACGTAGCCGACACCGCGGCGCTTCTGCAAACCGATGTCCCAGATCCAGCCGGCCTCCTGCGCAGTGGAGATAGTGTAGGGCGGGATCGGCGCATCCGGCTTCGTATAAGGCACCTGCATCGCCACGGCGCGGTCGGCAAACAGGACATCCTGGCGGCTGCGAAACGGCGACTGCATGATGCCGCCGATCAAGGCGCTGCGCAGGCCGGTGCAATCCACGTAGAGGTCTGCGGTCAGCTCGCCAAGCTCCTTGGTCACTACACATGCGATGGCGCCGTGCTCGTCCAGCATGGCGCGCTCGACTGTCGCGACGTGCCGCTTCACACCCAGAGCTTGCTGACCGTGCTCCGCCAACACTTTCGCGAAACAGGCCGCGTCGAAATGGAACGCATGATTCATCGGCCCCTGGTAATCAGGATCCGTCAGTCGCTTCGGTCCGCGTCCATGGTCGACCAGCGTGCTTTGCATCGTCACTGCATCGGCGAACGGCATCCCCGCGGGAGCGGCTCCCAGCAGCCAGTACGGCAACAGCTCGGGGCCGCCGGATCGCTGACTCGGCTGGCTGAATGGGTGAAAGAAATGGTCACTGCCGGGTGTGCCTGGCGGCCTGACCCAGTGGCGATAGTGGATGCCCTGCTTGTAGGTTGCCGTGGCCCCCACCAGGAAACGTCGCTCGTCCAGCCCGATCGCCGACAGCGTGCCGCGGATCGAAGGGAACGTAGCCTCGCCCACCCCGAGCAGGCCGATATTGTCCGACTCGACCAGGTGCACCTGGACACTGTCCGGATTAACCGCATTCATGGCCTTCGCCAGGTAGCACGCAGCCAGCCAGCCGGCCGTCCCGCCGCCCACCACCAGCACTTTTTTCAATCGCGACATGTCTTGTTCCTTACACAGGCGGCGTAGACGTCACCTCTGGTTTGGCACTCAGTAAAAGCATGGTCTGTTTTCACCGCAACAACATGTTCTCATCGCGCCCTCGAAAGAAAGGCCGGACCCTACCAGGGTCCGGCCAAAGTGCCATTCAGGGGAGGGTTGAAGGCATCCTCGTCGGGGATGCCTCCAGAGAACGGCAAGGATGTTGCGTCACAAGCCGCGCGGACTCGATCATCAGAACCAGAAGCCCAACTGGACACCATAGGTGCGCGGCGGCAAGTACTGCGAGTAATACAGCAGGCTACCGTTGACCTCGCTGCTTGCCGCACTGGTCTTGATGCGATCATCGCTGACGTTCTGCACATACAGGTTGACGTACCAGCGATCGCCTGGCTCGCTGTAACGCAGCGACAGGTCACCGCGCACATACGCCTTCTGCTCGTCAGGCGCACCCAGATTGAACCAGCTCAGCCACTGTGCGCTCTGGTACTGGGCACTCAAACGTGGTGTCAGACGGCCACCGTTACCCAGGTGGAAATCATGCTCGTAGATCGTGGTCAACGAGAAGTTGGGCGCATGTGGCAAATCGTTACCCGTGACGTTCAGACAATTGCTGACGCCCAGAGGAGCCCCCGCCGGGCAAGTCGGGAAACCCGCATAATCGTTGCTTCCCGCATACAGCAGCGTACCGAGCTTTTTCTTTGGAATCGCCGAGAAGATCAGGTTGAAGCGGTCATCCTGCTGCTGCAACGCCAGTTCCGACTCGAAGCCCAGCACTTCCGTGTTGCCCTGCACGTTCGAGAAGCCAAGGCCGTGGGCGCCATTGGAGTAAGTGATTGGCGCGGACAGCTGGAAGTTCTTGAAGTCTTCGTAATAGGCCGCGCTGTTCCAGGTCAGATGGCCGCCGAAGAAAGAGAACTTCGTGCCGATTTCATAGTTGGTGAGTGTCTCGGGCTTGTACAACGCACCGCCATCCTGGGTTCCGCCGGACTTGTAGCCGGTGGAGACACTGGCGTAAGCCAGACCATGCTCACCGAGATCGGTGTCCACACGCGTCAGCCAGGTGACATCGCTCTTGCTGTACGTAGCGGTGTTGTACTGGCCTGCGCTGAAACCGTTCGCAGGACTCGGCAGGACACCCGGCGAGATCGGTATCTGCGGCACGGTCGGATCACCATCCCAATCCCAGTTGATGCCGCCGTCGTTGTCCTTGTTGTCATGCGACCAGCGCGCGCCGGCAGTCAGACGCCAGTGATCCGACATATGCCAGGTGGCCTGACCGAACACCGCCTTGGACGCGACGGTTTCCTTCGGCTGAATGAACGAACCCTGCCAATTGACGGTGCCTTGGTCGGTACCGTTCAAGATCGGGATGTCAAAGCGAATGCTGTTGTCTTCGTGCTCGTAGTACGCACCGAGGATCCAGTCGATTGTCTGCGGGCCCTTCGACTTCAGGTCGACTTCGTTGCTGTAGCTCGTGTAGTTCGAATAGTTGGTACGGTCTTCCTGCTGCACTGCGCCCGTGTTGAAGCTGGTGGGTACGGCTACGCCGACATCCTGGTCGTAGTCGCTGCTGCCCGAGTAACGGTTGTAGCCGACGATATAGCTGAGCGCGACACCGTCGCTGATATCCCAGTCCATGCGGCTACGCACGGTCTTCGAGGTTCGATCCAGGTACGGCGCGGTAGTGATCAGCGCCGACCAGAAATCCTGGCCTGCACGCGGCTGCTGCATCAGGCTCAGGCTGGGGGTGCCGCGATCGACGAAATACTCGTACGACAGATTCCACTTGAACGTGTCGCTGGGCTGCCACAGCGCACTCACGCGATAAGCGGTCTGGTCCTGCGCGTCGTATTTCTGACCGCCCTGGACGAACTGGTTGAGGTTGATTGGCTGGAAACTCGCCAGAGTGCCGCCCGAGGCGAGATAGGCTGTCTGTTGCTGTGCCACCGACCCAATTTGGCCGGCCGGGTTCTGATACTTGACGTAACCGTCGTGCTGCTCATGCACCACCGCCACGCGCATGGCGAAGGTGCTGCTGATCGGCAGGTTGATCGCAGTACGGGCACCTGACTGGCTGTAGCTGCCGGCTTCGATCTGGCCATTGCCATAGAAACCGCCATTGATGTCGGGCTTGGCGGTCTCGAAGTCGATGGCGCCCGCGGTGGAGTTGCGTCCCCACAGTGTGCCTTGCGGACCACGCAGTACCTGGACACTGTCCATGTCCAGCAACAGGCCCGAGGCTGCCTCGGCGCGAGCCGCATACACGCCGTCGACGAAGGTCGCGACTTCAGGATCGGCGTACTCGGTCTTGGCGCTGTCGTTGCCGATACCGCGCATGGTCAGCGTCACCACGTCATGATCGCCCTCTGACGTACCCTGCAGGCCTGGCACCAGTTTGGTCAGATCCTGCACGGTCATCACGCGCTCCTTGTCGAGCGTGTCCGCCGTGATCGCCGTGACTGCCACCGGCGTTTTCTGCAGCGGCGTCTCGCGCTTGGTCGCGGTAACCGAGATGGCGTCCAGATCCTTTACTTTCTTGTCAGCGGCTGTCGGATTCTGGGATGACGGGTTTTGCGATGTCGCGTCTTGATCCGCCGCAAGCAGCGTGCCCGGAGCGAGCACGAGTGCCATGGCGACATACAACAACTTGTGATGCAGATTCATCTGGCTCTCCCTCTAAATCGTTCGGATGATTGTTGCCCGCCGCATGCACCGGCCAAGACAAAGATTTCCCAGCTCCCCATGGCACGCCGTTGACCCCAAAATGACAGCGCTGTCATTGTTGGATAATAGAGCGCCCTTGCTATGAATGCTTGCCGCATAGCAACAAGCCATCAAGGCATTCACAAACTCATGCTGCACAGCCCCTCGCGCCGCTTGCCGAGCCTTCCAACATCTTGATATTGATGCAAAGCAAATAGACGTCTTGGCGTCCAATCTCGCGAAGACGGGTCCACCTGTCGACCCGCGCTCGGTGAAACCCGCGCTCGGTGAACGTGACGAAGCCGGTGCCGAAGTCGTGCCGGTGCAACGACCCAGCCGACATCGCGAAATCCACGATCAACGCCAGCAGCATCGCCACTGCGAACAACGGCTCGACATTCATGGCTTGTCCTCGTGAGCCGGGCACGCCAGCGTCTGGTCCGCTACCGTGCCGAGCGACACGTCGGTGACAGCGACTTGTTCACCGGAATGACTGGTCCATTCGAATGGCCGGTCCAGCCTGCTCATGTTGGCGCCGGCGTCGCGGAAGCATTTCAGCGGGATCCCCAGACGCAACCATTGCCCGTGAGGCAACGCGGCAAGCTGTCGACCGACCGACACCTGACCACTGCAGCCAGTACCGCAGCCGACACCGATCGAAGTTCCCCCGGGCGACACCGCATCGACCCGCAACGTGGTCACCAGCAACACATCGCCGTTGGTCTCGCGCTCCACGTCCAGCGGTGCAGGCGCCACCAGCGCGACACCAGCCGCACCGGTGCCGAACCAGCCCAGGCTGCGCGCGTCTTCCTGCGTCTTGTAGTCGAGCGCGCCGATGCGCAGACTGCCGTCGGACGTGGCGACAGGAGTGGCGGCGACATTCATGGCCGCGCCGTTCGCGCCGGTCAGGCGCAGCGCGAAACCCTGCGCCGGCTTGCCATGGGTGAAGTAGACGCCGGCCCGCGCAGCGCTCAGTACGATCCCGGCCTCCTCGGGCAAGGGGCCGCTGTTGCTACGATCGGCATAGGTCAGCCCGAAACCGTAGGGGAACTGCGGGTGCTCGCCCCGCGCGACTGCGGCGACGGGTATCTGTACCGCGCTGCGCGGCCACGCATAGGCCAGCTTGCCGTGGAAGTCGTGGGCGATGCGACCGTCGCGAGTACGCAGCAGCACATCGGCAATGCCCTCGCCTTCGCTGCCCGGCAACCACGCCACCGCGAAGGCGTCGGCGGCGTTGATCTCGCGATTCATCCACAGCGGTCTCCCGGTCAGGAACAACGCCACCACCGGCACGCCCTGCCCGTGCAGGCGACGCAACAGATCGAGATCGTGGTCGTTGCCCGGACGGTATGCCAGGTTCGGCAGGTCACCCTGAAATTCGGCATAGGGATCCTCACCGAACACCACAATGGCGACGTCGGGCTTCTGCTTGTAGTCGCCATCCACCGACAGTTCGGCGCTCCCGCCAGCCGCTTGCACCTGCGCCTGGAGACCGGCCCAGATCGAGGTGGCCCCGGGGAAATTCGCATTGGTCAGGCCGGTGCCCTGCCAGGTCAGCGTCCAGCCGCCGTTCTGCTTGGAGATGTTGTCGGCACCATCGCCGGCGACCAGGATGTGTCTGCGCGGATCGATCGGCAGCACGCCATTGTTGTTCTTCAAGAGCACCAGCGACTCGCGTACCGCCCGGCGTGCCAGCGCACGATGCGCCGGATTGCCGACCACCTGCGCCGACCTGACCGCCAGCGGATTCGCCGACGGCAGCCCGGCCTCGAACATGCCCAGGCGCAGCTTCACCCGCAGGATGCGAGTCACCGCATCGTCGACGCGGCTCATCGGGATCACCCCGGACTTCACCTCCGCCAAAGTGTTCTTGTAGAGACCCGGCCAGGAATCGGGCGCCTCCAGCATGTCCAGCCCGGCGTTGTACGCCACCGGGCAATCCTCATTGGTGCAGCCGGGCACCTGGCCGTGCGCATTCCAGTCGCCCAGCACGATCCCGTCGAAGCCCATGCGCCCCTTCAGCACGTCGGTGATCAGCGCCTTGTTGCCGGCCATCTTCACCCCGTTCCAGCTGGAGAACGAGACCATCACCACCTGCACACCGGCCTTGATCGCGGGCGGATAACCGGCCGCATGCACGTCGCGCAACACCGCCTCGCTGACCTCGGCGTCGCCCTGGTCCTTGCCGTCGTGGGTACCGCCATCGCCGACGAAATGCTTTGCGGTGGCGATCACGTGCTCGGCATCCAGGAACTGAGCTGTACCCGGCTTGCCTTCCAGCCCACCGACCATGGCGGCGGCGTACTGCGCCACCAGCGCCGGATTCTGGGAATAACCTTCGTAGGAACGGCCCCAACGCACGTCTTGCGGCACCGTAAGGGTAGGCGCGAAAGTCCAGTTGATGCCGCTGGCACGCAGTTCCTGCGCGGTGACCTCGCCAATTTCGTGGATCAGTTGCGGGTCGCGCGCGGCACCCAGCGCGGAGTTCTGCGGAAACAGCGTGCTGCCGACCAGGTTGTTGTGGCCATGCACGGCGTCGATGCCGAACAGCACAGGGATCGCCAGGCCTCCGCCCGAGGTGTCCATCGAGGCGCGATAAAACGCATCGGACAGCGCCTGCCACTGCGCTGCGTCAGGGTACGGCTGTCCGGACGGCTTGGAGTTGCCACCGGCCAGGATCGAGCCCAGGCGGTACTTGCGCACATCGTCCGGAGTCACGTATTTGATGTCGGCCTGGATCATCTGGCCGACCTTGTCTGCTACCGACATCTTCGCCAGCAATGCCTGGACCCGGGACTCGATCACGGGATCAGGCGGCAGCGGCGAGCTGCCTTTCGGCCACAGTTCGGAGTGGACGGTGGTCGCGTCGCCGGCCATGGCGGGAACGGTCATGAGCAGTACGCCAGCGAGCGATACGGTCAAGGAAAGCCGTCGTAAAAACGGGCTCGATGGGGGCAGCAATGGCACGGCAAGACTCCAGGCTGGCGCACCGGCGGCACGCGTCCGAGTCGCATGGTGGCAGAAATGACAGCGCTGTCAATTTGCTCTGCAACATGACTCGCGCCATGCGGCGGAGTGAAACGGCCTCAGGGTACGGCGGCAGTGGAGCCGCGGATCTGCAGGGAGAAGGGCACCTGCACCAGCTGGCCGGGGCCATGACCGCGCAACACGCCAAGCAACTGCTCGGCGGCGATCTTGCCCATCTCGCGGCTGGGTTGCTGGACGGTGGTGAGCGCCGGCCACAGCTGGCGCGACAGCGGAGTATCGTCGAAGCCGCAGACCGACAGGTCGTGCGGCACCTTCAAGCCGTACTCGCCCGCCGCCCACATCACGCCGGTAGCCATGTCGTCGTTGGCAGCGAACACCGCCGTCGGCCGCTCGGCCAGTGAAAACAGCAGCCGCGCCGCCTCCACGCCAGAGCCGAAGGTGAAGGCGCCCTGCACCACCAGGGCCGGATCCTCGGGTAGGCCCGCGGCGGCCATCGCCTCGCGATAGCCAGCCAGTCGCCAGCGGCTGGCGCCGTGATCGGCGATGCCGATCACATGAGCGATCCGCCGGTGGCCCAGCTCCAGCAGGTGCTCCACGATCGCCCGCGCGGCCCGCTGCTCGTCCATCGTCACGCCGATGGTGCTGCCACGCCGCAACGGCGACACGCTGGCATACGGCACGCTGCGCTCGCGCAGGCGCTTCAGCAGCGGCGCATAGTCGGTGATCGGTGGCGTCAGCACGACGCCGTCAGGGTGATGATCGGAAATCAGCGCATCGAATCGACTGATGAAATCGCCGCCGCGCATGCGTAACGGGCGCACCATCATGCTGTAGCGGTGTTCGTCGCAGGCCTCGAGTACACCATCCTGGATCTCGGCCAGATAGGTCGAGGCCGGGTTGTCGTTGTTGTCGTACAACATCGCCACGAGGAACGAGCGATTGCCCGCCAGACTGCGCGCCGATGGATGCGGGCGATAGTCCATCGCCTCCATGGCGGCGCGCACACGCTGACGCGTGGCATCGGTCACGTTGGCCTCGTCATTGAGCACGCGCGACACCGTCTTGGGCGATACGCTCGCTGCGCGCGCCACATCTTCGAGGCGTACCCGCATGGATTCTCCGCTGTGGTCACACTGTCGATCGACTATGCCGCCAGAGCCCTCCGCTTTACAAGGACGATCAGCGTTGCGGCCGGCGATGCCGCTACGCGGCGTGCCGGCGTAGCCATGAATACGTATGCAGGTGCTGGTTGCTGCACTGCGACGCTGCCTACCATGCAGGGCTGTCGCCGGCAACAAGGTGCGCCGATGCTGCGCCCGCAGCATGCGGGATGCGCCACGCCATGACATAACTGTTGCCGGAGGGGAGGTGCCAATGACCCGGATCAACCACAGCGGAGCCCCCACGCTGCGCGCGTGCTGAGCATGCCGCCAGCGAACGCGAACGCGCCGCACGACATCACCTACAACAAGGGTAGCCATCGATGACGCCGAAACCTGCACTGTCGTTCTGGCAGATCTGGAACATGTGCTTTGGCTTTCTCGGCCTCCAGTTCGGCTTTGCGCTGCAGAACGCGAACGTCAGTCGGATTTTCCAGACGCTGGGCGCGAACGTGAACGACATCCCCGCGCTATGGATCGCCGCGCCACTGACCGGGTTGATCGTGCAACCGATCATCGGTCACTACTCCGACCGCACCTGGAACCGCCTGGGCCGACGCAGGCCATACTTCCTGGTCGGCGCTGTGTTCGCCTCGCTGGCACTGCTGTGGATGCCGAACGCGCCGGTGCTGTGGGTGGCCGCCGGCCTGCTGTGGATCCTGGATGCGTCGATCAACGTGTCAATGGAGCCGTTCCGCGCCTTCGTCGGCGATCAACTGCCCACGCAACAGCGACCAGCCGGTTATGCGATGCAGAGTTTCTTCATCGGCGCCGGTGCGGTGATCGCCTCCATGCTGCCGTGGATCCTGGCGCAGTTCGGTGTGGCCAACGTGGCGACGGGCGGAGGCATCCCCGACACGGTGAAATACGCGTTCTACGCCGGCGGCGCGGTGCTACTGGGGGCGGTGCTTTGGACCATCCTGACCACGCGCGAATACCCGCCTGCGCAGTTGCAATCGTTCACCGACAACGTGGCGGATAAGCCGGCGGTGGATGCATCGCGCGCGTGGCGACCGGGCGTGCTGCTGCTGCTGGTTGGTATCGCGGTGCTATTCGCGATCAGGCATTTCGTGCTGGAGAAAGAGGTCTACCTGCTGGCCGGCGGCCTGATCGTGTTCGGCCTGCTGTTCGCATGGCTGAGCCGCACCTGCAGCCACGGCATGCTGCGCGAGGTGATGGGCGACCTCTACGGCATGCCCACCTCGATGCGGCGACTGGCTTGGGTGCAGCTGTTCTCCTGGTTCGCGTTGTTCGCGATGTGGATCTACACCACCTCAGGCGTGACGCAGACGATCTACGCCACCGCCGATACCGGCTCGTCCGCCTACAACGAGGGCGCCAACTGGGTCGGTGTGCTGTTCGCCGCGTACAACGGGTTTGCAGCACTGGCCGCGGTGGTTATCCCGCTGATGGTGCGCCGATGGGGCCTGCGCATCAGCCACGTGGTGAACCTTTGCCTTGGGGGTGCAGGCCTGCTGTCGTTCCTGGTCATCCGCGATCCGCACTGGTTGCTCGCCTCGATGGTCGGCGTCGGCTTTGCCTGGGCCTCGATCCTGTCACTGCCTTATGCGCTGCTGTCGGACAACCTGCCCACGGCGAAGATGGGCGTCTACATGGGCATCTTCAATTTCTTCATCGTGATCCCGCAACTGCTCGCCGCCAGCGTGCTCGGTCTACTGCTGCGGCTGTGCTTCCACAACCAGCCGATCTGGGCACTGGGCCTGGGTGGCGCCAGCCTGCTCATCGCCGGCTTGTGCACGCTGCGCGTACCCGAGCCCGAGGCCTAAATCGAGATGGTCAACGGTGACAGCCTGCACGCCAGCGTTGGTGCACACGACGTGCAGGTCTATTTGCTCGATGCAGTCGCCACCTGTACCGATCTTGTTGCCGAGCTGACACGGCTGATGCAGGAGCGCGGGCATGCTGCCAACTAAATCGCCCAGATAAACATGGCGAGATTAGGCTGCAGGATTAGGCTGCGCCCAGCGAATCAAGCTGTTGATCTTCATGGGCTGACGTTTTGAAAACAGAGTACATCGCACGGGATAGGCTGCAGGGATTAGACTGCACAATGAAATCTACTTAGCGTTAGGCGTCCATGATGATCTCTACATTTCTCAATGATCTCGGATTAGTCGCTGGTGTCATCGGTGCGGTTTTGCTATTCAAGTTTGGTCTCCCAGCAGACATCGATCGCGAAGGCCACGTCCATCTAATCATCGAACGCGTAGATCACGAAGAGATTCGCAAAGGCAAAACCTATGATCGTTGGGGTAAAGTTGGCTTAGCTTTGCTTGTTATCGCTTTCGCTCTTCAACTAGCAAGCAATCACGTTTAAGGCTAGCTGGGGCGCGCCTAACATCTCGTTCAAGGCGGACGGCTTCGCCGCCGCTTAACTCCAGCGTTAGGCCGCAATCCCATGCGTTTTTTACTTGTAATCGGTTTCTTTCTAGCGTTCCCCTATGTGGTGAACGGCACGGAGTCACGAGGCGCAGCAAATGTCCCAAATGAGCACACTATATTGCCGCAAGGCGAGAGTGTTGCCTCCCTTACTTCCCGCGCAAACGATTCCTCAAACAGCCAAGAAATTCGGGCTCGCGCCGTTTTCACCCTTTTTGCTCGCCACATCCAACCCGGCTCATCAGTGTCTGAGGTTCATCGTGTACTAACGGACACGGCATGGCTAAAAGAATCTGATCTCCAAGGACTTCGTATTTTGGCTGGGTGGGTACCAGTAGAATTTACAACCGAAGACACAATTTTCGGTATTGCGCTATTCCCCATGAGTTCCGCCAGCGGGTGGAGTCCGTGGGTAATCTACCTTCGCCTATCGGGCCATATTCAGGATGAAGAAGCGCTCAAATTTCTGAGGGGTGCGCCGGGAATGGAAAAAACAAAATTACTCGAATTTGCGCTTTGTTTCCCTTCGCCTCCCAACCAGACAGGACGCATCGAGATGTATTCGCCAAAAGGGCTTCGCGTTCTTCACGAGACGGGCGGCCATGCGGACTAACAATGCGCTCCAGGTGCCTAACAATTCGTTCAAGGCGGACGCCTCCGGCACCGCTTAACTCCAGCGTTAGGCCTCAAATCGCATGAATGGACGCATGTCGAATCTTCTCAAGACATTCGCAAAGTGGATGCTTTTCGCTTCCGCAGCGGTCTTTGTCACAGGGTTTTGATGGATCATCGCAGCAGCACCGTGTAGCAACGTCGGCGCTTATATTCT
>Ga0302314_10005675_pt1 | contig 22688 bp, 20 predicted proteins | sample III_Palsa_N2_3_FD_200533 | JGI IMG/M metagenome (GOLD analysis project Ga0302314, IMG submission 200533) | Peat permafrost microbial communities from Stordalen Mire near Abisko, Sweden - III_Palsa_N2_3 | ecosystem: Environmental > Terrestrial > Soil > Palsa > Peat permafrost | place: Sweden... | reverse complement strand
CCAGGGGTAGACCTTGTCCACCACGGGATGGATCTGGTGCAGCTCGAGCGCCCGGCACATGGCCTCGAACATCTCGCGCGAGCCCACCGACAGCCCCTGCATCTTCGCGGAATTGCCGATCAGGGCGACGGGGTTCATGCCCGAGCCCATCCCCGCCACCACGCCGATGATGGCGATATGGCCGCCGATCTTCACCGCCTGCAGGCTCTGTTCGATGGTGCCGCCGCCGCCGACCTCCATGATGAAGTCCGCGCCGCGCCCGCCCGTCGCCTCGCGCACAGCCTTCGACCACTCTGGATGGGCCTTGTAGTTGACGCCCCGTGTCGCCCCCAGGCTGGCCGCGCGCGCCAGCTTCTCGTCGGAAGACGAGGTGATCACCGTCTTGAAGCCGGCTGCATGGGCGAACTGCAGGCCGAAGATCGAGACCCCGCCCGTGCCCTGCAGCACCACGGTGTCGCCAGGCTGCAAGGACGCGTCCTCGAACAGCCCACGCCAGGCGGTCAGGCCCGCGCAGGGCAGGGTCGAGACCTCTTCGTCGGTCAGGAAATCCGGAACCTTGGAAAGGCCTTCCTGGCTGAATACCGCCAGCTCGCGCCCCGCGCCGGGGATGGGATGGCCCAGCGAGGTGATCAGCTTTTCCAGCGTCGGCGGGCCGGAAATCCAGCCCTGGAAGAACATGGTCGCCACGCGATCACCCACGGCGACCCGTGTAACCCCCTCGCCCACCGCCTCGACCACGGCGCAGCCGTCGGAGAAGGGGGTGATGGCGTCGGACGTGGATGGCGCGCGGCCATACATGCCGTGGACCATCAGGAAGTCGCGGTAGTTCAGCGAGACCGCCTTCATCCGCACCAAGACCTCGCCGCGCCCGGGGGTCGGATCGGGTCGTTCAACCACCTGCAGGGCGTCCAGTCCCCAGGGAGCCGTCACCTCAAGCGCGCGCATGGTTCGATCCTTTCAATGCTTTGGCGCGGACCCTGGCCTAGTTGACGCGGGCGACGGCAAGCCCGTCGTGACCTTTAATTCCCACCTGCTGCAGCACCACCGCCTCCAGCCTCGGGTCGGCGGCGATCAGGGCGTTGAAGGCCCGCGCGCCGGCGGCGTTCGGGTCCTTCGTCGCTGGGTCCAGCACCCCGCCGCGCCGGATCACATTGTCGCCCAGGATCAGCGAGCCGGAGCGAACGCCGCGCATGATCTGATTGAAATAGTTCGGATAGTTGACCTTGTCGGCATCGACGAACACTAGGTTGAATGGCGCGTCCGCCCGGTCGATCACCCCCGGCAGGGTATCGAGCGCGGCGCCCACCACCACCTCGACCTTGTCCGCCAGCCCGGCCACCGCGAGGTTCGCCCGCGCCACCTCGGCGTGGTGAGGATCGAATTCGAGCGTCGTCAGCCTGCCGTCCGCCGGCAGCGCCCGCGCCAGCCAGATGGTCGAATAGCCAGCCAGGGTTCCCAGCTCCAGGATGCGCCGCGCACCCACCAGCTTGGCCATCAGGTAGAGAAACTTGCCCTGCCCCGCCGAGACCTGGATGTCCGGCAAACCGCCCGCGCGGGAGCGTTCGAGGGCGCCGGTCAGGGCCGCGTCTTCAGGGGCGAACAGGTCATCGATGTATCGGTCGACCCGGGTGAAGATGTCGTCGGTGGGCATGGGCAGGGCTCCTGATGGGAACTTAAGTTTGCCGCTCATCCCGGCGAATATGACTGTCAGAACCGCTCCAACCGAAACGCCTCGGGCGCAACCCACCCCGCCTCGGTCACTGCGTCCGCCAGCATCTCGCCCACGGCCGCCGAATGCTTGAACCCGTGGCCGGAGCAGGCCGACGCCAGGATGATCCCGCTCTCCAGCCGGTCGATCACGAAGTCGGAGTCCGGCGTGGTCGTGTAGAGGCAGCGCACCGACTTCACCGCGCCGGGCGCCAGGCCGAGGAGCCGGCCCCGCACGTGGCGGCGATAGACGTCCTCGGCCAGATCGGCGGGCGCGGCGCGATCGAACCCATCCGGCGAGCCGATCGAAGTATGAGCCTCGGTCGCGACCTTTACCGCCTGGGTCGCCGAGCCTGGCGGGATCGGGAAGCCGTAGAAGACATCGTCCGGCGGCGCGCCGTGCACCCAGATGAACACCGGAAACCGGTCAGCCTGATAGAGCACGGGGTCCCGCGCCGCGAACCAGTGTAGCGCCTGCGGCTGGATCGCCAAACCCTTCAGCGGCGCGCCGGCCAGCCCCGGCGCCCAGGCGCCCGCCGTCACAATCACCTGGTCAGACGCGTAGGTTCCGACGCCTGTCGCCACCCGCGCGCCCGCGCCGTCACGCTCGATCGCCGTCACCGTCTCGCCCGTGACGACCTCGGCTCCCAGCCGCCGCGCCATCTCCAGCTGGGCGGCGATACAGCGTTCCGGATAGACCAGCCCGGCGCCCGGCTCGAAATAGCCGGCCTCGTCGCCGGTCAGAGCCAGCTGAGGATAGCGCGCGCCAATCTCGGCGGCGCCCAGTTCCTCGTGCGCCACATCGAACCGCCGGGCCATCTCGAGGGTCTGGCCGACGAAATCGGCGCGGCCGTGCATGCCGGTCCCGCGCTGGCCCAGCACAAGCGCCCCGCATTGCAACAGGAGGTCCGCGCCGGTCTCGGCCTCCAGCTCGCGCCAGATCTCGTGCGAGCGGCGGGCCAACGGCGGATAGGGCGCGCCTTCGCCGACGCCGATCCGGGTGATCCGGGTCTCGCCATGGCTGGAGCCCTGGTCGTGCGGCGGCGCGAACCGATCGATCCCGATCGCCTTCACCCCGCGCCGCGCCAGCTGATAAAGCGCCGCCGCGCCAGCCGCGCCCAGGCCCACGATAATGACCTCAGTAGTTTTGGTATGGGTCGCCGTCATGCGCTCCGCCTGGACCCGGGCGTCCGAAAGGACCAGATAGTCACGATGATTTGGAGCCCGCGTCCATGTCGTCCGTAAAAGCGTCCTCCGCGCCATCTTCGAACTTGGCGCGCAACCTTCCCGCCGCCGATCCGGCGACGCTGGAGGCTCTGCGCCAGCTGGAGCGCAAGGTTCTGTGGCTGTCCACCTGGATGATCCACAACGCCAACCATCTGCGCCCCTCCCGCGACGGCCTGAAGGTCGGCGGTCACCAGTCGTCCAGCGCCAGCGTCTCGACCCTGATGACGGCTCTCTATCTGCATACGCTGAAACCCGAGGACCGGGTCGCGGTGAAGCCGCACGCCTCGCCGGTGTTTCACGCCATCCAATATCTGCTGGGCGCCCAGACTAAGCAGAACCTCGAGCGGTTCCGCGCCCTCGGCGGCGCCCAGTCCTACCCCTCGCGCACCAAGGACAAGGACGACGTCGACTTCTCCACCGGCTCGGTGGGCCTTGGCGTCGCGGCCACCCTGTTCGCCTCCATCGTCCAGGACTATGTCCGCCTCCACGGCCTGACCGCTCCTGGCTCCTGGCGCCCGGCCGGACGGCAAGATGATCGCCATCATGGGCGACGCCGAGCTGGACGAGGGCAATGTCTATGAGGCCTTGCTCGAAGGCTGGAAGCACAATGTCCAGAACCTGTGGTGGATCATCGACTACAACCGCCAGAGCCTGGACGGGGTGGTCAACGACGCCCTGTTCCACCGGATCGAGGGCTTCTTCCAGGCGGTGGACTGGAAGGTGGTGTCGCTGAAGTTCGGCAAGAAGCTGGAGGCCGCGCGGCATGGCCCCGCCGGCGAGGCCCTGCTGGACTGGATCGAGAGCTGTCCCAATCAGCTCTATTCGGCCCTGACCTTCAAGGGCGGCGCGGCCTGGCGCGAGCGGCTGAAGCTGGACCTGCGTGGCGCGCGAGGCCTGGAGGCTCTGCTGGACAGTCACGACGACGCCAGCCTGGCGGACCTGATGACCAACCTCGGCGGCCACGACTTGGAGACCATATTGGAGGCCTTCGCCGCCGCGGCCGACGATCCCACGCCGCACTGTTTCGTCGCCTACACCATCAAGGGCCACGGCCTGCCGCTGGCCGGGCACAAGGACAACCACGCCGGCCTGATGAACCCCACTCAGCTGGGGGTCTTCCAGGCTCTGTGCGAAGTGCCTCAAGGCCAGGAGTGGGACCCCTTGGCCGGCCTGCCCGACCCCGACGCCATCCGCCGCTACCTGCCCGCCGTCCCTTTCGCCGCCCGCAAGCCGATCGCGAAGGCGGCGAAGATCGACGTCCCCGACCTGCCGACACCGGCGGGCGAGGAGCTGTCGACCCAGGAAGCCTTCGGCAAGATCCTGTTCGAGGTGGCGCGCGAGCCGACCCTGTTGTCCCAGCGCATCGTCACCACCTCGCCGGACGTGACCGCCTCCACCAACCTCACCGGCTGGGTCAATCGCAAGGGCGTGTTCCATTCCTCGATCCGCGCCGACGTCTTCCAGGACGAGAAGGTGCCCAGCCCGCAGAAATGGCGCATGGCCCCCAATGGCCAGCACATCGAACTGGGCATCGCCGAGCACAACCTGTTCCTGCTGCTGGGCCAGCTGGGTCTGGCCGACAAGTTCTGGGGCGAGCGGCTGCTGCCCATCGGCACCGTCTACGACCCCTTCATCAACCGCGGCCTCGATCCGCTGATCTACGCCTGCTACCAGGGCGCCCGCTTCATGCTGGTGGCCACGCCGTCGGGCATCACGCTGGGTCCGGAAGGCGGCGCGCACCAGTCGATCAACACCCCGCTGATCGGCATGGCCCAGGACGGCCTCTCCTATTTCGAGCCGGCCTATGCCGACGAGCTGGCCGCCATCATGAGCTGGGGCCTGCGACATATGCAGGAAGAAGATGGCGGATCGCTCTACCTGCGCCTCTCCACCCGCCAGCTGGAGCAGCCCAGCCGCGAGATGGACTCTGGCCTGCGCCACGACGTCATCGAGGGTGGCTATTGGCTGCGTCGTCCCAACGCCGCGACCCAGCTGGCGATCGCCTACTGCGGCGCCGTGGCGCCGGAGGCGATGCAGGCGGTGAACCGGCTGATGGAGCGCTTCCCCCACATCGCCCTGATGGCCGTCACCTCGCCCGACCGCCTCCACGCCGGCTGGAGCACCGCCCGCCGAGCCCGCGCCGAGGGCGACCGAGCGGCCCGCAGCCACGCCGAGACCCTGCTGGCCGACCTGCCCGCCGGCGGCGCCATCGTCACCGTGCTGGACGGCCATCCCGCGACACTCAGCTGGCTGGGCGGCGTCAAACGCCACGCCATCCACCCCCTCGGCGTCGAACGCTTCGGCCAGAGCGCCGACATCGTCGACCTGTTCCGCCTGCACCGCATCGACGCCGACGCCATCGTCGCGGCCGCGCATGAGGTGACGGGGCGCTGGGGGTGAGCTGACAAGCAATTCGGTTGGGCGTGAAGGCGTGACATCGACCCGAAATGGACCAATGTTCTCTGTGGTTAAATGACGACCGGCGTTTGGTAGGTTGGCTAATGCGACACGCTCTCCAGGGGCTCTTACTGCCTCTACTTGTATGGGTCTGGGCTCATCCCTGCCCGGTGTTCAGCGCGCCGATGAGATGTGCCGTCGTCGAGGCTTCGACTCTCGGGGGCGTTGTGGAGGTGAATACTGATGACTCCCCCGCACCAGACGGGTGGCCGCCGGGATCGTGGCCTTTGCAAATTCGCTGGAAACCGCCCCCTGCAGCGCAGAGCCCTGCTCTGGTGGTCGGCTATGTTGGGTCTACTCTGGAGAAGATGGGTATTGAGCCCGGTGGGTGGCGGATACGCTTCCACGTGTCGCCGCCAACAACTGATGACGACACTCGGGTGATCGTGAGCTTGCCCGATGGTGCATCTTGGGTGTTCCGCGGGGACGACCTTCAATATGGTCGCGACTTCGGGAGCGAAGACGACAGTCGCCCGGCGATGGATATTGGCTTCGGGTCAGACTCAGAGGACGCGCGCTGGCCGAAGATCAAATCGGCACTTAGGAAAGGGCCCCGACTAAGGGTGCAGTTGGTTCGTCACGGGGAAACGTTAGCGGACGTTGTGTTCGATTTGTCGAACCGTAAGGCCAGGGACGCGCTTCTCGTCATTGCTCGCCAACAGGTGCTGTCGGCTGATCCTCAAGCGTGTACCGACACAGCCCTTCCGATTAAGCGCGGGATCGAACCGTAGTTTCCACAATCCACCCGAGCCATAACAATTCGTTATCCCAGCGCTCGCTGAAACCAGCGCGACCGCTGAAAGTCTACAAAAAAAACTGACTTCCTCTCGCCAAGGGCGAAGACCGCGTGCAAACGATAGCGGCATATGCGCGGCGCGTTGAACGGCCGGCGACACGGTGACGGAGGAAGACGATGAAGGCGGCGGTCTATTATGAGAACGGCGGACCCGAGGTTCTGAAGTACGAGGATGCGCCCGATCCGACCTGCCACCCCGGCGGTGTCGTCATCAGGGTGGAGGCGATCGCTATCGAAGGCGGCGACGTGCTCAATCGGTTCGGCGGCCCACTGGTCACCAAGCCGCACATCGTCGGCTATCAGGCGGCCGGCGAGATCGTCGAGGTGGGCGCCGACGTTCACCACCTTAAAGTCGGCCAGCGCGTGGCGACGGTGAGCGCCTTCGGCTCTCACGCCGAGCTGCGCTCCGTCCCCGCCCGCACCGCCTGGCTGGTTCCGGACGGCTTTGACATCGGCAAGGCGTCGGTCATCCCCGTGGCCTTCGGCACCGCTGATGACTGCCTTTTCCTGGCCGGCCATCTGAAGGCGGGCGAGACCGTGCTGGTGCAGGCCGGCGCCAGCGGCGTCGGCGCCGCCGCGATCCAGCTGGCCAAGCGGGCCGGGGCGCGGGTTCTGGCCACCGCTTCGTCGCAAGATCGGCTGGAGCGGTTGAAGCCCCTCGGGCTCGACGAGGGGATCAACTACCTGGTCGAGGATGTGGCCGCCGCCGTCATGCGGCTCACCGACAACAAGGGCGTCGATCTGGTGGTCGATCCGGTCGGCGGAGCAACGCTGCAGGGGTCGATCAATTCATTGGGCTATCGCGGCCGGGTGTCCCTGGTGGGCAACGCCGGGCGCGAGCCGCAGGTGGTGGACGTGTCTTCCCTGATGGGCGGCAACCGCTCGCTCACCGGGGTCTTCCTCGGCGCCGAGATCATGACCGATCGCGCCCACGACAACATCCAGCGCCTGATCGATGAAGCGGCGCGGGGCGAGTTCGAGGTGCCGATCGACAAGACCTTCCCCCTGTCGGAAGCCGCCGCCGCCCACGCCTATATCGAAAGCCGCCAGGCGGTGGGCCGGGTGCTGCTGATCCCGTGAGTCACAAACCTTCCCCAGGCCTTGTGCCTGGGGTCCATTGGGCTCGAACGGTAGCGGCCTAAGGCTGAGCCGGTCCGCCAACGCAAACCGGCGAATGTCCGCGCTGAATGGACCCCAGGCACAAGGCCTGGGGTACGGCGCTTTTGGAGCTCACCGCTCCCGGGTCAGCAGCGCCAACGCCGACAGGGCCATGACCTTGGCCGAGGCCACCATGTCGTCGATGCCGACCCATTCGTCGACCTTGTGCGCCAGGTCCAGCAGGCCCGGGCCATAGGCGATGCAGTCCTTCAGCTTGCCGATCCGGTCGACGTGCTTCTGGTCGTAGGTGCCGGGGGAGCAGATGAACTGGGCCGGGCGGCCCAGCACCTGGCGGATGGCGCGGGCCGTGGCCTGGGCCACCGGGCCGTTCTCGTCGGCCAGGGTCGGCAGCACCGAGAACAGCTCCTTCAGCGAATAGCGGAAGCCGGGGCGTTCGGCCTCCAGGGCGTCGAGAAGGTCCTTCACCTCGCCGCGCACCATGTCCAAAGGCTCCTCGATCAGGAAGCGGCGGTCGATGATCATCCGGCAGCTGTCGGCCACCAGGGGCGCGGGCAGACCCTCGAATTCCTCGCCCTGGCCGCCGTGCAGGGAGTTGATGTTCAGGGTCGAGGTGCGGGCGCCGTCGGGCACCACCGGCATGTTGGAGCGGCGCGCGTTCAGCACCGGATAGAGTTCGTGCTCCAGCTTCTCCATCACCGCGCCCATGTGGCGGATGGCGCTGTCGCCCAGGAAGGGCATGGAGCCGTGGGCGATCTGGCCCATGGTCTCGATCTGCGCCCACCAGACGCCCCGGTGGCCGATGCAGACCCGATCGACGTTCAGCGGCTCGGGGATGATGACGTGATCCACGCGGGGCGATGAGAACCAGCCGCGCTCGGCCAGATAGGCCACGCCGCCATAGCCGCCGCTTTCCTCATCGCCGGTGCCGGAAATCTCCAGAACGCCCGGCGGGTCGATGCCGGAATCCAGCAGGGCTTCCACCGCGATCACCGAGGCGGCCAGCCCGCCCTTCATGTCGCAGGTCCCGCGGCCATAGACCTTGCCGTCCTTCACCACCCCGCCGAAGGGATCGACCGTCCAGCCGACGCCCGGCTCGACCACGTCGATATGGCTGTTGAAGTGCACGCAGGGACCCGGCTTGCCGCTGTCGCGCCGGGCGATGACGTTGATGCGCGGGAAGGCGTCGGTGTCTCCCGGCGCGCCCTCGGCCCGCACATAGGCGATCTCGAAGCCGCGCTTGCGCAGCCGCTCGCCCAGCAGTTCGGCGCAGGGCTGGTAGTTGTCGCCCGGCGGATTGACCGTCGGGATACGGATCAAATCCTGGGTCAGGGCGACCACGTCGTCCTCGCGGCCGGAGATCCGGTCGAGCAGGCTGTTGATCACGGAGCTGGGTGCGGCGTCGTCGGGCATGGCGAAATCTTCGACTGAAAAAGGCTGATCTGATCAGCGATCACCATGATCCTCGATTCCGCGCCCCGCAACACCGCGAGGGTTGTGGGGCCCCGGGGCGGACAGCTGCCTTTCATTGAGGCGCCTTCCTCACCTCCGCTCATCCCGCCGTCTGATCGCCGCGCTCAAACGCTTCGAGCACCGCCGCGGGGTCCAGGCCCATGCGCTGAACCGTGGCTTCCCAGCGCTCCATGGCGTCCCAATAATAGTCGAGGATGCAGGGAGTGCAGCCACGATTGCAGCACTCCTGCGGGTCCGGCTTCATCGGCGGTCGTGGCGGACGCGGCTCCATGCCGAAGTTTATAGGCAGGCGGCCGCAAATCGAAAGCCCATGCGCCGGCCGACCTTTTCTAAAGGCGGGCTCCAAAAAAGTCGGCGAGCTTGGCCGTTCCCATTGGCCGGACACGCCCCATTTCTCGCCCAACGCCATCACGGCGATGCAAGGAGACCAACCCATGGCCAAGCTCGATGGCAAGATCGCGCTCATTTCCGGCGGCACCAGCGGCATCGGCGCCGAGACCGCCAAACTGTTCCAATCCGAAGGCGCGACAGTGATCGTCACCGGCTCCAGCCAAGCCTCGGTCGACAAGGCCAAGACCGAGTTGCCGGGTGTTGAGGTCCTTCTCTCCAACGCCGGCGACGTCGCGGCCACCAAGGCCCTGGTCGACCAGGTCTCGGCCAAGCACGGCGGCATCGACGTTCTGTTCGTCAATGCCGGTATCGCCAAGTTTGCTCCCATCGAGAGTATCGACGAGGCCTTCTACGACAGCCAGTTCGACGTGAACGTCAAAGGCGCCTTCTTCCTGCTCAAGCACGCCGCCCCGAAAATCCCGGACGGCGGCGCCATCATCCTCACCGCCTCGGTAGCCGGCGCCAGCGGCGGCCTCGGCGGCGGCACGGTCTATGGTTCGACCAAGGCGGCGCTGCGCTCCTTCGGCCGCACCTTCGCCAGCGAGCTGAAATCTCGCGGCATCCGGGTCAACACCATCAGCCCGGGTCCGATCGACACTCCCATCCTCGACAAGAACGGCTTCACCCCGGCGCAGAAGGACGCCTTCCTCACTGGCGCCGCCACCCGAATTCCGCTCGGCCGCGCTGGCACGTCCCAGGAAGTCGCCGCCGCGGCCCTCTATCTGGCGGCCGACGCCACCTACACCACCGGCGCTGAACTGTTCGTGGACGGCGGCCTGATCGATTTGTAGCGCAGGGGGCCAAAGCTCCTGATCCCGAGGCGCGATCGAACCGCCGGCGCCGGCGGTTCGATCCGTTTCGACCTCGGCAGGCCCTAGAGCTTGCCCGCCTTCACCACCGCAATATCCAGCGCCTGCAGGAACTTGGACCGGTCAGCCGGCGCGAACGGCTTGGGACCGCCGGTGATCTCGCCCATGGATCGCAGGTGTTCGCCAATGGCCCGCGAGGCCAAGGCGCCGCCGATATTGTCCAGCGTGAACACCCGCCCCGTCGGATGCAGCGCCTGAGCGCCCGCCGCCAGCGAACGCTGGGCCAAGGGAATGTCGGCGGTGATGACGATGTCCTTCGGCCCAGCCCGCTCGGCGATCCAGTCGTCCGCGATGTCCGGTCCCGCGTCCACCACCACGGAGGTGACGCGCGAACTCTGCGGCGTGCGGATCCAGCTGTTGGAGACGACGAACACCTGAAGTTTGTAGCGATCGGCGACCCGATAGACCTCTTCCTTCACGGGGCAGGCGTCGGCGTCGATGTAGAGGATGGTCATGCCGCCTGTTTAGAGCGGGATGGCCAAGGATTGAACCCGCGTGGCCGATTTTCTCGCCCATCACGCGCGCGGGGCGACGCCGCCCGTCGCAAAGGTTGAGCTGTTAACCCTAGTGATCAGCGGGTTACCTTGGGTCTTGTGCGTTTGTTCGCCGCTGGCTTGGCAGGCAGTCTGTTCCTGACCTGTGCGGTGAACGTGGCGGCGCAAGCCTGCCGCACCGATCCGCTCGCGCCGGCCGTGACGCCCCGGCGCCCGGAGCCCTGCTGAAGCCGGCGCCCGTGGCGCCGCGCAGTCGGCCAGCCTGACCAGACGCCCGGCGGCCTCGCCGTCCCTGGTGGCCTGGATCAGGGGATTGCGCGGTCTGGCCTGAGCCGGCCTTGCTTCCTAGTCCTCGCCGGGTTCCTTGCCCGCCGCGCGATCGGCTTCGCGTTGGGCAGCCTTGGCGGCGGCTTTTTCCGCAACCTTGAGCGCCTTGGCGCGGTCGCGTTCCTGGCGTTCGAAGTTGTAATTAGGTTTGCGGGCCATGGCGTGATCTTCGTGTGATGACGGAAAAGCGGTGGTTGCAAGCGTCTTACGACGCGCGCGATCTATCCGGAACGCCGGTCCTAGCCTAAATGAGCGCGATGTCCTCCCAAAATATCGATCCGACGCTAGCCAAGGCGCTCGCAGACCGTGGCTATGCCACCCTCACCCCCGTTCAGATCGCCGTGCTTGAGCCACAGACTCAAGGCCGCGACCTGCTCGTTTCCGCCCGCACGGGCTCCGGCAAGACTGTCGCCTATGGGCTGGTCCTCGCCGACACCCTGCTCGGCGTCGGCGGCGCCTTGGCGCCCGCCGGCGCGCCGCAGGCCCTGGTGATCGCGCCCACCCGCGAACTGGCCATGCAGGTGGAGCGCGAGCTGAGCTGGCTTTACGCCAACGCCAAGGTGGTCTCCTGCGTCGGCGGCATGGATCCGCGCGCCGAGCGCCGGGCCCTGGACGCCGGTTGCCAGATCGTCGTCGGCACGCCAGGCCGCCTGCGCGACCACCTGGAGCGCGGCAACCTTCGGCTGAATCAGCTGGGCGCGGTGATCCTCGACGAAGCCGACGAGATGCTCGACCTGGGTTTCCGCGAGGAGATCGAGGAAATCCTCGACGCCACGCCGAAAGACCGCCGCACCCTGCTCTTCTCCGCCACCCTGCCCAAACCCATCGTCGCCCTCGCGGCCACCTACCAGCGCGACGCCCTTCGGATGGTGGTCGGCGCGTCTGAAGCGCCTCACGCCGACATCGACTATCGCGCCATCCGCATCGCCCCCAGCGAGGTGGAGCTGGCGACCGTCAACGTACTGCGCTTCTTCGAGGCCAGAGCCGCCCTGGTCTTCTGTTCGACGCGGGAGGCCGTGCGCCGCCTGCACGCCAATCTGGTGGAGCGCGGCTTCAACGTCGTGGCCCTCTCCGGCGAGTTCAGCCAGACCGAGCGCACCCACGCCCTGCAGGCTCTGCGCGACGGCCGGGCGCGGGTCTGCGTCGCCACCGACGTCGCGGCGCGCGGCATCGACATTCCCGACCTTGAGCTGGTTGTCCACGCCGACCTGCCCAACAATCGCGAGACGCTGCAGCACCGTTCGGGCCGCACCGGCCGCGCCGGCCGCAAGGGCGTCTGCGTGGTGCTGGTGCCGCATCCCAAGCGCCGACGCGCGGAAATCCTGTTCAAGAACGCCCGCATCGAACCGACCTGGCAGTCGCCGCCCACCGCCGACGATATCCGCGCCCAGGACCAGACCCGTCTGATCGCCGAGATCGCGCCTGTCACCGACGCCTCCGAAGACGACATGGTCCTGGCCCGCATTATCCTGGAGCAGCGCTCGGCGGAAGATATCGCCGCCGCCTATGTCCGCCTGACCCGCGCCCGTATGCCGGCGCCGGAAGACCTGGCGGAGAACGAGCCCGAGCCCAGGTCCTATGCGCCCAGTCGCGATCGCCCGGAGCGCGGCAGCCGCGGCAACGACCGGAGCGCCGACCGTGATCGCGGCGCGCCCGAGCCGCCGCGTCCCGGCTTCGAGGACGCCGTCTGGTTCCGCGTCGACATCGGCCGCAACAAGAACGCCGAGGCGCGCTGGATCCTGCCCATGGTCTGCCGCCGCGGCCACGCCACCAAGGGCGACATCGGCGCGATCCGTATCTTCGAGCGCGAAACCCGCTTCCAGGTCACCGCCGAGGCGGTCGAGCGCTTTGAAGTCGCGATCACCAAGGGCGACAATGACGGCGGCCGTATCATGCGCCTGGACGAGGGCGCGCCGATCCCGCGCGACAATCCTAGGGATGGGTCCAGAGATGGACCGCCTAGAGATGGGCCGAGAGACGCCCCCAGAGGCGGTCCTCCGCGCGACGGCCCGCCGCGCGGAAAGAAGCCCTTCGTCCGCCGTGACGGCCCGCCGCCGGCGCCCACACCGCCTGCAGGCGTTGCGCCCCGGGACGACGCCAAGCCCTACAAGGCCAAGAAGCCGTTCGGGAAGAAGTTCAAACCGAAGGGGTAAGGCTTCCGAGCCAAGCCCAGACCTGACGAAAGATTGAGAAGCACGTTCGTATTCGTCGAAATTTCGGATACAACGTCGAAGACAATTTGGTTCCTGAAAATTGGATGAAAAAGCTTTCATCCAACACATAGCACCAATTCATTTTTCGATTATTCAATCCTGGCTCAAACAACCCATATCGACTTCATGCTGGCGCTTCGACGCGCACCCTGGCCGACTTGGTTCTGGGAAAAAGCGGGACGGAGGTTCCCATGAAGACGATATCAAAAACGGGTCTGGTCGCGGCGATTGCGGCCGGTTGTATGCTGGCGGTCGCCGCGCCGGCCCTGGCCTATGGCGGCCATGGCGGTGGCGGTGGTGGGCGCGGCGGCGGCGGTGGCGGCCACGCCTTCGCCGGCGGCGGACATGGCTTCAGAGGCGGTGGACGCGGCGGCTACGCTCGCGGCGGATACGGCGGAGGTTATGGCCGCGGCGGCTACGGCTATGGCGGCTATGGCGGCGGTTGGGGCTATGGCGCCGCCGTCCTCGGCGGCCTTGGCGTCGGCTATGCGCTCGACTCCTACTATGACGACGCCTACGACGACGACGACTATGCGGGCGGCGGCGGCCAGTGTGTCAGCCAGCAACAGGTTTGGGACCCCAACGCCGGACGCTACGTGGTCCAGCCCGTTCCTTACGCCTGCTAGCCAGGCGACCGGCCGAAAGCCCGGGCTTGCAGGGGCGTCGCTCGCGCGGCGCCTCGCGAGCGCCGGGCGCGGTGGTGCTCCCTTTCTTAAGGCGCTTGAGGGCCAGCGCGTCCCGGGCTCGAACCTGGCGCCACCGATATCACCAACATCAGCGCCTATCTGGCGTCACGGATTCCATGAGGCTTCATGCCCTTGGCGGGTGTCGGCCTAGCCTGGTTTTGCGTCCGCCCTTGCATTAACCCCGCCTAAGGCCCATATCCCAACAGACTGCCGCGCCGCCATTGCGCCTCGGCATTGTCGCGCTCGCCGTTTGATGGCTGCTTTCAACGCAGCCCGTTTGAGCGCCGGTCATTTTCTCAATCAAGAAGCCTCTGGCCTTTGGCCTCGGCGATTTACGGAACTCCATGCAAGATCAGTTTATGTCGCGCGCCATTCATGCGCGTCCAATTCCCTATTCCCCCAACACCTACAACACGACGCCCCGGCAGCCCCAATCCTGGCGCAAGCCCGCCGCCCCCGGCCTCACCCGCGCCCAGCTGCAGCAGATCGTTCTCGAACAGCTGGGCTGACCACCGATAGCCCCCTCAAGTGGGGTGAAAAGCGCCGTTGGGCGCAGGCGCCCATCAGCGCTTCAGTCGTTATCGCTGGCGTATACCCCCCAACCCTGCCCTTCCCCCATCGAGGGGGAAGGGTTCATATGCGATAGCCGACTTAGGGGGACCTCTGGCGATGTTCGATAGCTTCCGGAAGCTTTGGCCCCATGCCCTGGCCTACCCGATCCTCGGCCTCGCTCTCACCCTCGCCTTGGCGCTCGGATGGTCGACCGCCGCTCTCGCCGACTGGCCGCCCGCCGACGGGCGCGGGTCGTGCGCTGTGACCAAACAGACCAATGTCGAGGCCAAGATGCGCGACGGGGTCATCCTGCGCGCGGACGTCTACCGGCCCACGATCAAGGACCTGGTCCCGGTCATCCTGATGCGCACCCAGTATGGCAAGGCGGCGGCGCAGGTTCAGCCGGCGCGCTTCCAGACGCCGGACTGGTACGCCTCCCACTGCTACATCGTCGTGATCCAGGACATCCGCGGCCAGGGCGCTTCGGACGGGGTTTTCTACGAATACGCCAATGACCGGAACGACGGCTATGACAGCGTCGAATGGGCCGCCCGTCTGCCGGGCTCCAACGGCAAGGTCGGCATGTATGGCTCGTCCTACGTGGGCGCGACCCAGTGGCTGGCGGCCACCGCCGCACCGCCCTCGCTGAAGGCCATCGTCCCCTCCAACACCGCGTCCGACTACTACGACGGCTGGACCTATGAGGACGGCGAATTCCGTCTGGCCTTCATCGAAGGCTGGATGACCGACACCATCGCCACCAGCGCGGCGGTCAATCGCAAGGACGCGCAGGCCGAAGCGGCGTTGAAGGAGGCAGCCAAGTCGCAACCGACCTGGTTCCGCTTCACGCCTTACGCCCAGCTGCCCTATCTGCAGCCGCAAAGCCCAGTGGTCGCACCCTACTTCTTCGACGCCGTCAAACATTCCGCCGACGACGCCTACTGGCAGGCGTTCAGCATCCAGACCCGCTACGACAAGGTCGCGGTGCCGGTGCTGGCTTTCGAGGGCTGGTACGACGCCTTCGTCAACGGCGGCTTACGCAACTTCAACGGCGTCCGCGCCCATGGCGCCACGCCCCTGGCGCGGCAGAACCAGCGGATCGTCATCGGCCCCTGGGAGCATCTCGGCTGGGGCCGGCCGGAGAGCCCGGTCAGTCCGCGCCTGAAGGCCATCGGTCCGGTCGCCGACAGCCCGGTGAACGATCTCAGCCTCGCCTGGTTCGACCACTTCCTGAAGGGTGACGACAACGGCGTCGATGGCGGCCCGCGCGTCGACTATTTCGTCATGGGCGAGAACAAATGGCATGTCGCCCACGAATGGCCGCTGGCCGCCACGCAATATCAGTCCTGGTATCTGTCCAGCGGCGGCCACGCCAACTCGGTCACGGGCGACGGCGCGCTGACCGCCGCGCCGATCGTCAAGGCCGCGCATAGCGATACCTTCACCTATGACCCGACCAACCCCGTCCCCAGCGTCGGCGGCCATTCCTGCTGTTCATGGACATCGGGCCCGCAAGGCCAGTTCGACCAGTCGGCCATCGAACAAAGGCCCGACATTCTGGTCTTCACCAGCAACCCGCTGGACCAGCCGATGGAGGTGACCGGCCAGATCACCGTCATGCTCTATGCCAGCTCCACCGCCCCCGACACCGACTTCACCGCCAAGCTGGTGGACGTCTATCCAGATGGCACGGCGGTGAACCTGGCCAACGGCATCCAGCGCACAAGCTTCCGCGCCTCGCTCACCACGCCTTCCCCGATCAAACCGGGGCAGGTCTATCCTTACAAGATCAATGTCTGGCCGACCTCGAACCTGTTCGCCAAGGGTCACCGCATTCGCCTGGAGATCTCCTCCAGCGACTACCCCCAGTTCGCCCCCAATCCCAATACCGGCGAAGCCTTCGGCGTCAGCGCCAAGACCCAGCCGGCCGTCCAGACCATCCTGCACGACTACGAACACCGGTCGGTGATCATCCTGCCGGTAATCCCGGCGGGGGCTGGCGGGGTTGGGTCGGATGTAGCGGCGGTGAAGTGAGCGGTGCTCTCAGCCCAAAGGATGGGAACCGCGCCCAAAAAGAGGCCTTCTCCCGCAAGAGGGAGAAGGAAGGCTTCACGTCGCCTTTTGCTTACGGGTATCGCTCCACCAACTCCGCCGCCAAGTCCGCTTCGCGCGTCAGCCGGCCGCCAGCCATCCGCACCTCGATCACCGCGCCGTTCGCGTCGCGGATCAGACCCGCGGGTTCGCCGAAGCTGGCAAAGCCGCCGGCGTAGCTGATCACGGCCTCATCCACGCCCGTCACCGTCAGCTCGGGCATCTTCGCCAAGGGGCTCATCAGCCCCGGCGAGGCCACCACCACCCGGTCGCCCACGGGAACCAGGTCGCTCGGACCCCAGACGCTCCACCAGCGGCCGGCCCAATCCTTCAAGTCCGCGGCAGGCGCGCCGGCGGTCTGAAACCGCTTCAGGATCGCCATCGCCCCGTCCAGCCAGCCGTGTGAGGCGCCATCGACGGCGTTGGTCAGGCAGGAGATCGCAAGTTCCTGTTCAGGGATCACCACGCTGCGGGTGATATAGCCCTGGAAGCCGCCAGAGTGGCCGAAGCCTTCCCAGCCGTCGAAGCTCCAGCTGATGGTCCCCAGGCCATAGCTCTGGTCCACCGCGCCCCAGCGATCCTTCCACTGCGGCCGGCTCATCTCGCGCCGACTGGCGACGGAGAGGACGCTGGTTGGCGCGTTGGGCGCCAGCTGGGCCAAGAATTTGGCGATGTCCGACGCCGTGCTGACGAACCCCGTGGCCGAAGCCAGGGCGCCGGTGGACTGGTCGCCCGCGAACACCAGTCGCCGGCCCAGCAGGGCCTTGCTCCCATGTCCCTTGGCAAGCGCCGCGCCGGCGGGCAAGGGAACGTCGGGCGTCGTTTCAGATAGACCCGCGGCGTCGACGACCTCCCGCTTGACCCAGACCTCATAGGGCTCGCCGGTGATCGCTTCGATCACCAGGCCCGCCAGACCGAAGCCATGGTTGGAGTATTTCAGCCTCACCCCGGCCTCGATCGCCGGCGCCAACATCAGCTCGCCCCGCAGGCCCGCGTCATCCAGAAACGGCGCGCGGCCGACCCAGTAGGCGCAGTCCGGCCCGTCGCGCATCACGCCCGCCGTGTGGGACAGCAGCTGCGCCACCGTGGCCTTGGCGATCTCCGGATGCAGGCCATCGACATATTGGCCCGCCGGATCGTCCAGGCTCACCCGCCCCTGCTCGCGCAGCTTCATCATCGCCGTGGCGGTAAAGGTCTTGGAGTGGGACGCCACCCGATGCCGATGGCGCGGCGTCAATGCCTCGCCCGCCGCGAGGTCCGCATGACCAAACGCCGCCTCCATCACCACCTGCCCGCGCCAGACCACGGCGATGGCGCAGCCCGGCTGTTCGGTGACGCGCATCTGATAGCCGAGCCAGTCGCGGACATAGTCCAGCGCCGGAGGCAGCCAAGCCGGCAGGTCGGTCATGGGGTGATCCTTGGAAGAGGCGGAGCCTTTTCCATAGTCCGTCTCCCGTTGCCGGTGAAGGCGCACCGAAGCTCTTGCAATTAGATAGGATGCTATTAATTAGCATGTGTCATGAAAATTCCACCCGAGACCGAAATGACCGCCGCCCTGGTCCGCGTCGCCCGCCTCTATCGGCAGGGCGTCGACGAGGCCTTGAGCGGGCTTGGCCTGTCGGACGCCCTAGCCCTGCCGGTGGTGGTGCTGGGCCGGCGTCCGGAGGGCGTCCGACAGAACCAGCTGGCCGATGAACTGGGCGTCGAGGGGCCATCCCTGGTGCGGTTGCTCGACCGGCTGGTCGGGGACGGGTTGGTGGAACGACACGAAGACCCCGCCGACCGCCGCGCCAAGCTGGTGACCCTCACCGCCGAAGGCCGCCGCCATAGCGAGCGGGCCGCCAAGGCGCTGGACGCCTATCGCGCGGCTCTGCTGGAGGGCGCGGGGCCAGATGACATCCAGGCGGCGCTGCGCCTGCTGCGCGCCCTGCAGGACCGCTTGATCACGCGCCGGGACGAGCGGTCATGACCCTCAACCGCGATCAGGCGATCTTCTCGATCAACACCTTCATCGCCGCGATGCTGGCCCTGTGGATTGGCTTCAGCATTGGCCTGCCGCGTCCCTATTGGGCGATGCTGACGGTCTACATCACCTCCCAGCCGCTCACCGGCGCCCTGCGGTCCAAGGCCCTCTACCGAGTGCTCGGCACCGCCGCCGGCGGCGCCGCGGCCGTCGCCATCGTGCCCACCTTCGTCAACGCGCCGGTGCTGCTGTCGATCGTGATGGCGGCCTGGGTCGGGTTTTGCCTCTATCTGTCGCTGCTGGACCGGACGCCCCGCGCCTATGTCTTCATGCTGGCCGGCTACACCACCGCCATCATCGGCTTTCCCAGCGTGAACGCCCCCGCCGCCCTGTTCGACACCGCCCTGGCGCGGGTCGAAGAGATCACCCTGGGCATCGTCTGCGCCACCGTGGTCCACACCATCTTCTTCCCCCGCGACGTCGGCCAGACCCTGGCGGTGCGCATCCAGGGGTTCCTGAAGGACGGCCAGACCTGGATCGGCGACGCCCTGGCTGGCCGGCGCACCGCCGCCGAGCGCGAGGAGCGCCGCCGGATGGCGACGGACATCACCGAGCTGCACCTCGCCTCCTCCCACCTGCCCTTCGACACCGCCAACCTGCCCCTGCGCCAGCGCACGGTGCGGGCGCTGGAGAACCGGCTGGCCTATATGCTGCCGCTGATCTCGGCGCTGGAGGACCGGCTGGCCGAGCTGGGCGAGCCGCCCGCGTTCCTGGCCACCCTGTTGGAAGACATCGTCGCCTGGGCCGAGGCTGACGCCTCGGTCGCCGTCCAGCACACCGACGCCCGCGCCCTGCGCGCCCGCTGCCAGGCGATGATCCCGACCGTGGGCGAAACCGCCGACTGGCACACCCTCTTGACCATCAGCATCCTGATCCGCCTGGAAGAGCTGATCCAGGCCCTGCAGGACAGCCGCGACCTGGCCAATTCCTCCGCCGGCGGCCGCGATGAAGCCGGCCAGCGGATCAGGGACCTGTTGTCCACCACCACCCGCCGCCGCCTGCATCTGGATCCCGGCATGGCCTTGTTGTCGGGCCTGGCCCTGATGGCGGCGGTGCTGATCTGCTGCGGCCTGTGGATCTTCACCGCCTGGCCGGAAGGCTATGTCGCGGCGATGATGGCGGCGGTCTTCTCGTCCTTCTTCGCCGCCCAGGACGATCCGGCCCCGGCCATCGTCAACTTCCTGACCTGGACCCTGATTTCCCTGCCGCTGGCGGCCCTCTATCTGTTCCTGATCCTGCCAGCCATCGACGGCTTTCCCATGCTGGTGCTGGTCCTGGCCCCAGCCCTGCTGGCGATCGGCTACTTCCAGGCCAATGTTCGCTGGAACGGCTCGGCCCTGGCGCTGCTGCTCGGCCTGGCCGGCGGCATCGCCTTGCAACCCACCTTCAGCGCCGACATGCCGGAATTCCTGAATGGCAGCCTGGCGCAAGTCGTCGGCATCGCGGTCGCCCTGGCCTGCACCCGTCTCTTGCGCTCCGTTGGCGCTGGGTGGGCTGCACGGCGCATTCTCAAGCGCGGCTGGCGCGAGGTCGCCGCCCTGGCCCGCCGCCATCGCCAGGTCGACTCCGACGCCTGGATCGCCGCCATGCTCGACCGCGTGGGCCTGGTCACCGCCCGCATCGCACTGGCCCAGCCTGAAGATCAGGTCGACGCCCACGACGCCCTGGCCGACATGCGCGTCGGCCTCAACATCATCGACCTGGAAACTGTCGCCCTGCGCGACGACGGGATCCGCGACAGCCTGTTCGACCCCATCCTGGCCCAGATCGCCGACGCGTTCGAAAAGCGCCAATCCGACGCCAACGCCCAGGTCGAGCTGGAGCTGCTGCGGGCCATCGACCACGCCATCGCCGTCCTGGCCGCCGAGCCCGCGCGCGGCGCCAGCCCCCGGGCCTTCGCGGCCCTGACCGGCCTGCGCCGCAACCTGTTCCAGAACGCCGCCCCGTTTGGCGTGGCCCAAGGCAGCGCGGCATGATCGGCGAACTCAATATCGGCGGCGTTTTCGCCCCGAGCCTGCTGGTCTGGGCCGCGGTCGCCCTGGCGATCAGCATCCCCTTGCGCCGCGTGCTCGACCGCGTCGGCGCCTACCGTTTCGTCTGGCACCGGGGGCTGTTCGACATCGCCTTGGTGCTGGTCCTCTGGGGCGGCGTCAGCGCCGTCGCCGCCTCCGTCACCTTTCCGAAATAGCCACCATGACCGCCATCCCCACGCCGATCCGCATGATCGTCACCCTTGTCCTCGTCCTGGCGGCTCTGATCGCCGCGCGCTGGATGTGGGTCCATTACCAGGTCGAGCCCTGGACCAGAGACGGCCGGGTGCAGGCCGATGTCACGCAAGTCGCGCCGGATGTCTCCGGTCTGGTGACCCAGGTTCTCGTCCAGGACAACGTCGTCGTCCACAAGGGCCAGGAGCTGTTCGCCCTCGACCAGCCCCGCTTCCGGCTGGCGGTGCAGCAGGCCGACGCCGCCCTGCTGGCCCAGACCACCGCCCTGGCCCAGGCCCGGCGCGAAAACGCGCGAAACCACGCTCTAGGCGACCTCGTCCCCGCCGAGACCGTCGAACAGGGCGCCGAGAAGATCGAACAGCTTCAGGCCGCCATCGCCGGCGCCACCGTCACCCGCGACGCCGCCCGGCTGAACCTGGAGCGCACGGTCATCTACGCGCCCCTCGACGGCGTCGCCGCCAACGTGGCGGTCCATCCCGGCGACTATCTCACCGCTGGCCGCCCGGCCCTGGGCCTGGTCAACGCCGGCTCCCTGCGCGTCGACGGCTACTTTGAGGAAACCAAGCTCTCCAAGATCAAGGTCGGCGACCGCGCCACGGTCGAGCTGGTCGGCGATCCCCATCGCCTGCAGGGGCATGTGGAAAGCATCGCCCCCGGCATCGAGGATCGTGACCGCGCTTCTGGTGCGGATTTGCTGCCCAATGTGAACCCCACCTTCAGCTGGGTCCGGCTGGCGCAGCGCATTCCTGTGCGCGTGCGGCTGGATGATCCTTCCGCCCAGGCCTTGCTGATCGCCGGGCGCACGGCCACCGTGGTGGTGCACCCCAGCGGGCCGGCGGCCCACGCCGGCGAAGGGCTGTGGCCATGGTAGGCTCAAACACCTTGCGCGCGGTCTCGGCGGCCTTCGCCGCCGCCCTGCTGGCCGGCTGCGCGACCGTCGGCCCCGACTATCACCTGCCCGCCAAGGCCGTCGTCAATGCGCCGGCCGCCAAGGGCGGGTTCGTCGGCGCCCGCGGCGATAAGGCGGTCAGCCAGGCAGAGCCGCCGGACCACTGGTGGCGGCTGTACCAAAGCCCGGACCTGGACCGGCTGGAGACCGAGGCCCTTGCCGCCAATACCGACCTGCGGGTGGCCGAAGCCAACCTCCAGCGCAGCCACGCCCTGGTCTCCATGGCCAAGGCGGCGGGCCAGCCCAACATCGGTTTCAACGCCGACGTCGCCCAGGCCCAGCTGTCGGCGGAGCAGTATCTGGACTTCTCGCCCCTGCCGATCGTCGATCCCTATGACATCGGTTTCTCCGCCTCCTACCAACTCGACCTGTTCGGCCGCATCCGGCGCGGGGTCGAGGCGGCCAAGGCGGATGACGAGGCGGTGCAGGCCGCGCGCGACGTGGTGCGAGTCACCGTCGCCGCCGAGGTCGCCCACGCCTATGTCGCGGTCTGCACCACCGGCGACGAGCTGGCCGCGGCGCAGGCGTCTCTCGCCCTGCAGCAGCAGAGCCTGCGCCTGACCCAGCGGCTGGTTCAGGGCGGCCGCGCCACGCGGCTGGACCTGACCCGGTCGCAAGGCCAGATCGACCAGTTCCGCGCCAGCATCCCGACGCTCCAGGCCGCCCGGCAAAACGCCCTCTACCAGCTGGCCACCCTGACCGGAAAGCCGCCCGCCGAGTTCGAAGCCGACCTCGACAAATGCGTCGCCGCCCCGACCCTGGGCCAGCCCATCCCGGTGGGCGATGGCGCGGCCCTGCTGAAGCGCCGGCCGGACGTGCGCGCCGCCGAACGGCGCCTCGCGGCCTCCACGGCGGAAATCGGGGTGGCGACGGCGGCCCTCTATCCGGACGTCACCCTGGGCGCCTCGATCGGCTCGACCGGCGTCCTGCCCGACCTGTTCAAGCCGGACACCAACCGCTACGCCATCGGCCCGGGCATAAGCTGGCAGCTGAACCAGAGCGCCGCGCGCGCCCGCATCAAGGCCGCCACGGCTTCGCAGTCCGCCGAACTCGCGCGCTTCGACGGGGTGGTGCTGAACGCCCTGCGCGAGAC
>Ga0302314_10005674_pt1 | contig 22694 bp, 20 predicted proteins | sample III_Palsa_N2_3_FD_200533 | JGI IMG/M metagenome (GOLD analysis project Ga0302314, IMG submission 200533) | Peat permafrost microbial communities from Stordalen Mire near Abisko, Sweden - III_Palsa_N2_3 | ecosystem: Environmental > Terrestrial > Soil > Palsa > Peat permafrost | place: Sweden... | reverse complement strand
GCGGCCGGGGGGGTGGGAGCTGGCTCGTCGGCCCGGGCCCACGCCGCCAGCATCAGCACCGTAAAGGCCGTGGTCGCGACCAGTTTGGATTGCACCGAGAGGCCCCTTGCCCCGGGCCCTGAGATCAAGTCGATGGGCGCGCCCCGCATTGAAGCCTCCTGTTATGGCTCAGTTGATCCCAGACGCGGACGCCGGCGTTTTCGCCGTTTCGCCGCTTGTAAAACGCAGGCCGACCAGGCAGTAGAGCGCCAGGGCAAACCCGTACAGAACGAGCAGAAGCAAGCCGACGCCCCCGTTGCCGAAGGCGGCATCGAGATTGGTCGAGAGGCTGGGACCGATGCCGTTGCCGAGCGTCAGCAGGCCGGTCCCGACCGAGACCAGGCGGCCGGACCGATCGAGGCTGGCGGCCAGGCCGAGCTGGTAGATCACCGAGGAAAGATTCGTGACCGACTGTATGAGGTTGGCCACGATGAAGACCGTCTGGTCGGCAATCATCACCACGGCCAGGATCGAGAGCGCGTTGACCAGGGTCAGCACGAGCAGCGGGGCGAAGCGGCCGAGCCGGGCGCCGGCCCAGGCGACGCCCACGGCGCCAACCAGCAAAAACAAGGTCGCCAGCGACAGCAGCAGGCCGATCGTGTGGTCGGCAAAGCCGGCTGCGGCACCGAAGCCCTCCTCCAGGCTCCAAAAAGCACCTTGGCCAAGCTGGGACAGGAAGATCGCCGCAGCGACGAGCGACCAGGACCATTGCCACCCGCCGCGCCGCGCCTGGCGATCGTCGGAGGGACGCCGGGTCGGTGACGGCAGCCGGGTCAGGAGGAATGTGCCGAGCAGGCAGATCAACAGCAGGCAGCCATAGGGGCCGCGATAGCCGAACCCGTCCAGGGCGTAGGGCAGGATCGCCAGCCAGCAGGCGGCATTCACGATCGAGACGATGGTCAGGATCGCGATCAAACGCTCGCGATCGAAGCCACGGGCCACCACCATCGTCGCTTCGGCCGCGGCCAGGCCGGCGCCGAGGCCCGCGATCAATCGGGCGACGATCAGGACGGGGAAAGCCGGCGAGACCAGCGTCAGCAGCGTGCCCAGGATCGCCAGCGCGCCGCCCAGGAGCGCGCCGCGGCGACACGAATGCGGCGGACAGACGATGGGGACGAGCAGCGTGGTCAGTGCCGAGGCGACCAGCTCGAGACTGAAGAGCGAGCCGGCGGCGGCACCGCTCAGCCCGGCACGCTGCAAAGCGTCGAGCAGAACCGGCACGACGAACATGGCGGTATTCGAAATGAGCTGGGCCCCGATCGCGGGGATGAGAATTGCCCGATCGCGCTTCGGGGCCGGACTCATCGACCGATGGATCCAGGGACGTGGTCGGCCGGGCAAGGCGACGCCGTCTCACGCCTTACCGCAGGCATTGGGCAGAGACGTGGGTTCGACATCGTCACTCCACAAGAAACATGGCCATTGATCAGATCAATATGTGATCAACGATCATGTGTCAATTACCGGAGTGGCATATTTTTGACCGAGAAATCGTCCTATATGGCCTTATTTCCTACTGAAATGCGATCTATGCGCCAAATTTGACGGATGTCCTGGTTCGCAATATAAGATCGATGATCACTTTTATGTGGCGTTTCGGAACACTCCGTCGTAGCTTCCGGCAATCGGATGGACGCGATTCAGCAGGGAGCGATGGTCATGAGCGACGCCCAGGTGCGGCGGCGACCCCAGCAGGAGCGCAGCAAGAGCCGGGTCGAGACGATCCTTGATGTGGCACTCGAGATGATCATCGAAGCCGGCTCGGAGGATCTTGCCATGCGCGAGGTCGCGCGCCGGGCCGAGGTGCCGATCAGCTCGGTCTATCAATATTTTCCGTCGAAGACCGCGATCATCCGCGAGCTGGCCAAGCGCAATCTGGAGCGGGTCAGCCTGATGCTGCAGGACGAATTGGCCCTGCTGCTGGCCGAGACCGGCGGCCGCCCGACACCGGCCCAATCGGTCGAGCGCCTGATCGGCGCCTACTACAGCTATTATCGGGACCACCCGGCCGCGACGGCGGTCTGGGCCGGTGCCCAGTCGGATCCGGCGCTGCGCGAACTCGACTTCGCCGACACCCGGCGCACGGCCGAATTTCTGACGCCGACCCTGATGATGACCCTGCCGATGCCCGACGCGTCGGAAGCCTTTACGCTGGCGCTGCTGTTCGCCGAGGTTGCCGGCAGCGCCGCCCGCCTTGCCCTCGCGGTCGCCCCGCCGTTGCGCGATCAGATCATCGCCAAGCTCAAGCTGATGCTGACCGCGACGATGGAGGCCCACCGGCCGACCGGAGCCGCTTCGTGACGCGACCCGACTATGACTATTACCGCCGGGCCCTGAAGGACGAACATTTGCCGGCCGCCTTCGTCGATCTGGATGCGCTCACCGCCAATCTTGCGAGTCTCCGCCAGCGGGCCGGCACGCTGCCGATCCGGCTCGTCACCAAATCGATCCGGTCGGTTGCGATCATCCGGCGCCTGTTGGCGGCCGGTCCCTTCATGCAGGGCCTGCTGTGCTATTCCCCGGCCGAGGCGGCCTGGCTCGCGGGCGAAGGCTTCGACGATCTGGTGGTGGCCTATCCGTCGGTCGATCCGGTCGATCTGGCCGCGGTCGCCTGGCAGTTGCGGGCTGGGTGCCGCATCACGCTGATGGTCGACAACGTGGGCCAGCTCGACCGGATCGCGGCGATCGCGGCGGCCGAGAGCGTGGTCATGCCGCTCGCGATCGATCTGGACATGTCGTCGGACTTTCCGGGTATCCGCTTCGGCGTCTATCGCTCGCCGATCGACGGCGTCGAGCCGGCGCTGGCGCTGGCCGCCGAGATCGCCCGGCGGCCGTCGTTGCGGCTGGACGGGTTGATGGGCTACGAGGGCCAGATCGCCGGGCTGATGGACGAAATCCCCGGCCAGCGCCTGAAGAACCGCATCGTCAAGCTGCTGAAACGCCGCTCGATCGCCGAAGTGAACCGGCGCCGGCAAGCGACCGTCGCAGCACTTGCTGCGGCGGGCCATCGCTTGCGCTTCGTCAATGGCGGCGGCACCGGCAGTTTCGAGAGCACGCGCGCCGATCCGAGCGTCACGGAACTGGCGGCGGGGTCCGGTCTCTACCTGCCGGCCCTGTTCGACCATTACGCCGCGTTTCAATCCCAACCCGCGGCCGGTTTCGCCCTGCCGATCACGCGCGTGCCGCGGGCCGGCATGGTGACCTGTTCCGGCGGCGGCTATCCGGCGTCGGGCCCCGCCGGCCGCGACCGGCTGCCCCGGCCCTGGCTGCCCGAGGGCTGCCGCCTGATCGACAACGAGGGCGCCGGCGAGGTTCAGACGCCCGTGCGCCTGCCGGCCGGCGGCGCGCTGGGGATCGGCGACCCGCTGCTGTTCCGTCACGCCAAGGCCGGCGAGCTGTGCGAGCGCTTCAACAGGCTGTTGCTGATCGCGGGGGGCCGCATCGTCGACCGGGTCGCCACATATCGCGGCGACGGCAAGTGCTTCTTCTGATCGGCTGCGGCCGGATAACCAGGGCGGAGGGTGAACATGTGGCGTAACTGGTCGGGATACGTCGAATGCCCCGAGGCCCGCCTCATGATACCCGGCAGCACCACTGAACTTGCCGATGTGGTTCGCGCGGCCGCCCGGGACAATCAGCCGATCCGCGTCGTCGGCGGCGGCCATTCCTTCAGCCCCTTGGTCGAAACTGATGGGGTGATCCTGTCGCTCGACCGGCTGCAGGGCATCGTCGACATCGATCGCGAGAAGCAGATCGCGCGCATTCAGGCCGGCACCCGGCTCCATGCGATCGGCGGTCCGCTCGCCGCCGCAGGCTTCGCCATGGAGAACCTGGGCGACATCAACGTCCAATCGATCGCGGGTGCCACCAGTACCGGGACCCACGGCACCGGCATCACGCTCGGCAACCTCGCGACCCAGATCACGGCGCTCCGGTTCCTGACCGCGGCCGGTGAGGAGGTGGTCGCCTCGCCCGATGAAAATCCCGATCTGTTCGCCGGCGGCCGGGTCGGGCTCGGCTGCCTGGGCGTGCTGACCGAGCTCAGCCTGCGGCTGGTGCCGTCGTTCCGCCTGAAGCTCGATCGCCGGAAGACGACGCTGGAGGCGTGTCTGGCTGAAAGCGATGCGTCGATCCGGGACCACCGATCGTTCGAATTCTATTGGCTGCCCCATACCGACGCGGTCCTGACCAAGGGCTGGACGCTGACGGACGAGCCGGCGGAAGAGCCTGGCTGGCAGCGCTACATGACCGAGACATTGTTGGAAAATGCCGTCTTCGGCCTGTTGTGCACCATGGCCAAAGCCGTGCCGTCCCTCTGTCCGCCGATCAGCCGGTTCTGCTCCAGCCTGATTTCGGCCGGCAGCCAGATCGACGAGAGCTATTCGATGCTGTCGACCGTGCGCCAGGTGCGTTTCAACGAGATGGAATGGTCGGTCCCGGCCGAGCGCGGTGCCGACGCGCTGCGTGAAATCCGCGCCTTCATCCAGCGTCGGGAATTCCCGCTGATGTTCCCGCTGGAATATCGCTGGGTGCGCGGCGACGATATCTGGCTGAGCCCGAACCATGGCCGAGACAGCGTGCATATCTCGGTTCACCAATATTGCGGCATGCCGTTCGAACGCTATTTCGACGGGGTCCAGGCGATCTGCCTGAACCATGGCGGCCGCCCCCATTGGGGCAAGGTCCATTCGCTCGCCGCGCCGCAGCTCTCGAGGCTCTATCCGCACTGGGACGATTTTCTGGCCCTGCGCGAGCGCATGGATCCGGCCGGCCGGTTCCTGACACCCTATCTGCGCCGCCTGTTCGGGATCTAGTCCCTCGCTTCCATCGAAGGTCGGAGAAGAAAGATGATCGCTTCATCGATGCCGGCGGGTTCGCCGGCGGGCACGCCGAGCGAGGCAGACCGGATCTTCGCGCGGCAGCGTGCGGCCGTCGCCCTGCAGGGCGCCCCGACCCATGGCGAGCGGATCGCAGCCCTCGATACCCTACTAGGCTTGCTCAAGCAGCATCGTCGAGCCCTGGTCGAGGCCGTCTCGGCCGATTTCGGCAATCGGGCGGTGGCCGAGACCGAACTGGGCGAATTGATGCCGCTGACCAACGCGATCAAACATGCCCGCCGTCATCTGGCGCGCTGGATGAAGCCGCGGCGGCGCCGCGTCGGTCCGGCGTTCCGGCCGGCCTATGCCGAGATCGTCTATCAGCCGCTGGGCGTGGTCGGCGTGCTGGCGCCCTGGAACTATCCGATCTTCCTGACGCTGGGTCCGATCGCCGACGCGCTGGCAGCCGGCAATCGCGTCATGCTGAAACCGTCGGAGCTGACACCCCGGACATCGGCGCTGCTCAAGAGCCTGTTGGCAGACGCTTTCCCCGAGGAGCAGGTCGCGGTGGTGACCGGCGGGCCGGAGGTCGCCGCGCAATTTTCCGCCCTGAGCTTCGACCATTTGCTGTTCACCGGCAGCACCCGCGTCGGCCGCGCGGTCATGGCCGCCGCGGCGCCGAACCTGACGCCTGTCACGCTGGAGTTGGGCGGCAAGTCGCCGGTGGTGCTGTGTCGCGACTATCCGCTCGCCAAGGCCGCCAAGACGATCGCGATCGGCAAACTCTTCAATGCCGGCCAAACCTGCGTCGCGCCCGACTATGTCCTAGTGCCGGCCGATCTGGCCGATGCATTCGCCCAAGCGTTCATCGCGGCCACGAGCGAGCTCTATCCGACCCTGTCGGGCAATGCCGACTATAGCGCGATCGTCAGCGACCGCCACTACCAGCGTCAGTCCGCGATGATCGACGAGGCACGTGCAGCGGGGGCGAGAGTGATCCAGCGGGTCGACGTGGGTGCCGCGGCCGAGCGCAAGTTCTCACCGGCCGTTGTCATCGATCCGCCCGACGGAACCATGATCATGCGCGAGGAGATCTTTGGCCCGATCCTGCCGATCGTGCCTTACGACGATCTCGACCAGGCGATCCAATGGATCAATGCCCGGCCGAAGCCGCTAGCGCTCTATTGCTTCTCGACCGACCCGGCAAAAGTCCGGGACATACTCGAGCGTACCCGTTCCGGCGGCGTCACGGTCAACGGCACCTTGTTGCATGTCGCCCAAGAGGATCTGCCGTTCGGTGGGGTCGGCGAGAGTGGTACCGGCGCCTATCACGGCCGCGACGGCTTCATCCGCCTGTCCCACGCGCGCGCCGTGCTCAAGCTCGGTCGCTTCAACATGTCGGACCGCATCGCCGCGCCCTACGGCCGGCTGACGAGGCTGGCGACCTGGCTTTTCCTCGGCAAGCCGCAAACCGCGCCACGGTCGAATGCCGAAACGTCTCGGCCGGATGGGGGATGACCGTGCTCCAATCGCCGAGTCCGGCCGAAGCCGTGAGAAAGACCTTTGCGGACACGGCCGCGCGATCCAAATAAGAGCCACCGTGTGCGCCGGCATTCGGCAGATAGGGCGTTCGGCGCGATGCTCAATGCGACATCAGGACCGGAACGGTCATGTGTTGCAGGATGGAGCGGGTAACGCCGCCCAGCACCAGCTCCCGAACGCGGGAATGACCGTACGCGCCCATCACGATCAGTTCACTGCCATGCGCTTGCCGCGAAACACGAACAGATGGCCGCTGAACGAGTCCTCGCGCAACGCCGCCTGCTCGCCCCTCTTCCTCATCGGTGAAAGGCGGGAAAGGCTCGACTCCAAAGATCCAGTCCGCACTCCGGGCGGGAGACGCGACCAACATCTGACATGGGAATTACCATCCGTTGATGCGAGGCCAGACCGCGCCGACGCGGCCATTGGCGTCCAGGATATGATAGCGGTCGTGCTGCGCGCCGGTGGCGCAGGCGTGGTTGGGCAGAATGCGCACGCGGGCGCCGACCGGCAGCGCCGGCAAGGGCGCGATCGAGCCGGGGCGCACGGCGACGATGCCGTGTTCCTGGTTGGCATCGACCATGATCAGGTCGCCATAGGGCCGGCCGTTCTGGTCACAGACGATGCCATAGCCCTGATCGACCGCCTGCCGCGCGGTGCCGCGATCGCGCGACAGCGCCATCCAGCCGGCATCGACGATGATCCAGCCTTTCTGGCGCTGATGGCCGATCACGGTCGCCAGCACCGAGAGCGCGATCTCGTCGATCGCACAGGTGCCGACGCCCATCTGGAACAGGTCGCCGAACATGAACACGCCCGCCCGCACCTCGGTCACGCCGGCCAGCTCCCGGGCGAAGCGGGCGGTCGGCGTCGATCCGACGCTGACCGCCGGACAAGGCAGGCCGGCCCGGCGCAGCGCAGCGGCCGCGGCGACGCCGGCGGTCCGCTCGACCTCGGCCGCGTCGGCAATGGCGCCCGCCTGGTTCAGGCGGTAGCTGTCGCCGGCATGCAGCAGCACGCCGCGCAGATCGGCGCCGCCGTCGACCAGCCGGCGGCCGATGGCAACCAGCAGGTCCGCATCCCCGGGAGCGACGCCGGAGCGGTGGCCGTCCGCATCGATCTCGATCAGCACCGGCACCGCGTCGCCATGGGCCTCGATCCAGGCGACCACGGCGTCGGCTTGCTCGATACTGTCGAGAATGATCGCGAGATCCGTACCCGACCGGCGCCGGATCTCGCCGACCTGGTCGAGCTTTCCGGGGGCGATGCCAACCCCATAGATCATGTCCCGGACCCCGCCCTCGGCGAAGAACGCCGCCTCGCGCAGGGTCGAGACGATCGCCGGACCACCGGGCGCGGCCATGGCGATCCGGGCGACCTCAAGGCATTTCGCCGTCTTCAGATGCGGGCGGAACGAGACGCCCAGCGCCGCCAACCGATCCTGCATCCGGGCGACGTTCCGGCGCACCCGGGCCTCATCGAGCAGCAGGCAGGGCGTCGGCAGATCGGCGAGGTCGGTCGAGAGGGGGGATGAAGCCGTCATGGTCGCTCCGGATACGCTGGATGCCGCCAGAACATCAGGCCGCCGACGCGGTGCGCGCAAATCATTTCAGATCCGGCGCTAATTTTGTATGTTGGCATACGAACGATGAACGATCGGATCGCCGCTTGCCGTGACCCAGCCCGCCCCTTCAGCGCGCCCGAGCGTGCTCGCGCCCTATCAAGATCTCCTTCGCCTGATCGATGCCGGAGAGTTCGCCGCCGCCCGCGAGGGAATCACGGCGCGCCTCGACCGGTCGTCGACCGATGCCGGCGCGATCTGGTGCGCAGCGCTGGTGCTGTCGCGGCAGGGCGATCATCAGCACGCGGTCCAGGCCTACAAGAAGGCGGTCGGCCTCGATGCCGGTTTTTCCTTCGTCCAGATCCCCCTGCCCTGGGGTGGCGAGATCACGATCATGGACGGCAGCGGATCGACCTGGGCGGCCGACTGCTACCGGGAAATGGTCGCGGACATCTACGGCCTGCGCCATCTGGATCTGCGCCCCGGCGAGGTCGTGGTCGATGTCGGCGCCCATCTGGGCACCATCTCGATCGCGCTGGCTCGGCTATATCCGGGCGTCAGGATCATCGCAATCGAGCCGACGACGACGAACTTTACCCAGATGCAGGCGAACATCGCCCGCAACCAGGTCACCGGCATCACGCCGCTGCAGCTGGCCGTGGGCCCGCGCGACGAGCCGGTCGAGATGCTGTGGACACCCCATGATACCGCCGCGGCCAACGCCAAGACCGGCGCCGAGCGCCGGCAGCTGCTGCTGCACCACGGCTGGTCGAGCGAGATCGTCCAAGGGCGGCAGCTGGATGGGATCTTCGCCGACCACGACATCCAGTCGTGCCGCTTCCTCAAACTGGATTGCGAAGGTGCCGAGTGGGACATCTTCGCCGCATCGGAGTGCCTGAACCGGGTCGACAACATCAGCCTGGAACTGCATGTCCCCAATCGGCATGAAGCCACGGGCGGTGACGTGATGCGCGCGCGGTTCCTCGCCCAATTGGATCGGCTGACGGTGCGGCCGCGGGTGGCGATCGCGTCCCAGGTCTGGGTTCGGGTCTGACCGGCCCGGCTCAGCCGCGCCGGAACACGAATTTCCGCGAGACGATAAAATTGACGCCGAGCCCTGCGAGCGAACCCGCCGCCACGGCCAGCACCGGATAGCGCGCGACCAGGGGCTGGGTCTCGACCAGCACCGCATAGACGCCGTAGTTCACCGCCCCGCCCGACAGGTTGAACAGCACGAAACGCCCCCACTGCCAGGCCGCGGTGCCGGCCGATGCGCCGAAGGTGAAAGCGCGGTTGCAGGCCCAGGTCGTGGTTGCGGCCGCGAGATAAGACGCGGCGCGCCCATCGAAGAAATGATCGGGCAGCAGGGCCAGATAGGCCTGCAGGCAGCCCGCGTCGACAACGAAACCCACGACGCCGACCAGGGCAAAGCGCAGCAATTGGAGCGGCCAGGGCCGATCGGCTCGCTCGGTTGGGGGCTGCGATGTCAACGGCCGGCCCTAGCGCTGCCGGAGGAACGAACAGGGCGGCAACGGCTCCGGCGCCGTGGTCGCCAGCACCCGCCAGGGCTCGCCTGCCGCCGCGGGCCGTCCCAGCAGAGCGACTGACGGGATCGTCGCCTGGGCGAACAGGGCCGGCCGGTCCAGCGCCCGGAAATCCAGCAGCGCGTCCAACCCTTGATCCCAGGCCCAGGCCTCGGTCTCCGTCAGCGGCTCGTCCTGCCGGCGGAACCGTACGAGCCGATCCGATGCCGGCCACCGCAGATCGAAGGCGACCGCATAGGCCATCCAATCGCCCATGGTCGGGTTGACGACCGCGACGCGCGGCGCCGTGCCTGGCCCATCGGTCCGGAACGGTTCGAGCGCGAGCTTGAGCCCAAGCGCCGCCCGCCGGGCGGCCAAGACATCCGGATAGCGGCAGGCGAGATCGTAATAGTTTCGCCCGACGACCGGCAGCAGCAGCGTGAAGCCGCAGGCGACGGCGGCGAGCGCCATCGGCCAGAACCGGGCGTCCCCCGGACGGCGGCGCGGCACCAGGCTGAAGACCACCGCACACCCGGCCATGACGATCAGCGGACCCAGTTCGGTCAGATAGCGCCAGAGCGAGGCGGCGCTCGCGACCTCTTCCGCGCTGAAAACCGCCGCATAGGTCCAGGCCAGAAAGCCGACGAAGCTCACGCCGACGATGCCGGTCAGCGCCAGCAGCAGACGCGGCGATGGCAGCTCGTCGGTGCCGTCCCGCGCTTCCAGCCGGCGCCAGACCATGATGCCGCCGAGCAACGCCAGGCCGACGAGGACGAGGGCGCCCCCGGCGAGAACCAGGTTGCCGGTAAGCCGATCCAGAAAGAACACCCGCAGAACCGTCAGCGGCGCCGCCCAATCCCAGGCGGCGAGCGCGCGCGGCGCCATGTCGGCGCCGATGCCGGCGGCCTTGAGATAGGCGTTCCAGATCAGCACGCCCACGGCGGCAGGCCCGAGCAGGATCAGCGCCCAGCGGAACCACAGCCGGACCGAGCCCGCCCGGGCCACGATCACCAGGATGCCGCAGGCGAGCGCCACGCCGCAGACCAGCACGAGATTGGTCGTCCGCAGCATGACCAGGGTCAGCGACAGCAGCCCGGTCCAGGCGAACCAGCCGGTCGCGGCGGCAAAGGCCCCGCGCCGGGCGGCGCCGACACCGAGGCACCCGACGAAGCCGGCCAGCGCGATCACGACTGCCGTCGACGTATCGGCCAGCGCCGTCAGACTGATCCGCGGATCGACGAACGGATCGATAAGCGAGATCAGTACGCCCATCGCCAGACATCCGATGGCAATCACGCCACCCCGTCCCGGGTGGGCCGCGTCGGACGGGGACCAGGCGGCCGCGAAGCTGGCGAGCATCGCGCCAAAGCCGCCCAGCAGAATCACGACGAAGACCTTGAACGGCGCTTCGACCGCGGGGCCGAGCAGCTGGCTGGCCAGCAGCGCCACCACGACGGAGCCGTTCGGATAGCCAGGCTTGCTGGAGGCGCCGAGCCAATCCGGCCAGAACCAGTAGCGGCCGTGCTCGACCAGATAGCGCGTGTTGGGCAGCCATTGGGCGAACTCGTCGAACGCCGTCGCGGGCTTGCCGGCGACGAAGATCCCCATGGGCGCCACAAGGATCAGCAGGACCGCGAGATCGGCCAGCAAGCGGCGCTGCCGTTGTCGCCGGATGGCCGTGCCGAGCGGCAGGAGCAGCAGCAGCCCGAAAACCAGCGCGGCCCGGGCCAGCCAGATCTGATCGAGGTCGGCCAGCGCCAGGATCGCCGAGACGGTGGCGACGAGCCCCCAGCCGGCGACGGCGAGCAGCGGCAGCCTGGGCAGCCGGCCCACGGGCTGGGTGCGCTCGATGACGGCGGCGGGCAACGTTCCGAGGCCCGCCATGGCGGCGAAGACCAGGGCGACCGCGCCATAGACCGTCAGGTTGCGCAGAAAATCGTCAAGCACGGCCGGCGCCTGCTGCCAGCCTCACGAAACGTCCGGCTCAGGCGGGGCCGGCAGCTCCAGATAGCGCAGGCGCTTGGTTTCATGACGCCCGCGCGAGACGCTATCCAGCACGATGCCGCAGGCGAGGCTGAGGCATGACAGCAGCCCGATGCCCATGGCGAGCACGGCAGTCGGCAGGCGCGGCACCAGGCCGGTCTCGAGAAACGTCGCCATGACCGGATAGGCGAGGGTCAGCGACAGCAGTGCGGCCAAGCCCGCCCAGCAGGCGAAGAAGGCGAACGGCCGCACTTCCTTCGCCAGCAGCAGCAGAATCCACAAGATGCGCAGACCGTCGCGCACGGTGCGCAGCTTGCTGCTCGATCCCTCCGGTCTTTTCCCGAACGGGATCGGGATTTCCGCGACCGGGATCCTGAGATCGATGGCATGGACCGTCAGCTCCGTCTCGATCTCGAACCCGTCGGTGATGACCGGGAAGGATTTGACGAAGCGGCGCGAGAACGCCCGGTAGCCCGAGAATATGTCCTTGAACTCGCTGCCGAACAGCCAGTCCGCGATCTGGTTGAACAGCGCATTGCCGAAGGTATGGCCGGCACGATGGGTCGTCGCGTCCTGCGGCACCCGGGCGCCGACCACCATGTCGAACTTCTGATGGACGACCAGATCGATCAGGTCGCCGACCCGCGACGCGTCATAAGTCGTGTCGCCGTCGGACATCACATAGACGTCGGCCTCGATGTCCGCGAACATGCGCCGGACGACATTGCCCTTACCCTGCCGTGTCTCGTGCCGCACGATGGCGCCGGCGGCGAGCGCGCGCTCGACCGTGCGATCGGTCGAGTTATTGTCATAAACATAGATCGCGGCATCAGGCCGGGCCCGGGCGAAGGCGGCGACCGTATCCCCGATCGTCGCTTCTTCCTGGTAGCACGGCAGCAGGATGGCAAGTTTCATCGGCGGTGGTTTTTTCTAAGGATTATCGGGATGGCGGGGCCGATCAGGATCGTCGCTTGGTCATCCGATGGTCGGGAATGGCGGGCAACCAATGTCGGCGGTATAACATGGCCCGTTTTCACCCGTACAGCGCGGTCACGATCGGACCGGAGTATCGTCGATGCCGCTTCGTCTGCCGCCGCTATCGTCGCTGCGCCTGTTCGAGGCGGCCGGCCGGCTGGGCAGCTTCAAACTGGCCGCGGCGGAACTGAACGTGACGCCCAGCGCCGTCAGCCACGGCATCGTCGGGCTGGAGCAGGTGCTGGGCGTGGCCCTGTTCGTGCGCGAACCCCGCCGGCTGTCGCTGACGCCGGAGGGCGCCGACTATCTCACCTATGTCTCCGAGGCGCTGTCGCTGATCGCGATCGGCACGCAGCGCCTGCCGAACCATCGGGCGAACCGGACGATCGCGGTCACCTGCGCGCCGACGCTCGCATCGCGCTGGCTGCTGCCGCGCCTGCAGGGCTTCCGCGACCGCTGGCCGACGGTCAGCGTGAATGTCGATACCTCGCGCCGGCAGGTGGGATTTCCGGTCGACGGCTTCGATTTCGCCATCCGCATGAGCCGCGCGCCGGTGGCCGGGCCGGCCTGGACCCGCCTGTTCGGCGAACGGCTGGTGCCGGTCTGCAGCCCGGCCTATCGCGACAAGCTGATGGATGCCGCCGGGACCATCGACCTGCACCGGGCGACGCTGATCCATGTCGTGCCGGCGAGCGAGGATTGGCAGGCCTGGTGGGAACGCAGTGCCGCCCCGGGCAGCGCGCCCGTGGGCGGCATGCGCGTCGACACGATTCAGCTGGCGTTCGAGGCCGCCGCGATGGGCCTGGGCGTGGCGCTCGGGCGGCGGCCGCTGGTCGATAGCGATCTCGCCTCGGGCGCGCTGGTCGAGATCGGTGCCGCACCGATCGAGGCGGAGACCGCTTATTGGCTGGTGAGTTCCGACGGCGCCGAGCACCGGCCCGACTTGGCCGGCTTCAAGCGCTGGCTGCTGGGCGAGGCCGAGGCGTTCCACTCGGCGGCCTGACCCGAACGTCGGGTGAATTTCGCTCACCTGTCGTCGCACCCTTCTCCTTTGCCGCCCGGCACCGCCCTTGCCATTCTCTGCAGCGAGGGAGTGCCGGATGATGGTTTTCAAAGACAAGGCGATGCTGGTCACGATCGCGGCGGCGCTGATCATGAGTGCCGCGATGGGCATCCGGCAGACCTTCGGTCTGTTCATCGGGCCGTTCTCGTTCGACCGCGGCATGCCGGTCACCCTGATCGCCTTTGCCATCGCCCTGCATAATCTGGTCTGGGGCCTGGCGCAGCCGTTCGCCGGTGCCGCCGCCGACCGCTTCGGCGCGGCGCCGGTCGTGGCGTTCGGCGCGGTCACCTTCGCCGCCGGCTTGGCGATCGCGGCGGTGGCGCCGTCGGGCGCGATGCTGGTCGTCGGCATCGGCCTGCTGGTCGGCATCGGCATCAGCTGCACCAGCTTCGGCGTCGTGCTGACCGCGGTCGGCCGGGCTGCCACGCCGCAGAAGCGCAGCATGGCGATGGGGCTGGCGAGCGCCGGCGGCTCGCTGGGACAAGTCCTGCTGGTGCCCCTGGCGCAGACGGTCACGGCGGCATCGGGCATTGCCACGTCCCTGCTGGTGCTGGCCGGGCTGATGCTGCTGGCGGCACCGCTCGGCATCCTGCTCGACCGCCGGAACGCGACGATCGTCTCCGCGTCGGAACCGGCCCCGGTCTCCTTGGGCGCCGTGCTGTCCCAGGCCGGCCGGCACCCCGGCTATCGCCTGCTGACGCTCGGATTCTTCGCCTGCGGCTTTCAGCTCGCCTTCATCGCGACCCACCTGCCGGGCTATCTGCTGCTGTGTCACATGCCGGTCGGGCTGGGCGCCACCGCGCTGGCACTGATCGGGCTGTTCAACATGGCCGGCAGCTGGGGCTGCGGCTGGCTGGGCGGGCGGTTCCGCCAGCAGCAGGTGCTGGGCTGGCTCTATCTGGTGCGCAGCGTCGCGATCGGCGCCTTCGTGCTGCTGCCGAAAACCGACGTCTCGGTCGTCGTCTTCGCCGCCGTGATGGGGCTGACCTGGCTCGGCACCGTGCCGCTGACCAGCGGGCTGGTGGCGAAGCTGTTCGGCATCCGCCATATGGGCACGCTGTTTGGCGTCTGCTTCCTCAGCCACCAGATCGGCTCGTTCCTGGGGGCCTGGCTCGGCGGCTTCGTGTTCGACCGGACCGGCTCCTACGCGCTGGTCTGGGGCGCCACCGCGGCGGTCGGCGTGATGGCGGCGCTGGTGCATTTCCCGATCGACGACACAACGGCCGCGCTGCCCGAGCCGGCCCGGGCGTGAAAGGCTAACCCCCGTGCTCGGTCGCCATGATCGGGCGGGCCCCGTTCGGAGCCCGCTATTCGGGGCTACGCTGTGCGTGATAAATCTTGGTGATGACGCTCAAAACGCTCGCCCCCATCCTCACGACCGACGACATGGATCGATCGGTCCGATTCTATGTCGATGTGCTTGGATTTAGCTGCGGCACGCAAACACCGGGCTATTCGAACCTGTATCGCGACGCCGTGCGTATCATGCTGGCCGCGCCGAATGCGCATGGGGAATGGAACGGCCCGAATTTCACCGGCCAGCTCTATATCGGCCTGGAAACGGCCGGAGAGGTGGACGCATTGTGGGCGAAAGTGAAAGACCGCGCCGAGGTCATCTACGCCGTGAATGATTTCGACTACGGCGCGCACGAGTTCGGCATTCGCGACGACAACGGATACCATCTGGCATTCGGCGCACCATCGAAGACGGCCTAGAAGCTGTTACATGCCGCGACCGATCTTGCCCTGAGATAGACGGTCGCTTTCGCAGGCAACGCCAGCGCTCGAACTGCCCCTGATTGCGTACAGGCCCTATCCCGCCGCCCCACCATCGACATCGCCGGCGAGCAGCTCCATCGCCCGCAAGCCGAGGATCAGATCGGTCCCGGACGGCAGCAACCGTAGCAGCACGTGCAGTTCGCTGGAGGCGCCGCCGATGCCGACGCGAATCCAGCCTTGACCCGGCGGCTGGCCCGGATGGACCGACAGGTTGGGCAGCATCTCGACCAGATCGCGGTGACTTTCCGACAGGAACGAACGATCGTCCGCGAGGTCGACCAGCGCCGACCCGATGCGGGCAACGCCGCCGTCGAGCGGAGCGATCGATGCTGTCAGCACCGCGCCATCGGCCCAGTTGACCTTGCCCACGCCGGAACGCCCTCATCCCCCTCGGATAGTGTGAAATATCAGGGGTGCGGCAGCCCGCCGCAAGCGAAAATCGTGGCTATTATGCAAATTCGATTTGTCTAATAGACACTTGGCCTTCAAAGACGCCGTTTGCGGCGCGCCGTACTTGATTGCACGTCTCGCGAGTGATTGTATCGGCAAACGTCCTCGTTTCGACGCGAGACCTACCGAGGTAATCACGAGGAAATTTGCAGGGTGAAAGCAGCCCTCTCCATCGACCCGCCGAAAATGGATGCGCGTCCTGATGGTCACGACGCGCTCACGGCGCTCGCCAAGATGCTTCGCCTTCGTGATCTGAAGCCATCGCAAGTTGCTAAACTGGCACAATGCAGTCCGTCGACCCTGTCGCGCGCCATCCGCGGCGAGAAACCGCTGGGCAATCGCCTGCGCGGCGCCGTCGCCCGTGCGCTCGGCTGCGACGAGCGCGACCTGATCGATTCGTCGCCATCGAACGCGGTGCGCGAGGCGATCGGCGCCCTGAGCGCGATCGGCGGCACCCTGCCGTTTCCGTTGCGGCTCGATCTGTCGGGCTCGGACAGCGGCGAGATGGAACAGCTGGCCATGGCCGCCCTGGGCCTGATCCGCGCCGACGAACCGATCCTGGCGGCGCGCGTGGTCGAACGCCTGCTGTCGAAACTGGTGCCGGCCCCGTCGCCCTCGCCGATCTTGGCCTATAGCGGCCGCTTGCTGGAGTGGCACGATCATCTGACGATCGATCATCTGTCGCCCGGTCAGGCGCTGTTCCTGGAGCGCGCGCGCAGCTGCGGCGGCGATCTGACCGATGGCGTGCTGCAGCCCTTGATCGACGACGGTTGCTGGCCCAGAACCTCGGTCTATGCGGCCACGGCCGATCTGCATATCCGGCATCACGCGATCGGCGTCAGCCACGTGACCTCGCTGCAGCATCATTGGCTGACCGGCCGGCCTGCTTCGGATCTGTGCGCCCCCGGCGCCCTGGTGCGCAACGTCGTCGCCGACCTCAGCCTCGTGCGCGACAACGGCGGCTATACCGTCCGCCGAGTCACGGCCGAGATCGCGGGCCAGACCTATAGCTGGATGGCCGCCACCACGATCATCGGCACCTCCATCGTGGCCGCCTGTAAGCTTATCGAGACTCCATGAGCGCATTCCCACGAGCGCCCCTCTCTCCTCGCGAGAAAGAGGCCGTCAGCACGCAGCTGTATGATCACGGCAATTCGCTGCTGAAGGCCGGCATCCATGTCGAGCTGACCTGGGACTTCAACACGCTGAAGAGCGCCAACCGCATCGCGACCCAAAAGGGCGGCATCCCGTTGATGCCGCTGTTCGATCCCGATCGAACCGAGCTCGGCGCGCGCAACGCCTTCGCGCTCATCGGCCGGATCGACGGCGCCACGGTCTGCACCATGGCCGGCGTGCTGCGCCATGTCGACGTGGGCCTGCAGGATGCGCTCGAAGATCTGACCCTGCTCTACGACCGCGCCGCGCTCGATCTGGGGCCGGACGCCTGGTGCGAGGTCGATGCGGACGGGCTGAACGACATCCGCGGCCGGGTGCTGATGCTGGGCGCGCTGTGGCGCGACCCGGCGCTGCGCGCCGCCGCGAACGCCAGCGCGGTCGGCGAGCATCTGTTCGCCATGGCCGTGCTGAATGGCTATCGCATCCATAAGCCGAATTATTTCGCCGGCATGATGGCGGCCGGCGACGTCGAATGGCTGGGCTACGACAAGGAACGGTTCCGGCAATTCCACCATGGCGTCCGCTATGTCGACAGCGACTGGCCGCATACGGATGCCAGCACCCGCTCGGCGCTGGTCACCATGAGCCGGGCGCGGATGAAGACGATGTTCCTGGGACTGCCGGCGATCTAGCGGCCGTTCCCGATAGAAAACTAAATCGCGAAAAGGCCCCTGAAGTGGCTCGGATCTTTAAGATAAATTATTAATTCGAGCCGCAAGCTCGGGGACGGTGGCGATCAAAGATCCCACCGGTATCGAAACAGTGGTGTCGGCGGTTTCGCCCCGCCGCACCCGGCAAAAGGTTTCATAAAATGAAACACACATATCTCAGTATGATCTCCGTCATAGAGCATCTACATAGACAGTTTCTCGATCTGATCAGCGCCGAGCTCGAGAGAAACTCCGTCCAAGACATCAACTCGATACAAGCCAATATTCTATTCAATATTGGGCCTTCCGACCTAACGGTCGGCGAGTTGACACTCCGCGGCTGCTATCTCGGATCGAATGTTTCCTACAACGTGAAGAAGCTGGTCGAGACCGGCTATCTGATCCAGCAACGGTCGGCCCATGACCGCCGCTCGGTCCGCGTTCGTCTATCGCCGAAGGGTCTGACGCTCTGCGCCGGAATCGACGCGATGCACGACCGGCACCTGCACGAGCTGTCGGCAGGCCCGATCGACGCCACGGCCGTCACCGACACGCTGGCGACGCTCCGCCGATTCGACCGTTTCTGGAACCGCATGGCCGAACAAGGCCTGCAGCCAGGCGCGCTCGACTACCGGGCGGCGTGACGGGGCGCGCCCGCGCGGTCCCTGAACGGAACGCGCGGGCGCCGGCCCGAACTCGCTCATATAAAACACGCGCCCCCTCGCACCTGGACAGGGAATCCGATCAGAGCGATAAAGCTTCGAGATCGAATTGCCGACCACCGGTTGCGTCTTCGAGGGGAAAAAGCGTTGGCTGCAGTCATCGCCCGCGCGAATGCGATGGTTTTGGCCGGGCTCGTCTCTCTCGTCGCAATCATCGCTCTCGTCAGCTACGACCACGCGCTCCGGTTCGAGGCCGCGCGCGACGGCGTACGCCATAGCCGCATCGTCGTCGATGCCATTCAGGATCTGCGCGCCGCCGTTCAGCAAGCGGAATCGGGCCAGCGCGGCTATCTGCTGACCGGCCGCGACGAATATCTGGCGCCCTATCGCACGGCGCTCGGGCAAATCGCCTTGCTGCAGGGCCATCTGTCCCAGCTGGTCGGCACCGACCCGCTGCAGGAACAGCGCGACGGGGCGCTGGCCCAGAATATCCAGGACAAGCTCAGCGAACTCGCCCACACGATCGAACTGCGCACCAGCTACGGCGCCAGCGCCGCGACGCAGGTGGTCGATACCGACGTGGGCTTGCGCGCCATGGACCGCATCATGGCGCTCTTGGGCGAGATGCAGACCGACGAAAGCGCCCGGATGGAATCCGGCATCGCGACCGCCGACGCGGCAGAGGTACTGACGCGCTGGTGGAGTGTCGGCGGTACCGTCTTCGCCATCCTGCTGCTGGGCGTCGGCGCCTGGATGCTGCGCCAGTCGTTCGATCAGCTGCGCCGGGCCCAGGGCGAAGCCCGCTCGCTGGCGCTCAGGCTGCAATCCTCGTTCGACAGCCTCAGCCAGGGCATCGCCGTCTTCGATCCCGACTGGCTGCTGGTGCATTGGAACGGCCGCTTTGCCCAATTGCTCGACCTGCCGCCGTCGCTGCAGGTCCATGGTACCCGCTATCAGAGCCTCGGCCATTATCTGACGAACCAGGATCGCCCGCCGTTCTTCGAGACCGAGGAACAGATCACGCTCGCCGAAACCGGCCGGTCGCGGCGGGAACCGGTGGTCTATGAACGCACGCTCGCCAGCCGCGTGTTCGAGGTCCGGCGCACGCCGATGCCAGGCGGCGGCTTCGTCGTCACCTGCACCGACATCACCGACCGGGTGACCTCGGAACGGACCCTGCGCGAGGCGCAGAAGATGCAGGCGATCGGACAATTGACCGGCGGCGTCGCCCATGACTTCAACAATCTGCTGACCGTGATCCTGGGCAATCTGGAAGCGATGCAACGGGCCCTGGGCAGCGATCACCCGGTCACGACCCGGATCGAGAGCGCCGCCCGCGGGGCCGAGCGCGGTGCCGCCTTGACCCGGCATCTGCTGGCCTTTGCCCGGCGCCAGCCGTTGGAGCCGAAGCCGCTCAACCTCAGGCGCCAATTCATCGACATGACCGGCCTCCTGCGCCGGACCTTGGGCGAACATATCGACGTGCGCGTGGTCGAGACCGCCGGCCTATGGGACGTGCTGGCCGATCCGGCCCAGGTCGAAAGCGCCGTCCTGAACCTGGCGATCAACGCGCGCGACGCGATGACGGCGGGCGGGCGCCTCACGATCGAGACGGCCAATGTCGTGCTGGACGAGCGCTATGCCCGCGGCCATGCCGAAGTCCTCGCCGGCGACTATGTCATGATCGCCGTGACCGACACCGGCACCGGCATGACGCCCGAAGTGATCGAGCGGGCATTCGAGCCGTTCTTCACCACCAAGGAAGCCGGCAAGGGCACCGGCCTCGGCCTGTCCATGGTGTTCGGCTTCGCCAAGCAATCGGCCGGCCATGTGAAGATCTATAGTGAGCTTGGCCAGGGCACGAGCGTGAAGCTGTATCTGCCGCGCGTCATCGGGGCGTCGGCCCAATACGAGCGGCCGGTCGAGCCGGTCGAGCTGCCGGCGCAGTCGGCGACCATCCTGGTGGTCGAGGATGACGAGGCGGTGCGCGAGATCGTCGTGCTGCATCTGCGCGATTTCGGCTACACGGTGCTCGAGGCCGGCGACGGCAGCCAGGCGCTGAAGCGCGCGCAGGAGGCGGGCCATCTGGACATGGTGCTGACCGATGTCGTGCTGCCCGGCACGATGCGCGGCAAGGAACTGGTCCAGCATTTGAACGACATTTCGCCCGGCCTCAAGGTGCTGTTCATGTCGGGCTACACCGAGAATGCCATCGTGCATCACGGCAAGCTCGACGACGGCGTGCAGCTGCTGAGCAAGCCGTTCAAACGCGACCAGCTCGCGCGCAAGGTCGCCGAGGTGCTGGGCCGTGGCGACGAGGCGGACAGTGACAACGTCGTCCAGATGAAGCCGAAGGCCTGAAAGCCCTCTACCGCCGTTTGCGGGAGAGGGTGGATCGCGAAGCGAGCCGGGTGAGGGGGTCAAAAGCCGAGATCGGTGCCAAGCCGTGCCGCCCTCACCCTTCCCAGCGCTGGCGCGCCGGGCCCCTTCCCTCTCCCATAAATGGTAGAGGGTGAAACTTGTACGAATCCTCGGCTTGTCGAGCCGATTTCGCGCTCGAAACCGATTGAGCATGGAACTGCAATGGGACTGACATGAACCGGTCGTAGCGTGCCTCCGGCAGCGCGGATCCCGCGCGCCCTGTTCGGAGGATCATCATGCGCGCGCCCATCGGTTCCGCCATTCGCCTCGCCATTCTGGTTCTGGCGCCCGTAACGATCACGGCGCTCGCCACTACCGCTTTCGCCGCCGACGAGTGCCCGAACGGCGGCACCGTCCGCTTCGGCGTCGAGCCCTACGAGGCCGCCTCGCGCCTGCTGCCGGTCTATAATGACGTGGCCAAGCTGATCGCCGATAAATTGGGCTGCAAGGTCGAGGTCCAGGTCACCACCAGCTACAATGCCGAGATCGAGGCGATGCGCGCCGGCAAGCTGGAAATCGGCGAGTTCGGCCCCTTGGGCTATGTGCTGGCCCACCAGGTCGCCAAGGCCGAGGCCGTCGCCAGCTTCTCCCAGGCCGACGGCAAGCCGATGACCTATACCGCCAGCATCGTCACCTGGCCGGGTTCGGGCGTGGCCTCGCTCAAGGACACGGTCGGCCATTCCTTTGCCTTTTCCGACCCGGCATCGACCTCGGGCCATCTGTTCCCCGCCTACGCGTTGCAGAAGGCCGGCATCGATGCCGACAAGGGTATCAAGCCGGTCTATGCCGGCAGCCACACCGCTACGTTCGAGGCGCTCAGGAACCACAAGGTCGAAGTGGGCGAGCTCAACAGCGACCAGATCACGTCGGCCCAGCATCAGGGCATGTGGCAGGACGGCATGTTCACCACGCTCTGGCAGTCCGATCCGATCCCGCAGGACCCGATCGCCGTGCGGGGCGATCTGCCGGCCGGCTTCAAGGCCAAGCTCACCCAGATCCTGCAGAACCTGGACATGAAGGGCCTGCCCAAGGCCGACCTCGATGTGCTGGCCGGCGACGGCAAGACCTTCGTGCCGATCATGGACGCGGCCTACGATCCGATCCGCGATATGGTCAAGATCCTCAAGGTCGATCTGGCCAAGCTGTGAGCCCGGCCATGGTCCATGAAGGCCCCGGCGCCCCGCGCCTGATCGTCCGGCAATTGGCCAAACGCTACCCGAACGGCAGGGTCGCGCTCAAAGGGGTCGACCTGACCGTGCGGGACGGTGAGCTGGTCGTGATCCTGGGCAGCAACGGCAGCGGCAAGTCGACCCTGCTGCGTTCCATCGTCCGGCTGATCGAGCCGACCGAGGGCCAGGTCGTGATCGACGGCCGCACCGTCGGCGGTCTCGACGGCGAGGGCCTGCGCCGGGTCCGCATGAGCTGCGGCATGATCTTCCAGCACGCCAACCTGGTCGGCCGGCGCAATGTGCTGGCCAATGTCGCGACCGGAGCCCTCGGCCGTCACCGGACCTTCGCCACCGCCATGGGCCTGCTGCCGCGCTGCGAGCTGGATGCGGCGGAAGGCTTCCTGCAGGAAGTCGGGTTGGTCGATTTCGCCCAGCAGCGCGCCGGCACCCTGTCCGGCGGCCAGCAACAGCGCGTCGCCATCGCCCGGGCGCTGGCCCAGCGGCCGCGCGTGCTGCTGGCGGACGAGCCGGTCGCGAGCCTCGACCCGGAATCGGCACGCGAGATCATGGCGCTGTTGCGCCGGCTCGCGACCGAGGATGGGTTGGCCGTGCTGACCGTGCTGCATCAGCCCGATCTGGCGCTCGCCTATGCCGACCGGGTCATCGGGCTCAAGGACGGCGAGGTCGTGTTCGACGGCAGCCCCGACGCGATCTCGGCCGCGATGGTCGACCTGCTCTATCAGCGCCACGCCGCGTGAAACGCTCGAACCTGCTGTCGCTGATCCTGCTGGTCGGGATCGGCCTGTTCGGCCAATCGCTCTGGGTCATCGACGCCCGCCTGTCGGAACTGATCACCGGCGTCCACGGCATGGCCGACATCCTGA
>Ga0302314_10005673_pt1 | contig 22696 bp, 14 predicted proteins | sample III_Palsa_N2_3_FD_200533 | JGI IMG/M metagenome (GOLD analysis project Ga0302314, IMG submission 200533) | Peat permafrost microbial communities from Stordalen Mire near Abisko, Sweden - III_Palsa_N2_3 | ecosystem: Environmental > Terrestrial > Soil > Palsa > Peat permafrost | place: Sweden... | reverse complement strand
ACGGCCGCGTCCCTTACTCCTCAGAACGGGTGGCGGCGATCCCGGTGTCCCCGGCCGTCGTGTCCTCGTCGGCGGTGGCCTGGTCCGCGGCGGCCTTGTCGTCGGCGGCCTTGTCGTCGGCGGCCTTGTCGTCGGCGGCCTTGTCGTCGGCGGCTTCGTTGTCGGCGGCCTCGTCGGCCGTCTTTCCCTCGGTCGCCGGGTCCTCGGTCGCCTCGTCTGGGCTCGCCTCCACGGCGCCGCTCGCCTCGGGGGCACCCGGCGGCAGCACCGTGTACGCCCGTTCCGGCCGCAGCTGGGCCAGGACGAACCAGACGAGGCCGGTCACCGTCAGGGCGATGGCGACGAACATATTCAGCCGCAGGCCGAGGAAGTACTCGGAGGAGTCGATCCGGATCGTCTCTTCGAAGATCCGGTATCCGGAGTAGCCCGCCACGTACAGCGCGAACAGGCCCCACGGCTTGATCTTGAAGTGGTGCCCGAGCCAGATGAGGAACGCGGCGAGGATCAGGTCCCAGATCAGCTCGTACAGGAACGACGGCTGGAAGGTGGAGAAGCCCAGGTCCGGCACCGGGATGCCGCCCGCCACCCGGTACTGGTACGGGATCTCCAGGCCCCACGGGAGCGTGGTCGGCTTGCCGAACAGCTCCTTGTTGAAGTAGTTCCCGATCCGGCCGACGGCCTGGGCGACCAGCAGCGCGGGCGCGATGGCGTTGGCGAAGGGGCCGACGGTGATGCCGAGCCGGTGCAGCCGCCAGGCGCCGACCACGGTGGCGAGCGCGACGCCGCCCCAGATCCCGAGCCCGCCGGACCACACGGCGAACACCCCGTACCAGACGTGCGGGATGTCGCCCGGGGTGGTGATGTCGAAGTAGAGCCGGCCGCCGATGATGCCGGCCGGCACGACCCACAGCGCGATGTCGTTGACCAGGTCGGGGTCACCGCCGAGAGCGCGCCAGCGCCGCCGGGTAACGAGGATCGCGAGGGTGATCCCGATGATGTACCCGAGGGCGTAGAAGTGAACGTCAAGCGGGCCGATGTGGAAGCTGTTAATCGGCGGGCTCGGAATGAATTGCTGCAGCGCGCCGATGCCGTGAGCCATGGCCTGAGACTACCGTGCGCCCCCTGTTGCCCGCGGACGCGGGCGAGAACCCGGTTACCCGCCAAAAGTCCGCATCGCGGCGAAGATAGCCCTTAGTCTTACTACATAGCGAAACCGAGTGGTAGCAATGGGGAGTCAGGTCCCTCGGGGGGACCGTCAGCGGGTGGGTGACAGTGATGGGTTTCTGGGGGGAAAAATCTTGGCTGCGGCGGACGGTCCGCGGCAGGCGGCTCGACCGTAATCCGCTCCGCCGCGGCACCGACCGGCTGGAGACCTGCCTGCTCGCGGGCCTGTTCGTGGCGGTGGCGGCGGCGACGCCGTTCGCCGCGCAGGCGGCCGCCCGAGCTTCCTACGCCAGCGGGCTGCACGCGCGGCAGGAGCAGCTGGCCACCCGCCACGAGGTGCGGGCGGTACTCACCCGGGGCGCCGTCGCGGCCGGCGGGTACCTGCTGGCCACCGAGGTGCCGGCGTCCGCCAGCTGGATGTCCGTCGGCGGTACGCGCCGGTCCGGCGAGGTGCCGGCCGAGGCGGGAAGCCGGGCCGGGACCGCCGTCGTCGTGTGGACCGACGGCAGCGGTTACCTGGTCAGCCCGCCGCTGGAGGTCGCTCAGGTGGCCGGCGGGGCCGACGCGGCCCTGGTCGGCGCGGTCGCCGGGGCGGCGGTGGCCTACCTGGCCGTCGCCGCGGCCATCCGGCACCTGCTTAACCGCCGCCGGATGGCCGCCTGGGACGCGGACTGGCTTGCTACAGCCCGGGTGTGGAACCGTCCGAGCTGGTCGTGATTCCGGCCGCCGCGCCGGTGTTCGCCGCGTTCGCCGCGTTCGCCGCGTGCGGGGCGACCAGCACCGGCGGAGTCAGCAGGCTCACCGAGCGGTCCGGCTGGCCCGCCAGCCGGTAGACGTCGGCCCCGTCCACCGTCTCCTTCTCGAGGAGCAGGGAGACGAGCGCGTCGAGCTCGGAGCGGTGCGTCCGGAGCAGGTCGACGGCGCGTTCCTCGGCCTGCCGCAGCAGCTTGGAGACCTCACCGTCGATGGCCGCCTGGGTCGCTTCCGCGAAGGGCCGGCTGGACATGCCAGGACCGCCGCCGCCGAGGAACACCGAGCCGCCCTCGGGGTAGCCCACGGGCCCGATGACCGGCGACATGCCGAACTCGCGGACCATCTTGACCGCCAGGTCGGTGGCGCCGGCCAGGTCGTTGCCCGCGCCGGTCGAACCCTGGCCGAGGACAACCAGTTCGGCCGCCCGGCCGCCGAGGCGGACGGCGAGCGAGTCGTACAGGTAGTCCTCTCCGTACATGTGCCGCTCGACCAGCGGCAGCTGCTCGGTGACGCCGAGGGCCTGGCCGGCCGGCAGGATCGTCACCTTCGCCACCGGGTCGGCGTTCTCGGACAGGGCCGCCACCAGCGCGTGGCCCGACTCGTGCACGGCCACGGCGTGCTTCTCCTCGGGCAGCAGCACGTTCGACCCTTCGCGGCGGCCGAGGATGATCCGGTCGCGGGCCGCGCTGAAGTCGGCCGCGGTGATCACGTTCCTGTTCTCCCGCACCGCGAAGATGGCCGCCTCGTTGGCCAGGTTGGCCAGGTCGGCGCCGGAGAAACCGGGCGTGCCCCGGGCGACCACGTTCAGGTCGACGCTGGGGGCCAGCTTCTTGTCCTTGCTGTGCACCCGCAGGATCGCCTCCCGCTCGCTGACGTTGGGCAGCGGGATCGTCACCTGGCGGTCGAACCGGCCGGGACGCAGCAGCGCGGGGTCGAGGACCTCGGGCCGGTTGGTGGCGCCGAGGACCACGATGCCCATGGTGGGGTCGAAGCCGTCCATCTCGGCCAGCAGCTGGTTGAGGGTCTGCTCCCGCTCGTCGTTGGCGACGACCGCGCCCTGACCCGCGCGGCGCTGGCCGATCGCGTCGATCTCGTCGATGAAGATGATGGCCGGGGACCGCTTGCGGGCCTCGTTGAACAGGTCGCGGACCCGGGCCGCGCCCACGCCGACGAACATCTCCACGAAGCTCGAGCCGGCCACCGAGAAGAACGGCACCCCCGCTTCGCCCGCCACGGCCCGGGCCAGCAGCGTCTTGCCGGTTCCAGGCGGGCCGATCATGAGCACGCCGCGCGGCACCACCGCGCCGGCCTTCGCGTACCGGTCCGGGTTACTCAGGAAGTCGACGACCTCGCTGATCTCCGACTTCGCGCCGTCGTAGCCGGCCACGTCGGCGAACGTGGTGGAGGGCCGCTCCTCGTCGAACACCTTGGCGCGGGACCGGCCGACGCCGAGTATCCCCTGCATCTGGCCCTGCGCGCCGCGGGACAGGCGCACCCAGAACCAGATCACCAAGATGACCGGCCCGAGGACGAAGATCCACTCAAGCAGCTCGCTGCCGATCCCGGGCGAGGACGTGGAGCCGGTGATCTGCACGCCGTTGGCCTGCAGCTCGTTCAGCATGGCCTGGCTGGCCTGCGGCGGGATGACCACGGTGTAGTCGCTGCCGTTGGTCAGGGTGCCGCTGCTCGTCCCGCCGGACTGGGCGATGGTGACCGTCTTCACCGTGTGCTTGGTGACGTCGGTGAGCCACTGCGAGTAGGTCAGCGAGGTCTGCGACGAGTGCAGCGCGGGCAGGTACAGCCAGAGGAAGAACGCGACGACCAGCACGGCCGGCAGCAGCCAGTGCCGCCAGCGGGGCGGCGGAGGCGGCGGCGGCGCTGCCTTGCCCGGCTTGTCGCCGGGCGGCGGAGGTGTGGCTTGCTTGCTCATGCCGGATCTGCCCTTTCCGCCAGGCGGTGCGCCTCTCCCGGGGCGCGGTCTCCTGCGCTGTTTCTGGCGCCCGTGCCGCATGGCTTGCCATGCCCACCGGCTTACGTATTACTCAACGCGCCGGCCGGCCCGCGTCTTCCGGCGGCGGCGAACGCGCAGCAAGCTCTCAGCGAACGCCCGGGACGCCCGGAGCGTCTTTGGCGGCGAGCATCGCCGCCGCGCCGCGGACCACGCAGCGCAGCGGGTCGTCGGCCAGCACGACCTCGATCTCGGCGATGTCCGCGAGCCGGGTCGCGAGGCCGGGCAGCAGCGCGCCGCCGCCGGAGAGCCGGATCTGGCCGCGCAGCACGTCCTCGGCCAGGCCCGCCGGGATGTCGGAGAGCACGTTCTGCACGCATCCGCCGATGGCGGACACGACCGGCTCGAGCGCGCCCGCCACCAGGTCGGCCGGCACCTTCTCCAGGCGCGGGGTGCGGCGCGCGGAGTCCAGGCCGACCGCCTCGGCCCAGCCGCTGCTGCCGCCGGTGAGTCCGAGCTCGGTCTTGAGCTGCCGCGCCGCCCGGGGGCTAAGGATCATGCCCAGGCTCGACCGGGCCGCGTGGATGATCGCCTCGTCCATCGCGTTGCCGGCCATCCGCAGGCTCTCCGCGCGGACCACCCGCCAGCCCGCCACCGCGGCGACCTCGGTTGTCCCGCCGCCTACGTCGACGACGAAGCCGCCGGCCCCCGCGCTGAGGTCGAACCCGGCGCCGGCGGCGGCGGCCACCGGCTCGTCCACCAGCTCCACGGTGCAGCGCGACCTGCGGGTACCGAACGCGGCGATCACGGAGCGGCGCTCGACCCAGGTGGCGCCGCCGGGAACGCAGACCAGGGCCCGCCGTTTGACCGGCCCGCGCAGCGCGCCGGACTTGCGCAGGAACCCGTGCAGCAGCTCCGCGGTGGCGTCCAGGTCGGCGATCACGCCGTCGCGCAGCGGGTGGACGACCCGGATGCCCTTCGGTTCCTTGTCCGCGAGCGCCTCCGCCGCGGCGCCGATCGCGGTGACCGAGCCGGCCGCGTCGTCGACCGCTATCGCGGTAGGCTCCTCAAGCACCAGGCCGCGCCCCTCGACCCAGACGAGCGTATTGACGGTCCCCAGGTCAATAGCGACGCTTCCCCTGCTGAGCATCCTCGGTCACCACCTCTAGTGCACTAACACCACCTTGTGCCGGTACAACAGTACGGCCAGGGGAATGCCGCTTCACGGAGAACCCGTTTCACGGAGAGCCGGTGTCGGCCTCCGCACCTGCGCGACACGGGTGACTCATGTCACTCTTTGTGCTCAGCGGTAGCTAATCGTCGCATGAAAACGTTGAGTAAGAAGAGGACTACAGAAAGATCGCGAGAACCATTGGGCCCGTTCAGACGTTTTACTCAGTAACCGGGCGGCGCGGCGATCAGGTTCGCGGCCTTCACTGGGGTTGGCGGCCTTCACTGGACAGTGAGCCCCGCGACCGTTCGGGCGGAGATCGCACGAAATGAGACGAGGCTGGTGCAGAGAGACCCTTTTGTTCACTACGATCGAGGAGGGGAAATTCGATGATTAGCGCGAGCCGCGTCGGAAGGGACCGGACAGCGCCTGACGGGGAGAACGACGGGGACATGAGAGCGGTGACGGAGCTAGCTGACGCCTTGCAGCTGAAGCTGGCGTACCAGGTGGCGGCGGACGGCAAGGCGACCGTCCGGGTGCGGGGCGAACTCGACATCGCCACCGCCGACCAGGCCTACGCGTACCTGCGCGACGTGGTCGACAGCCAGGCCGGTCCGGTGATGATGAACCTGTCCGAGCTCACCTTCTGCGACGCGGCCGGCCTCGGCGTGCTGGCCCGGGTGGCCGGGTACGCGCGGCGCTCCGGCCGTTCACTCAAGCTGACGGCGGCCCGGCCGTCGCTGATCCGGATCATGAACATCACCGGTATGGACGAGGCCTTCCCCGAGGTCCGCAACCCCGCGCTTTCCGTCCTGTCGCTGCCGCGGCAGGCGACGATGACAACGATCGGCTAGGTTCCTTCAGCTTTCGGCTAGATCCCTTCAGCTTTCGGCTAAATCCCGCCGCTCGCCGGCTAAATCCGGCCGCTCGCCGGCTGAGTCTGGCCGCTCGTCGGCTAGGTCGCGCCGATCGGCTAGGTCACGTCGCTGCCCATGGTGAGATTCTGTACTTCAGCGTTAGATTGGGACCACGCCGCCAGAGATCATGTGAGGCGGCAGACGCAAGGACGCGGAGGAGCTTCCATGGCTGACGATCTGGACGACGTGAGTGACGACGAGGTATCTGAATCTTCCGAGGCGCTTATCGCGGTGCACTGGCGGGACGAGGGTTACTACCCGCCTCCGGCCTCGTTCGTCGCACAGGCCAACGCGTCCGACCCGGCGATTCGCGAGCAGTTCACCGAGGACAAGTTCCCGGACAGCTTCACCGCCTACGCGGACCTGCTCACCTGGTTCAAGCCGTGGGACACGGTGCTCGACACCTCGCACGCGCCGTTCTGGAAGTGGTTCGTCGGCGGAGAGCTGAACGCCTCGTACAACTGCGTCGACCGGCACCTCGCGGACAAGGCCAACAAGGCCGCCCTGATCTGGGTACCCGAGCCGGAGAGCGAGGCGCACCAGGCCATCACCTACCGCGAGCTGTACGTCCGGGTCAACGAGTTCGCGGCCGTGCTGAAGGACCTGGGGCTGCAGGCGGGCGACCGCATCACGTTCCACATGCCGATGGTCCCCGAGCTGCCGATCGCCATGCTGGCCGCGGCCCGGCTCGGCATCGTCCACTCGCAGGTGTTCGCCGGGTTCTCCGGCACCGCGGCCGGGCACCGGATCGCCGACTCCGGCTCCACCGTGCTCGTCACCATCGACGGCTACTACCGCAGCGGCGACCTGCTCGACCACAAGGTCAAGGCGGACGAGGCGGTCGAGGCCGCGGCGAAGGAAGGGCAGCAGGTCGACAAGGTCCTGGTCTTCCGGCGCTACCCGGGCCAGTACTCGGCCAAGACCCCGATGGTGGAGGGCCGGGACGTCTTCGTCGACGACCTGCTGGCGGCGCACAAGGGCGAGATCGTGGAGCCGGTCGCGCTGCAGGCGACGGACCCGCTGTTCCTGATGTACACCAGCGGCACCACCGGCCGCCCGAAGGGCTGCCAGCACTCCATCGGCGGCTACCTGTCGTATGTGGCCGGAACGTCGAAGTACTACCAGGACATCCACCCGGACGACACGTACTGGTGCCTGGCCGACATCGGCTGGATCACCGGTCACTCGTACATCGTCTACGGGCCGCTTGCCCTCGGCACCACCAGCGTGATCTACGAAGGCACGCCGAACTACCCGGACGCCGCCCGCCCGTGGCGGATCGCCAAGCAGCTCGGCGTGAACATCTTCCACACCTCGCCCACCTCGATCCGGATGCTGCGCAAGGTGGGCCCGGACGAGCCGGCCAAGTACGACTACCACTTCAAGCACATGACCACGGTCGGCGAGCCGATCGAGCCCGAGGTCTGGCGCTGGTTCTACGAGAGCGTGGGCAAGGGCGAGGCCGTCATCGTCGACACCTGGTGGCAGACGGAAACCGGCGGCTTCCTCGGCTCCACGCTGCCCGGCATCGACCCGGCCAAGCCGGGCTCGTGCGGTCCGGCGGCGCTCGGCATTCTCCCGGTCATCCTGGACGAGGACGGCAACGAGGTACCCGCGGGCAGCGGCAAGGCGGGCAACATCGTCATCCGCAACCCCTGGCCGGGTGTCTTCCAGACGATCTGGGGCCAGCCCGAGCGGTTCGTCTCGACGTACTACGCCAAGTACAACACCGATCCGAAGTCGACCGACTGGCACGACTGGCCCTACTTCGCCGGCGACGGCGCCACCCAGGCGGCCGACGGTTACTTCCGGATCCTCGGCCGGGTCGACGACGTGATCAACGTGGCCGGCCACCGGCTCGGCACCAAGGAGCTGGAGTCGGTCGCGCTCACGGTGAACGAGGTCGCGGAGGCGGCCGCGGTCCCGGTCGTCGACGAGGTCCGCGGTCGCGTGGTGGAGATGTACGTCGCGCTCAAGCCCGGCTACGAGCCCAGCCCCGAGATCGAGGCCAAGGTCAGGGACGCCATCGTGACCGACATCGGCAAGATCGCCCGGCCGAAGAACATCTGGATCGTCCCCGACATGCCGAAGACCAGGTCCGGCAAGATCATGCGCCGCGTGATCGCCGCGACCTCGAACTTCACCGACACCGGGGACATCACCACGCTCGCCAACCCCGAGATCGTGGAAAAGATCCGCCAGCAGGTCCAGACGGCCAAGCGCGCCCGGGGCGAGGCCCCCAAGGAGCTGTCCGAGGCCGAGCTGAACGAGATCAAGAACTTCGGCAGCGAGTAGCAAGGAGACAACATCACTAGGGGGTTTTATTCGGGGGGTGACGGGGGGTCGTCCCCCCGGGAGAGGCTGGATTCGCGCCCGATAAAATGGCGGTTTTTGCCATCGGGCGCGAATCCGGCATGAGCGAGCCCGCGAGCGTGTACGCGCTGCTGGCCGACGGACGGACCGTCGAGATCAGGCCGGCCGCCCCGGCGGACTACGCGGCCGTCAAGGCCATGCACGAGGCGATGTCGCCGAACAACGCTTACCTTCGCTTCTTCAGTCTCAGCAGGCTCGCGGCCGAGCAGGAGGCACGGCGGGTCACCCGGGAGCCCGGCCCCCACCATGCCGCCCTCCTCGCGGTCTTCGACGGCCAGGTCGCCGGGGTCGCCAGCTTCGAGAAGGCCAGGACCGACGGCAGGACGGCGGAGGTCGCCTTCGCCGTCGCCGACACCATGCACCACCGGGGCATCGCGACGCTGCTGCTCGAGCACCTCGTATCGCTGGCCCGCGCCCGGCAGCTCGAGGCGCTGACGGCCGAGACGCTCCAGGAGAACACCGGCATGCTCCGGGTGTTCTCCGACGCCGGCCTGCCGGTCGTCAGCAAGCGCGAGGGCGGGGTGGTCGACATCACGATCCCGCTGTCGCCCGACGACACCGGCCGGCAGCTCGAGGATTACCTGGACTCGGTGGCGGTGCGCGAGCGGTCCGCCACCGTGGCCAGCCTGCGGCCGCTGTTCGCGCCCCGGTCGGTCGCGGTGATCGGGGTGAGCAGGCGGACCGGGACGGTGGGCCGGTCGGTCCTGGACAACGTGCGCGCCGGGGGCTATAAGGGGCAGCTCTACGCGGTCAACCCGAGCGCCGCTGAGATCGGCGGCGTGCCCTGCTTCCCCGACGTGCCGAGCCTGCCCGAGGCACCCGACCTGGCCGTGCTCGCGGTACCGCCGGCCGCTCTGGTCGAGACCGCGCAGGCGTGCGGGCAGCGCGGCATCCGGGGCCTGGTGGTACTCACCGCGGCCGTCGACGCCCCGGTCGGCGCCGACCTGCTCGCCGTCTGCCGCCGGTACGGGATGCGGCTGATCGGCCCCAACTGCTTCGGCCTGGCCGTCCCGTCGATCGGGCTCGACGCGACGTTCGCCGCGGCCAACCCGGCGGCGGGCAGCGTCGGCCTGGTCATGCAGTCCGGCGGCATCGGCTTCGCGATGGTGGACCATCTCACCCGGCTCGGGATCGGCATCTCCTCCTTCGCCTCGGTCGGCAACAAGCTCGACGTCTCCAGCAACGACCTGCTCATGTGGTGGGAGCAGGACGAGCAGACGAGGGTCGCCGTGCTCTACATCGAGTCGTTCGGCAACCCGCGCAAGTTCGGCCGCACCGCCCGGCGGGTCGGCCTGAAGATGCCGGTGCTGACCGTCCACGCGGGACGCAGCGAGGCGGGCCAGCGGGCCGCCGCGTCGCACACCGCGGCCGCCGCCACGCCGCTGATCACCCGGGAGGCCCTGTTCGAGCAGGCGGGGATCATCGCCACGCCCAGCTTCGGCGAGCTGATGGGGGCGACCGCGCTGCTCGCCACCCAGCCGCCGCCCGCGGGCCGGACGGTGGCGATCGTGTCCAACACCGGCGGGGCGGGCGTGCTCGCCGCGGACGCGTGCACCGACCTCGGGCTGGCCGTGCACCACCCGGCCGGGCCGACGCTGCGCCGGCTGCGCGCCCTCATCCCGGCCGAAGGCTCGGCCAACGGCCCGGTGGACACCGCGGCGACCGTGCCGGCCGACACGTTCCGCCAGGTGCTGGAGACACTCGGGGCCGACGAGGACGCGCACGCGGTCATCGCGCTCGTGCTGCGCACCGGGGCGACCGGGGACCTGCTCGAGGCGATCGCGCAGGCGGACGTGGGCGTTCCGCTCGCCGTCGTCGTCCTCAACCAGCCGGAGGCGGTCCGGCTGGTGGACGGCCGCGGCGGCAAGGTCCCCGCCTACGCCTACCCGGAGGTGGCGGCCCGGGCGCTGTCCCGCGCCGTCAGGTACGCCGAGTGGCGGGCGGCACCGCGCCGCACCGTGCCCGCCTTCCCCGATGTGGACGCCGAGCGGGCCCGGGAGATCGTGCACGCCTTCCTCGCCGGGCAGCCCGGCGGCGGCTGGCTGCCGCAGCAGGACGTGACCGGGGTACTCGGGCGGTACGGGATACCGCTGGTGCCGGCCACGGTCCGGCCGGCCGTCAGCGGCGGCACCGAGGTCACCGTCAGCGTGCGCGATGACCAGATGTTCGGGCCGCTCGTGGTCCTGCGGCTCGGCGGTGACGCCATCGGCATACTCGACGGCCACGACGCCAGGCTCGCCCCGCTGACCGAGGCGGACGCCGACGCGCTGATCGCCGCGATCCAGTCCGCGTCCCGGGTGCACGGCCACCAGGGTGTCCCCGTGGCCGGCGAGGCGGCGCTGCGTGACGTGCTGCTGCGGGTGTCCCGGCTCACCGACGACCTCCCGGAAATCACCGAACTCGACCTGCACCCGGTCCTCGCCGGTCCCGGCAGCGCGGTCGCGCTGGACGCGCGGATCCGGGTCGCGCCCGAGACATCCCCGGACCCCTTCCTGCGCCGGTTGAGGTGACCGCCGGATTTTAGGGGACGACGGTGACTGGCCATTTGCCCGCGCGGACCAGGCGGACCGCGAGGGAGCCCATCAGGCGGTGGCCGGCCTTGAGCGAGGCGCCGACCACGATCGCGTCGGCGCGGGTCTCGTCGGCGATGCGGACGATCTCGTGGTACGGGTCCCCGTGGGCGGCGATGAACGTGACCGAGATCCCGAGCTCGCCGACGATCCGCTCGGCCAGCCCGGCCAGTTCCTTGGCGATCTCGCTGTGCACCTCGTTCTCGGCCGCGAGCACGCCCGGCCCGGCCGAGCTGGCCAGGGCGAACGAGGTGATCGGGGCGACGTAGACGGCGACGACGCGGGCGCCCTGCCTGCGGGCGAGCCCGACGGCATACGAGGCGGCCCGCAGGGCCGTGACCGATTCGTCGACGCCGACCAGGATCGCCGTTGGCCCGTCGGTGCCAAGCTCGAACTCGCCGTTCTCCACCCGGGAAGTCTACGGTTCCCGGTCCCCGCGGCGCATCCGCGGGCACCGCGTCGCCGCACGCTGGCCGGCGTCCCTCAGCGGCGCAGTTCGGCGGGCGCGGTGTACGCCAGCAGGCGGCCCTCCCCCGGCGCCGCCTCCGCCCACCCGCCCGGCAGGCCGAGGACCGCGACGAAGGCGGTCGGAAACGCGGGCGGCTCGCTGTCGCTACCGGTCAGGCCGATCGTGAGCTCGGCCAGGCCCGGGTTGTGCCCCACGATCAGTACCGTCCGCCATTGCGGCTCGAACTCGCGGACCAGCATCAGCAGGGACAGCACCGACGCCTCGTAGACCCGCGGCTCGAAGCGCACCGCGGGGACGCGGCTGCGCCCAGGGCGAAGCGGCGTCCTCCCGGCGAGCGCGTCCGCGACCAGCTCCCAGGTCTGCCGAGCGCGCAGCGCGGTCGAGCAGACCACCGCGTCCGGCGCGAACCCCGACTCGGCCAGCCAGCGGCCGACCACGGGCGCGTCCCGGCGGCCGCGCTTGGCCAGCGGGCGCTCGTGGTCCGCCGCGTCCGGCCAGTCCGACTTCGCATGCCGCAGCAGGACAAGCCGCCGGCCGGGATCCCCCTGGGGCACGCTCATGTCCCCACGGTAACCTGCCCGGCGCCCGCGGGGGCAGCGCCCGGTGTCTGCGCGTACCGCCCGGTGTCGGCCCTCATGTCCGCGCCGCCGGCAATCAGCGACTAGGCTCGATGGGATGCAGCGCGTGGCCTTGAGGGATGTGGAGATCGACTCCATTCGTGCTGCGCTGGGGCCGGAGCTGTGCGCCGACGGCGCCGTCGCCGTCCAGCGGGGCGCGGTGGTGCAGGTGGCCTGGGAGGCGTCACAGCAGCTGCTCACCGGCACCGTGCGCGACGGCTCCGGCGGGAGCAGGGCCGGCGAGATCAGGACGGTGTCCGCCTCGTTCCGCGCGTCTTCCGGGTTCCGCCTGCGGTTCCGCGAGGGCTACTGCAGCTGCGCCCAGGCGACCAACTGCGTGCATGTCGCCGCCCTTGTGCTCGCCGCGACCGACGAGACACTGTCGCCCACGGCCACGGCCGGGGCGGCCCGGCGGTCGGCCCTGCCCTGGGAGCAGTCGCTCGACTCGCTGCTGGCCACGCCTCCGGCCGGGGCCGCGCCCGCGGCCGACGAGGCCACCGGGGATGCGCCGCTCGCGGTCGAGCTGTCCCTGGCGACGGCCGCGCCCGAGCCCGCCCGCTATCCCAGCTACTCCACGGACAACGGGCGCTACCAGCCGCCCGCGGAGGACGCCACCCGCAGGCTGAGCCTCCACGCGCGGCTGGTGCAGCCGGGGCGCACGGGCGGCTGGGTGGCCGGCGGCCTGTCCTGGCCCCGCCTCGACTACCTGCTGCTGCGCAATGAGTTCCCCGCCGCGCACGTCCGCCTGCTGCAGGAGCTCTACGCCCTCTACCGGGCCCGCTCCGGGGCCCACCGCTCCGGCCACCACTACGGGTACGCCTCTCCCGGCCACGGCAACCAGAAGTACCTGGACCTGTCCTCCTGCGACTCCCTGCAGCTGTGGCCCGTCCTCGAGCAGGCCCACGCGGCCGGGCTGCCCTTCGTCTACCAGGGCAAGCAGGGCGCCGTGCCGCCGCCCGGCACGGCCGAGCTGTGCCTGGACGTGACCACCGACGGCACCACGCTGCTGATCGCCCCGGTGATCAGGACCGGCGACGGCACGGATGCCGTCCCGCTGCGGTTCATCGGCACCGAGGGCCACGGCGTCATCTACACCGACCGGACCCCGGCCGGCCGCCCGCGGGCCGGCCACGGGGAGCACTCCCGGTTCCGCCTGGCCAAGCTCACCCGCCCGGTCTCCGCTCAGATCCAGCACCTCGCGCTCACCGACGAGCGGCTCGTGGTGCCGGCCGCGGAACAGGCCGCGTTCCTGTCCAAGGCCTACCCGAGGCTGCGCCGCCAGTTCACGGTGACGTCATCGGACGGCTCGTTCACCGCACCCGAGATCTCCGGGCCGACGCTGGTGGTCAGCGCCGGCTACGCGGGCGGCGACCGCGTCGACGTCCGCTGGGAGTGGGCCTACCAGGTCGGCGGCAGCGAGCTGCGGGCGGCGCTCGGAGCCGCCCGCGACCCGTTCCGCGACCCGGAAGCGGAGGTGCGGCTGCTCAGCCGGCTCAACCTCCCGGCCGGCGCGCCGGGTGTCCCGGACGAGGCCGCCGTCCGGGGTCTGGCCGCGGTGGCCGCGGCCGAACCGCTCCGGGGGGACGCGGGCCGGGAGCTCCTGCTGCGGGGATTCACCGGGGGACCGCCCCCCCGAGGCGGGCACAGCCTGCACGGCCTCGACGCCATGGCGTTCACCACCGAGATCCTGCCCCTGCTGGAGGGGCAGGCCGGCGTGCGCGTCGATATGGCCGGGTCGGTTCCCCGCTACCACGAGGCCGGGGACTCACTCGAGATCCAGCTGTCGACCGGCGAGCTCGACGGCGAGCGGGACTGGTTCGACCTGGGCATCTCGGTCACCGTCGAGGGCAGCGAGGTGCCGTTCGGCGAACTCTTCGTGGCTCTGGCCCGCGGCCAGTCGCACCTGCTGCTGGCCGACGGCGCGTACTTCTCGCTGGACAAGCCGGAGCTCGCCGCGCTCGCCCGGCTCATCGACGAGGCCCGCACCCTGGCCGACCAGCCGGACGGGTCCCTGCGGATCAGCCGGTTCCAGGCGGGCCTGTGGGAAGAGCTGTCGGCCCTCGGCGAGGTCGGCCACCAGGCCGACGAGTGGCAGCGGCAGGTGCGCGGGCTGCTCGACGTCACCGAGATCGAGGCGGTCCCGGTGCCGCCCACGCTCGACGCGCGCCTGCGGCCCTACCAGCTGGCCGGGTTCCAGTGGCTCGCGTTCCTGTGGTCACACGGGCTCGGCGGCATCCTGGCCGACGACATGGGACTGGGCAAGACCCTGCAGACCCTCGCGCTGCTGCAGCACGTGAAGGACGTGCGCCGGCGCGAGGAAGCGGATTCGTTCCTTCCCGATGGTGACGGTCACGCCGGTTCTGCTGGGCCGGGGCAGCGAAAAAAGAGCTCCGCCGCGCAGGCCCCTTTTCTGATCGTGGCGCCGACGTCCGTGCTGGGGAACTGGGCGGCCGAGGCGCACCGGTTCGCCCCCGACCTGAACGTGGTGACGGTCTCCGACACCGACCGCCGCCGGGGCGGCACGCTCGCGGACGTGGCCGACGGCGCGGACGCGGTGGTGACCTCGTACACGCTGCTGCGGCTCGACTTCGAGGCCTACCGCGCGCACGAGTGGGCCGGGCTGTTCCTCGACGAGGCGCAGTACGTCAAGAACTACCAGTCCAAGGCGTACCAGTGCGCGCGCCGGCTCGCCGCCCCGTTCAAGGTCGCGATCACCGGCACCCCGATGGAGAACAACCTGATGGAGCTGTGGTCGCTGCTGTCGATCGCGGCGCCGGGCCTGTTCCCGAGCCCCGAGCGGTTCAAGGACTACTACGCCAAGCCGATCGAGAAGTCGGGCGACGCCGACCTGCTCGCGCAGCTGCGCCGCCGGATCAGGCCGCTGATCATGCGGCGGACCAAGGAGCAGGTCGCCGCGGACCTGCCGGAGAAGCAGGAGCAGATCCTCGAGGTCGAGCTGGACCCGCGGCACTGGAAGGTGTACCAGACGCACCTGCACCGCGAGCGCCAGAAGGTCCTCGGGCTGCTCGACGACGTCGGCCGCAACCGGTTCACCATCCTCCGGTCGCTGACCCTGCTGCGCCAGCTGTCGCTGCACGCCGCGCTGGTCGACCCCGAGAACTCGGACGTGCCGTCGGCCAAGATCGACGCGCTGCTCGAGCAGATCGAGGACGTGGTCGGCGGCGGCCACCGGGCGCTGGTGTTCAGCCAGTTCACCCGGTTCCTGCGGATCGCCAGGACCCGGCTCGAGGAATCCGGGGTGGAATGCTGCTACCTGGACGGGTCGACCACCAACCGCAGCGCGGTGATCTCGTCGTTCAAGGACGGGACGGCCCCGGTCTTCCTGATCTCGCTGAAGGCGGGCGGCTTCGGGCTCAACCTCACCGAGGCGGACTACTGCTTCCTGCTCGACCCGTGGTGGAACCCGGCGACCGAGGCCCAGGCGGTGGACCGGACGCACCGCATCGGGCAGACGCGGAACGTGATGGTGTACCGGCTGATCGCCTCCGGCACCATCGAGGAGAAGGTCATGGCGCTGAAGGCGCGCAAGGCCCAGCTGTTCTCCTCGGTCATCGACAGCGACGGCGCGTTCAGCTCCGCCCTGTCGGCCGACGACATCCGCGCGCTCTTCGCCTAGCGGGCAAGGCGGCCAACGGAGCACCGCGTCTCGGCCGGCCGCCGGCCGGCCGCCGCCAGGAGCGCTCCGCTTAGCTGCCCGCGGGCACGTCACTCCCCCCTCAGAAGTTACGGGCGGCGCGCGGGCTGTTGGCAAAAGCCCAGGTAGTCACACTGTGACTACCGCTCATTGTGCTCAGCCACAAAAGCGGAGCATGCCTCCGCTCGCGATAGGCTGAGTTTGATCCTCCGGTTTGACCCCGGGGGGAACAGGCGGGTTGGATCAGTCTTAACGATCACCCGTAACAGGTCACGATGCCTGCAAGAGGAGTTAAGACGGCGTGAGCATACTTGGCACCCGGGTCCTGCGGACCGAAGATCCCGGCTTCCTTTCCACGGGAGCCGTCTACACCGAAGACGTCCAGGATGAGCGGCTTGCTGGCGCCTGCTACGTGCACTTCGTCCGTTCGACCGTCGCCCACGCGAAGATCAACAGCATCGACACCAGCGCGGCCAAGGACGGCGAGGGGGTTGTCGCCGTCTACACCGCCGCCGACCTTGCGGCGGACGGGGTCAAGCCGCTGAAGCCCATGGCGCCGAACATGAACCAGGCCATGCTGCAGACGCTGCTGGCCAGCGACACGGTGCGGTTCGTGGGCGAGCCGGTCGCCGCCGTGGTCACCGAGGAGATGTACCAGGGCGAGGACGCGATCGAGCTCGTGGACATCGACTACGACTTCCTGCCGGCGGTCGTCGACATGAACGACGCGCTGTCCGGCGAGCGGGGCCTGCTGTTCCCCGAGAGCGGGACGAACGTGGTCTGCACGTTCGGTGACGCATCGGCGGCTGACCCGGACCTGTTCGAGGGCTGCGAGGTCGTGGCGAGCGAGGTAATCCAGAACCGGCGGGTGGCGCCGGCCCCGATGGAGTCGCGGTCGGCGGCCGCGGTGTGGGGCGAGGACGGGCGGCTGACCGCCTGGATCCCGAATCAGGGCGCACAGGGCACTCAAGGCGCGCTGGCGGCGGCACTCGGCGTGACGCCCGACCTGGTGCGGATCATCACGCCCGACGTCGGCGGCGCGTTCGGCGCCAAGTTCGGCGTCGACGCGGAGCAGGTGGCCACCTGCTGGATCGCGAAGCAACTCGGCCGGCCCGCGCGCTGGTCGGAGACGCGCATGGAGAACCTGGTCGGCATGACCCACGGCCGGGCGCAGCAGCACAAGATCACGATCGGTGGCAGCCGGGACGGCACCGTACTGGCCTACCGCCTCGAGATCCTGCAGGACAGCGGCGCTTACCCGAAGTTCGGCCCCTTCCTGCCCTCGCTGACGATCCTGATGGCGCCCGGCCCCTACCGCATCCCGCGCGCTGAGGCATGGGCCACCTCGGTGGCCACCAACACCACGCCGGTCGGCGCCTACCGGGGCGCGGGGCGCCCCGAGGCCGCCGCCGCGATCGACCGGGCCATCGACCTGTTCGCCGACGCCGCCGGGGTCGACCCGGCCGAGGTACGGCGCAAGAACCTGCTGCCCAAGTTCACCGAGCCGCACACGACCGCATTCGGCGCGAAGTACGACTCGGGTGACTACGTGACCGCCCTGGAGAAGGCCCTGGAGGCGGCCGACTACGAGGGTCTGCTCGCCGAGCAGGCGAAGCGCCGCGCGAACGGCGACACGCTGCAGCTCGGCATCGGCCTGTCCTCCTATGTGGAGATCACCGGTCCGGGTGGCGAGGCCGGCGGCCCGAACGAGAACGGCACCGTCGAGGTCCACCCAGACGGCACCGCCACGGTCCTGACCGGCACCTCGCCGCACGGCCAGGGTCACCAGACCGTGTGGGCGATGCTGGTCAGCGACGAGCTCGGCATCCCGATCGACAAGATCACCGTCAAGTGGGGCGACACCGACCTCGTGCCGAAGGGCGGCGGCACCGGCGGCTCTCGCTCCCTGCAGCTCGGCGGCGCCGCCGTACAGCAGGCGTCGCGCGAGCTGCTGGACGTGGCGCGCGAGCGGGCGGCGGAGACGCTCGAGGCGTCGCCCGGTGACCTCGTGTTCGACACCGAGACCAGCGCGTTCAGCGTCAAGGGCGACCCGGACATCTCCGTGCCGCTGTCGTCGCTCGCGCAGACCGAGCGGCTGTTCGTGCGCTCCGTGTTCACCGCGCCAGGGCCGACGTTCCCGTTCGGCACCCACGTCGCGGTGGTGGAGGTCGACACCGAGACCGGCAAGGTGTTCTTCCGTCGGATCGTGACCGTCGACGACGCCGGCACGGTGATCAACCCGCTGCTGGCCGAGGGCCAGCGGCACGGCGGCATCGCGCAGGGCGCCGCGCAGGCGTTCCTCGAGGAAGTCGTGTACGACGAGGACGGCAACCCGCTGACCGCGACGTTCGCCGACTACCCGTTCCTCTCGGCGACCGAGGTACCCAGCTTCGAGCTCGTCGAGATGGAGACCCCCACGTCCTACAACCCGCTGGGCGCCAAGGGCATCGGCGAGGCCGGCTCGATCGGCTCCACCCCCGCGGTGCAGAACGCGGTCATCGACGCGGTCTCGCACCTTGGCGTCACGCACATCGACATGCCCACCTCCCCCCAGCGGGTCTGGCGGGCCATCAACGCCGCTAACGGCTCGAAGGAGGCCTGATCCGGTGACAGAGATCAAGCTCACGGTTAACGGAACCGCCCGCAGCGACGAGGTCGAGCCGCGGCTGCTGCTCATCCACTACCTGCGGGAGACGCTCGGACTGCGCGCCGCCAACGTCGGCTGCGACACCACCTCCTGCGGCGCCTGCACGGTGCTGCTCGGCGAGGAGTCGGTCAAGTCCTGCACGGTGCTCGCCGTGCAGGCCAGCGGCCGCTCGGTGACCACCGCGGAAGGACTCGTCGCCGAGGACGGCACGATGAGCGTCGTCCAGGAGGCGTTTCGCGAGAACCACGGGCTGCAGTGCGGTTTCTGCACCCCGGGCATGGTGATGGCCTCGACCAGCCTGCTGGCGGAGAACCCGCATCCCACCGAGCAGGAGGTGCGCGAGGGTCTGGAGGGCAACTTCTGCCGCTGCACCGGCTACCACAACATCGTCCGCGCGGTGCTCGCCGCGGCGGACAAGCTGTCCGCCGATTCCTCGCCGTCCGAGGCCGAGATACTCGGTGTTGACGAGGCCGAGGCGGCCCTTCCCAGCGCCGGAGTGCCCGGTGCGGGGGTGACGGCATGATCCCCGCGTCGTTTGAGTACGAGGTGGCCGACTCCGTCAACCACGCGCTGTCGCTGCTGGCCGAGTACGGCGAGGACGCCAAGCTGCTGGCGGGCGGCCACTCGCTGCTGCCGATGATGAAAGTGCGGCTGGCCCAGCCCGCGGTGCTCATCGACATCGCCCGGGTGCCCGGGCTGTCCGGTATCCGCATCGAGGGCGACGAGGTCGTCATCGGCGCCACCACCCGGCACGCCGAGCTGGCCTCCTCCGAACTGCTCCACGCGGAGGCGCCCATCCTCGCCTACGCGGCCGCGCAGGTCGGCGACCCGCAGATCCGGCACCGCGGCACGATCGGCGGCTCGCTGGCGCACTCCGACCCGTCCGCCGACCTGCCGATGACCCTGGTCGCGCTGGGCGGCTCGGTCGAGATCACCGGGCCGTCCGGCCCGCGGACCGTCGGCGCGGACGACTTCTTCACCGGGCCGTTCGAGTCGGCCCTGGGGCCCGACGAGCTGCTGTCCGCGGTCCGCGTGCCGCGCGGCGGCTCGGTTCCGTGGGGATACCAGAAGTTCACCCGGCGGGCCAACGACTGGGCCATCGTCGGCGTCGCCGCCTACGGCGGCCGCGTCGCGCTCGCCTCCATGGGCGGCACCCCGCTGCGGGCCACCGCGACCGAGGAGGCGCTGAAGGCAGGCGCGCCGGCCGCGGAGGCGGCCCAGCTCGCGGCCGAGGGCACCTCCCCCGGCTACGACTTCCACGCCGACGCGGACTACCGCAAGCACCTCGCCCGCGTCCTCACCCGGCGCGCCCTGGAAGGCGAGACGGGCTGACGCGGGCTTAGCGCGGGCCGGCGCTAAGCCCGAGAGCGGGGGTGGCCGTCGGGGACGGCGACGGGCTTGGCAGCGTCACCGGCGACGGCGCCAGCAGCGGGAACGCCTGCTGGTCGGCCAGCGCGATAGCCAGCTCGCCGGCCGCGTTCGGGTGCAGCGGCGCCGGGTCCCCCGGCCCTTGCACCCAGGGATCGGCCGTGCACAGCTCATGCCCGGTGAACCGGGGCGCCGCGACCCCGAAGCCGAACAGCCCGGCGCCCTGCGCGAGCACCTGGTTGAGCTGCGCCAGCCGCGCGGCCAGCACGTTCGCCTTGGCCGTGGTCATGCCGTACTTCTGCAGGCAGCTCACGTCGCGGCCGAACGGCGTGTAGTACTCGTTCACCAGCACCGCCGGGTGCTCCGGCAGCCGCACCAGGTCGCTCAGCAGGTCGTAGTAGTTCCTGGTGAACGTGGCCAGCAGCTGGTTGAAGTAGGCGGACGACACCTTGTCGTCGCAGACGCTCGACGCCGCGCACAGCTCGGTCATCGCCGACCAGGACAGGTCGTCGGCCCCGACGCTGACGATGACGAGCTTGGCGTGCGTGGCCGCCTCGGCCTGCGGCAGCTGCGGCGGCGCGACCTCGCCGTTGTAGAGCAGCTCCGGCCCGAGCAGGCCGTTCTCGATCGTCGCGCTGCCGCAGGCCAGGTTCAGCACGTTCCACTGGTTGGCCGCCGCCAGGTCGGCCGCGTACGACTCCGGCGAGCGGCCGCAGGCCTGGTCCAGGGCGGTCGGGTCCGGCCCCCACGGCAGGCCCCAGCCCGCCGCCGTGGAGTCGCCGATCACCACCGCCTGGGCATCCGGGTCGGTCGAGCCGACCGCGGCGGGCTCGGCCACCGGATCGACGCCCACCAGGTCATCGAGCGTCCTGACGCTGCGCAGCACCTTCGGCGTGCCGGACGCGGTGAGCGCGATGCCGCCCAGGTTGACCGCGACGACGACGGCGAGCCCGGTCGCGAGCAGCTTCCAGATGGCCGGGCGCCGGCGCACGGCCGCGACGGCGACCAGCGGGATCACCGCGAACCCGACCGCGAGCAGCGTCTCCCACAGGAAGTAGTGTTCCCAGCCCGCCGCGAGCTGCTGGCTGAGGGTGAGTTCCACCTTCGCGGGCCCCTGCGCGCGCAGCATCTGGACGACCTGCGAGTCGATCGTGATGTGGTCGAGCGACAGCTTGGGCCTGATCGGGCCGGGGAAGTCGGGCTTCGTCCCCATGTCCTGGCCGAACAGGTCGAGTTCGCCCGGTCCGTGCAGGCTCGCGTTCGGCAGCGTCGCGCCCACCTGGGCCGTCTGCCCGGCGGCCGACACCGTCTGCATCGGGGCGACGCGGAGTGCGAGCCAGATGGCCCCGGCGGTGACGATGGCGAGAGTGACGGCGTAGAACGCCGCCGTCCGAGTCCGGCAGAGAAGTCGCGCGATGGTGCAGTTCCCTCCTGGTCGGTCGGGTCATCCCTCCTGGTCGGTCCGGCTCGGCGATGTACCCCGCCGGCCGGCGGGGTATTCGCCCTCCCCGAGGTTTTGCCCGGACGCCGCCCCCGCGCGGGCGGCGATGAGGGGACAAGTCCCGTCATGCCCCGGGGGCGGCCGGGGGGCGTCCGCCGCGGGCCGCATTGTGCCCCGGCCAAGGTTCCGGCGCTGCCGCGCTGTGCCGCCGGGATCTGTTCCGGCTGGTCGCGGGGGCCGATGATGGCGTCATGGGGACGGGCAGAGCAGTCGGGCGGGACCGGTTCAGCCGCATCCGTTCTGAATGATGTCTTTGAATATCATTCGTTAACAATGGAAACTCCTGCCGCGCCCGCCGTCAGGCGGAGGCACCGTATCGCGATGCTGGCCGTGCTGGGCGCGCTGTCCTCGTTCGGGCCGCTCTCGATGGACATGTACCTGCCGTCGACCCCGACGATCGCGGCGAACCTGCATGCCTCGCAGCCGCTGGTGCAGCTCACGCTGTCCGGCTGCCTGGCCGGCCTGGCGATCGGACAGCTCGTCGCCGGGCCGGTGAGCGACGGGCTCGGGCGCAAGCGGCCGCTGCTCGCCGGGCTCGTCGCGTTCACCGCACTGTCCGTCGCGTGCGCCGCCGCGCCCGACATCGGCGCGCTGATCGCCTTCCGGTTCCTGCAGGGCATGGCCGGGGCCAGCGGCGTCGTCCTGTCGCTGGCCATCGTCCGCGACCGCTACCACGGGACCGAGCTGGCCCGGGTACTCGGCTCGCTGATGCTGGTCTTCGGGCTCGCGCCCGTGCTCGCCCCGGTGATCGGCGGGCAGATCCTGCGCTTCACCAGCTGGCGCGGGGTGTTCGGCGTCCTCGCCGTGATCGGCCTCGTGCTGTTCCTGCTCGCCTGGTTCCTGCCGGAGACGCTGCCGCCCGAGCGCCGCACGCCGTCGCGGCTGCGCCAGTTCGCGGCCGACTCGCGGGGCCTGGTGCACGACCGCCAGTACGTCGGCTACACGCTCGCGATCGCGCTCGGGAACGCCGCCCTCATCACCTACATCTCCGCGCTGCCGTTCATCGTGGAGGACGCCTACCACGAGTCGCCCCAGCTGTTCAGCCTGTTCTTCATGATCAACTCGATCGGCCTGGTGGTCATGGCCCAGGTCGGCGCGCGGCTGATCAAGCGCGTGCCGGTCACCCGGGTCGTCCTCGGCTCGCTGCTCGTCATGGCGGCGGGCTGCGCCGCCTTCCTGGCCGTGGCGCTCACCGGACACCCGCCGCTCGCGGCACTGCTCGTCCCGCTCTTCTTCTTCATCGCCTTCTTCGGCAGCATGCGCCCGAACGCGACCGCGATCGCGCTGACCAACCAGGGGGCCATCGCCGGGACGGCGTCGGCCTGGGTGGGCGCGCTGCCGTTCCTGCTGGGCGCGTTCCTTTCCCCGCTGGCCGGACTGGGCGGACAGGGCGCGGCAACCACGGCGGGCATCCTGCTCACCGTGCTGTGCGTCGGGGCGCTGCCCTGCGTGCTGCTTGTCGCGGGTCGGCGGCGGGCGCGGGCGCGCACCGGGCAGTCGGAGACCGGGCAGGCGGGCAGCGGGCAGCCGGGCGGAGAAGTAG
>Ga0302314_10005672_pt1 | contig 22697 bp, 24 predicted proteins | sample III_Palsa_N2_3_FD_200533 | JGI IMG/M metagenome (GOLD analysis project Ga0302314, IMG submission 200533) | Peat permafrost microbial communities from Stordalen Mire near Abisko, Sweden - III_Palsa_N2_3 | ecosystem: Environmental > Terrestrial > Soil > Palsa > Peat permafrost | place: Sweden... | reverse complement strand
ATGAGCTGCTGCGCGCCGAGATCGGCCGCAAGACCGCCGACTGGGGCGTGTCGGTGATGAGCGTGGAGATGCGCGACATCAGCGTGCCGCCGGAGCTGCAGGACGCCATGAGCCGCCAGGCCCAGGCCGAGCGGGAGCTGCTGGCCCGGGTCATGCTGGGTGATGCGGAAAAGCAGATCGCCTCCAAGTTCGTGGAGGCCGCGGACATCTACGCCAAGAGCCCGGCCGCCCTGGAGCTGCGGGCGATGAACATCATCTACGAGACCACCAAGGAGCGCGGGGCGACGATCCTGATGCCGACGTCCATGGTCAATGCGATGAACCCGATCGGCATGCTTGGCCTGGCGGCGGCGACGCGTCAGACTGCGGTCGAATAACAGAGAAAAACCTGGGGGGCTGACATGTTGAAGGCTTTGGCGGCGGCGTTCGCGCTCGTGGCGCTGTTGACGGTCGCCGCGCCGTCCCGGGCGGCGGATGTAAACAAACCGGTCGTCGCCGGGCTGGACGGCGACTGGGTCGGAACCCTCGCCCTCACGCCGACGGTGACCCTGCGAGTGGTGTTTCACATCCGCACCGGCCCGCACGGAACGGCCGTCACCCTGGACAGCCTCGACCAGAACGCGCTCGGCATTCCCGCTGAAAGCCTTGAGCGCAAGGGTGATCATGTCGAGGTCACGATGGACACCATCCAGGCGCAGTACGCGGCGGATCTGAGCGACGGCGGCAAGACCCTGAAAGGGACACTCAGCCAGGGCCTGGGGTCGTACCCCCTGGTGGTAAAGCTCGGCGCGCCGATCCCGCCGGCGGCCAAGCCCGCTCCGGCGGCACAGTCCGGCCCCGCGGCCTGGGCCGCGCCGTCCGACGCCGCCATCGACCAGATCCTGAACGAGCGGATCGATGTGGAGAAACAGGGCGTCGGCATCGTCGTCGGCCTGATCGACGCGCATGGCCGGCGGTTCATCTCGGAGGGCTCGTTCGACCAGGTCGACGACCGGCCGGTCGGCGCCGACACCCTGTTTGAGATGGGCTCCGTCACCAAGGTGTTCACCGCAACCCTGCTCACCAGCGCGGTGGAGCGCGGCGAGGTGAAGCTGAGCGATCCGGTGGCGAAATTCCTGCCGGCCGGGGTCAAGGTTCCCGAGCGTGACGGCAAGCAGATCACCCTGCAGGATCTGGCCATGCACATGTCCGGCCTGCCCCGGATGCCGACCAACTTCGCGCCGAAGGACCCGGATAACCCTTACGTGGACTATAGCGACAGGGAGCTGTTCGCCTTCCTGAGCGGCTACACGCTGCCGCGCGATATCGGCTCTAAATGGGAGTACTCCAACCTCGGCGTCGGCCTGCTGGGCGAAGCGCTCGCCCGGCGCGCGGGCATGAGCTACGAGGCCCTGCTCAAGACCCGGATCCTCGATCCCCTCGGCATGACCAGCAGCGGCATTACGTTGACGCCCGAGGAGCAGAAGCGGTTCGCCATCGGCCACGACGCCTATATGCGACGCACGGCCCATTGGGACCTTGTCGCCCTGGCCGGCGCGGGCGCGCTGCGCTCCGACGCCGACGACATGCTGACCTTCCTGGCCGCCAACATCGGCCTGACCAAGACGCCGCTGAAGAGCGCCATGGATGCGACCTTGGCCGTGAAGCGGGTTTCGAACATGCCCAACAATGAGCAAGCGCTGGGATGGGACGTGCGCCATTCGCCCTATGGCGACATCATCTGGCACAACGGCGGCACCGGCGGCTTCCGCACCTTCATCGGTTTCAACCCGATCGCCAAGGTCGGGATCGTGGTGCTGACCAACGCCGCCAACGAGACCGGCGGCGACGACATCGGCTTCCACATCCTGGCCGGCGAGTCCCTGGCCAGGCTGTCGCCGCCGGGACCGGCGCCGGACGCGGGACGCACGGCGATCACGCTCAGCCCCGACAAGCTGGAGGCCCTGGTGGGCCGCTATCAGTTCACGCCGCGCGCGACCCTGACCGTCACGCGCACGGGCGAGCATCTGTTTACTCAGCTGACCGGACAGGGGGCGGTCGAAGTCTTCCCCGAGAGCGCCACGGCGTTCTTCCTGAGGGTCGTCAACGCCCAGCTGACCTTCCAACTCGGCCCCGACGGCCGCGCGACGAGCGTCGTCCTGCACCAGAACGGCCGCGACCAAACGGCGCAGAGGGCGCCTTAGCGGATTCGCCCGGATTCACCGGCCATGCGTCAGGCGATCAATTTCGCGCCACACCCCCCGATCGTCCGCAAAATCGCCCCGCCGGGCTTGGCGACGCAGCCGGATCACCACAGGCTGCGTTTCAGTGTCCAACCAGTAGCCAAGGCGGCGATCATGATCCGGACCCTAATCCCAGCCCTCATCTGCGCCCTGTTCATGGCCGCGCCCGTTCTGGCCGAGACGCCGGTGGGCGACTGGACCGGCGTCGCGCCGATGCGATCGGGGGCGTGCCGGATCGCCATTCACGTACGCGCCGAGCCGGACGGGGTTCTGGTGGGCACAGCCGACAGTCCCGATCAGGGCGCGTTCCATGTGGTGCTGGCCAATGTGCGGTCATCCGGGCAGGCGCTGAGTTTCGACCTGCCCACCGACGCCGGCCATTTCGAGGGCCGCTGGAGCGCGCGGGATGGGGCCTGGACGGGATACTGGATCCAGGGTCAGGCCACCGTGCCGCTCGACCTGCGCCGCGGGAGCCTGCCCCGGCCGCGGCAGTTGAGCCTTTCCAGCCTGGACGGCGACTGGACCGGGATTGTCGGCGTCGAGGCCTCGATGCGGCTGCGGCTAACCTATCATATCCGCACCGACCAGCGTGGTACGACGGTGGTGTCGGAGAACCCGGATCATCTCGCCAACGGCGCGGCGCCCGAGACCATCGCCCGCATCGGCGATCACGTCTTCCTGTCGCTGAACGCGGTCGATGGCGAGGTTCAGGCCAACCTGTCCGACGACGGCGAGGTCATGCGCGGCGCCCTGATCCAGGCCGGCCAGCAATATCCGCTGATGCTGACGCGAATGCGGTGACCTCCCCCGCCGCATAGGGGCTGACGCCACGACAGTCTGTTGGGAGAACGTCGTTCGGGTTAGCATCCCGCCGACAACCCAGCACAAGGGCTATTGGAACAATGCACGATCTGGTCATTCGCGGGGGCCGTCTGGTGGACGGCACGGGCGCCAAGGCGCGTATCGCCGATGTCGCCATCGACGGCGGCGTCATCACCGAAGTGGGCGTCGTGGCGGGCAAAGGCCGGCGCGAGATCGACGCCAAGGGCCTTCTGGTCACGCCCGGCTGGGTCGACATCCACACCCACTACGACGGCCAAGTGACCTGGGATCCCTATCTGACCCCCTCCTGCTGGCACGGGGTGACCACGGTGGTGATGGGCAATTGCGGCGTCGGCTTCGCCCCCGCCAGGCCCGACCGACACGAGTGGTTGATCTCGCTGATGGAGGCCGTCGAGGACATTCCTGGCACGGCGCTGTCCGAGGGGATCAAGTGGGACTGGGAGACCTTCCCCGAATACATGGATGTGTTGGACGCCAAGGCGCGGGTGCTGGACGTGGCCGCCCAGGCGCCGCACGGCTCGATCCGCGCCTATGTCATGGGCGAGCGCGGCGCGCGCAACGAGAAGGCGACGCCCGAGGACATCACGGCCATGTCCGACATTGTCCGCGACGCCATGAAGGCCGGCGCACTGGGCTTTTCCACCTCGCGCACCATGCTGCACCGAACCAAGGACGGCGAGGTCGTGCCAGGCACCTTCGCCAGCGCCGACGAGCTGATCGGCATCGGCCATGCGATGGCCGAGGGCGGCAAGGGCGTGTTCGAAATGGCCTCGGACATGGCGCCGGCAGAAGACGAGTTCCGCTGGATGCGGGACCTGTCGAAACAGACCGGCGTGTCGGTGACCTATGGCCTGCTGCAGGCGCCGTTCCAGCCGCAGAAGTGGCGCGACCTGCTGACCATGACCGACGAGGCCCGCAAGGATGGCGCGCTGATCACCGCCCAGATCGCCTGCCGGCCCACCGGCATGGTGCTGGGCTGGCAGAGCAGCATCCACCCTTTCGCGGCGCGGCCGACCTATCGCAAGCTGGCCGGCCTGCCGTTCGCGGAGCGGCTGGTGGAGCTCAAGAAGCCGGAGGTGCGCGCGGCGATCCTGTCCGACGAGTCCCCGGACGTCACGCCTTTGGCCCAGATGCTGTTCTCCGGCTACGATCGGATGTTCCGGCTGGAGAACGACGGAACGCTCCAGTACGAGCCTAAAGCCGAGGACAGCATCGCCGCCCTGGCCGCGCGCACCGGCGAAGCAGCGGACGCCATCGTCTACGACATGCTGATGGAGAAGGATGGGCGCGGCTACATCTATCTGCCGCTGCTGAACTACGCCCTGTTCAACTTCGACCACATCCACGAGATGATGCAGAGCGACGCCACCGTGCTCAGCCTCTCCGACGGCGGCGCCCATTGCGGGGTGATCTGCGACGCCAGCTTCCCGACTTACATGCTGACCTACTGGGTCCGCGACCGGGCCAGAGGCGAGCGGATGCCGCTGGAGCGGGTCGTGCAGATGCAGACCCACGATACCGCCAAACTCTATGGCCTCGCCGACCGCGGCGTGATCGCGCCGGGGATGAAGGCGGACGTGAACGTGATCGACTTCGAGCGTTTGCGGATTCTGGCGCCGGAAATGGCGTTCGATCTGCCGGCCGAGGGCCGCCGCCTGATCCAGCGCGCCGAGGGCTATCGCGCGACGATCGTCTCCGGCCTGGTGACCTTCGAGAACGGCGAAGCCACCGGCGAGATGCCCGGCAAGCTGATCCGGGGGCCGCAGGAGCCGAAGGGGGTCAAGCGGGTTGAGGCGGTGATGGCGTAGGGGCGGCCAAATTACCCGCTCATCCCGGCGAATGCCGGGACCCAGATGACAAAGCGCGGGCGGGCAGCCAGTAATCCAGAATAGCGCGCTTTCTACCGCGCCATATGATCTGGGTCCCGGCATTCGCCGGGATGAGCGGATTTTTGGCGTGCTGCTCAATCGGGGTCCCAGGGAACACCCACCCCTCCTCCGGCATTGACGCTTTCAGCTGACGCAACGACAGTCGCAGGGAAATCGGAGCGTCCCATGGCCCTGGCCGACCTGCATCTTCGTACGCACACGGCGCGCAACGCCCTGGTGGTCATCGCCGTGGTGGTGGCCGGCGCGGCCTTCTTCTGGCTGAGCGGGATCCTGACGCCGCTGGCGCTGGCGCTGTTTCTGCTGGTGATGATCGACAGCTTCGCCCGGGTGCTGGTCAAGCGGGTGCCGCACTTTCCCGCCGTGCTGGCGCAGCCGGCGGCCATCGCCCTGGCGGTAGGCCTGGTGATCCTGACCATCGTGGTGGTGGCCGACAACGCCACCGCCTTCGCCGGCCAGACCAACGTCTATCTGCCCAAGCTGAACGCCCTGGTCGGCGGCCTGGCCGCGGCCATGGGCATGGCCAACCACCCCACCGCCCAGCAGCTGATCAACCAGCTCAATCCCTCGTCCTACATCGGCGTCGCCGCTGATCACCTGAAGGGATTCGCCACAACCGCCGTCGCCGTGCTGCTGTACCTGGGCTTCCTGATCGCCTCGCGGCAGTCGTTTCCGCGCAAGGCGGCCAAGCTGTTCGTTTCCCCCGAGACGCGGCACGAGGCGGCGGAAATGTTCCAGCGCATCCGCAACGGCGTGGAGCGCTATCTGTGGGTTCAGGTGGTGTGCGGGACGATGATGGCCATTCCAGCCTTCATCGTGATGACCGCGATCGGTCTGGACAACGCCGTCTTCTGGGCCTTCCTGATCTTCATCGTCGGCTTCATTCCGATCATCGGCGGCGCCATCGGCGTGCTGGGCCCGCCGCTGTTCGCCCTGGTGCAGTTCGACAAGCCCTGGCGCGCGCTGATCCTTTTGGGCGCGCTGGAGGTGATGGGCTTCATCATCGGCAACATCATCTATCCGCGCATGCAGGGCAAAAGCCTGAACATCGACCCGATCGCGGTGCTGCTCTCCCTGGCCTTCTGGGGCGCCATCTGGGGCCTGCCGGGGATGTTCCTGTCCACGCCGCTGACGGTGATGGCGATGATCATCCTGGCCCAGTTCGACGGCTCGCGCTGGATCGCGATCCTCTTGTCCAGCGATGGAGACCCGCTCGGCCCGACGGCGTCGGTTTCGGCGCCGGGCGATCCCGCCACCGCGGCGCTGCCCGGTCCGGGCGCGACGGTCCTCGCACAGCCCTGAGGCGAAAAATCATTGCCTGCAGGGGTGGAAATCCGCAAACGGCCTCCTATCTGAAAGCCTGTTCGAGACTTCCCCTCTCTCGAACGCCTGACGCCGGCCCTGCCAGAATAGCCGGCGTCCAGCGAAGGCGATCTCGTCGTGTTCCCCCCGCGATGAGACACCGCGCCGCCGGATGGTCCCCCCTTCCGGCGGCGTTTCGCTGTCTGGGGGTTGGGGAAGAAGAATTTCACCACGAAGCACACGAAGGGCACGAAGGGGCCGGTGGATAAGTCTTGAAACGCAAAGGCGCGAAGGATGCTAAGGCGGGCATAGCCCGCGCCAATACCGTCGAGCGTTCCGCAGTCTGACCGCGCTTCGCGCCTCCTTTGCGTCTTCGCGTCGAACCTAGGATGGCGCCGGCCCCTTCATCCCCTTCGTGTGCTTCGTGGTGAATTAGGGGCGCTTGCCAGAAGCACAGACGCCATGATACTAAAGCAAATGCTTCAGTATTCTTCCAACCTCGATCTCGCCTTCCAGGCGCTGGCGGATCCGGCGCGGCGGGGGATGCTTGAGCGGCTGACGCTGGGGCCCGCGTCGGTGAGCGAGCTGGCGCGGCCGTTCGATATGTCGCTGTCGGCCATTGTTCAGCATCTGAAGGTGCTGGAGGCCGGCGGCCTGGTGCGCTCGGAGAAGGTGGGGCGGGTGCGCACCTGCCAGATCGAGCCCGGCGCGCTGAGCGCGACGGAGGGCTGGATCAACCAGCGCCGCACCACCTGGGAGCAGCGGTTTGACCGCCTGGAGCAGTATCTCGCCGAGACCGAAGGCGCCGACGACAATAAGGACCTTGAGCCATGACCGACCGATTCGTCACCCACGCCACCTTTTGCATCGAACGCACCCTCGCGGCCTCGCCGGCGCGGGTGTTCAGGGCCTTCGCCGCGCAGGAGGCCAAGGACAAATGGTTTACCGGACCATCCCACTGGGTCCGCACGGAGCGGTCGATGGACTTCCGCATCGGCGGCCGCGAGACCTCCAGCGTCGGCGAGCCGGGCGGCGTCCAGCACAGGTTCGACGCCACCTATTTCGACATCATCCCGAACGAGCGGATTGTCTTTACCTACGCCATGCACCTGGACGATGCGTTGATGTCGGTCTCCATCACCACGATCGAGATGGCGCCGGTAGGCGACAAGACGAGGCTCAAATTCACCGAACAGGGCGTGTTCCTGTTGGACCCGGCCGATGCGCCACAGCGCGAACAGGGAACCCACTTCCTGATGGACGCGGCGGAAGCCTGGCTGGCGAGGGAGGCGGCGGAGGTTTGAGTTCAGGCGCTGCTGCAGAGCGCGTGCGTCCTTCGAGACGCCCTACGGGCTCCTCACCATGACGAGGTTTTGGGCTGCAAAACGCTTAGTCATGGTGAGGAGCGACGTCTTCATCGCGTCCCGAACCACGCACCGCCAGCGGCAGCACCGGCCTCAGTAAATCACCTCGGTCAGATACAGCCCCGCCGCCGGCGCAACGGCCCCGCACGCGGTCCGGTCCTTCGCCTCCAGCGCCGCCTTCAGGTCCGCCGCACTCCATCGCCCCAGACCGACCTCCACCAGCGAGCCGGTCATGGAGCGGACCTGGCGGTGCAGGAAGCTGCGGGCAGCGAAGGTCAGGCGCACCTCCTCGCCGACCCGCTCGACGGTCGCCACATCCAGGGTCTTGACCGGCGACTTGGCCTGGCAGGCGATGTCGCGGAAGGTGGTGAAGTCGTGCAGACCGACCAACGCCTGGGCGGCTCCGTGCATCGCATCGGCGTCCAGGGGCTTGCGCACATGCCAGACCCGGCCGGCGTCCAGCCCGGGACGGCTGCGGCGGTTCAGGATGCGATAGAGGTAGCGCCGCGCCTTGGCCGAGAACCGGGCGTGGAAGTCTTCCCCGACCTGGGCCGCGTCCAGCACCGCGATGGGCTCGTGGCCGAGGTGGGCGTTGAGGGCGTCGCGGACCACGTCGGGCTTCCAGTCGCGCGCCAGATCGATATGGACCACTTGGCCGACAGCGTGGACGCCGCTGTCGGTGCGGCCAGCGGCGTGCAGGCGGATGGTCTCGCCGCAGAAGGCTTTCACCGCCGCCTCCACCGAGGCCTGGATCGACGGCTGGTCGGCCTGGGCCTGCAGGCCGTTGTAGGGGCCGCCGTCGTATTCGAGGGTCAGGCGATAGCGAGGCATCAAAAGGCCTTGGCGCCGGCGGGCAGGCGGAAGCCGCGCAGGAAGACGTCGGCGTCCTGCGCCGCCCGGCCCTCGCGCTGGGCGCGTAGCAGGCGAACGGAGCCGATCCCGCAGGCGATCAGCAGCGCATCGTCGAGCACCGTCCCGGGCTCGCCCTCGGCGTCTTCGGCCTGCGACAGCAGCGCCTTGATCCGCTTGGGGCCCTTGTCCGAGGGCGCCATGAACCAGGCGCCGGGGAAGGGCGACAGGCCCCGGATGCGGCGGTCGACCTCGGCGGCGGGTTTGGACCAGTCGATGCGGGCCTCCCTCGGCCGGATCTTCTTGGCGTAGGTGACGCCGTCCTCGGGCTGTGGGGTTGGCGTCAGCGCGCCGCGCGCGAGGCCATCGACCGCTTCGACCACCATCCTGGCGCCCAGGGCCGCAAGTCGGTCATGCAGGGTTCCGGCGGTCTCCAGGGCGTCGATACGCAGTGTCTCGGACAGCAGCACCGGACCCTCGTCCAGGCCCTCGGTCATCTGCATGATGCAGAGTCCGGTGGTGCGATCGCCGGCCATGATCGCCCGCTGGATCGGCGCGGCGCCCCGCCAGCGAGGCAGCAGGGAGGCGTGCAGGTTGACGCTGCCGAGCCGGGGGGCGTCCAGCACCGCGCCGGGCAGGATCTGGCCGAAGGCGGCGACCACGGCCAAGTCGAGATCCAGCGCCGCGAAAGCCGCGATTTCCGCCGGATCGCGCATGGAGGCTGGGGTGCGCACGGGAATACCGGCGGCTTCAGCGCAGGCCTGGACGGCGGAGGGCCGCAGGCCCTGGCCCCGGCCACGCGGCGCCGGCGGCTGGGCGTAGACCACTGCCACCTGGTGCGGTGTGGTCATCAGGGCTTTCAGGGCTTGGGCCGCGAAGTCCGGCGTTCCGAGGAAGGCGATGCGCATGGCTGGCGTTTAGCTGGGCTGGAGCGCTCGGGGAAGCGTTGCCGGAACCTTGGCCCGGGCGGGCCGTTCCGTGGGTGACTTCAAGGAGAGACCATTATGCGCGTTCTAGCTGTTGCGCTCGCCTGCCTGGCCATCACGGCCTGCTCGAAATCCACCACCGCCGACCTGAGCCACGATGTGAAGGACGCCGGCCATGACCTGAAGGCCGAGGCGATCAAGATCAAGAACGATCCGGACATCCGCAAGGCCGGCGCCGACGCGAAGAAAGTCGGTCACGACCTGGCAGTGTCGGTGAAGCAGGACGCGGCGGTCGCCAAGGTCGACGCCGACAAGGCGGGGGACAAGGCCAAGCATACGGCCAATGACGTCAAGAACGACGTGAAGGACTGAGCCCATCTATTTCCGCTCATCCCGGCGAATGCCGGGACCCAGATGACATAGCGCTCGCCACGCCAACCTATCCGGGATTTCGTCCCAACCTCGGCGTCATATGATCTGGGTCCCGGCATTCGCCGGGATGAGCGGATTTTGCTTACGCCGCCATGGCCTTCTTCACCTTCGCCACGGCGCGGGTGCGTTTCAGGCGGGACAGGTAGTCGATGAAGAGGACGCCTTCCAGGTGGTCCATCTCGTGCTGGATGCAGACGGCGAACACGCCCTCGGCGTCCTCCTCGATCTGCTCGCCGTGATAGTTGAGGTAGCGCAGCTTGACCTTGGCCGGCCGCTCGACCTCGTCGTAAATCTCGGGGATCGACAGGCAGCCTTCCTCGTAGGGCGCGGTTTCTTCCGAGCGCCAGAGGATCTCCGGATTAACGAAATAGCGCGGCTCGCGGGCGGTCTCGTCACGGCCCAAGTCCATGACGATCACCCGCTTGGGCACGCCGATCTGGATCGCCGCCAGGCCGATGCCCGGGGCGTCGTACATGGTCTCCAGCATGTCATCCATCAGCGCGCGCAGGTCGTCATCGACCGCCTCGACGCGGTCGGAGACCAGTTTCAGCCTAGGATCTGGCACCACCAGAATTTCGCGAATAGCCATGCAATTCAGGTAGGTCAGCCCCTGGCGACCGTCAAGACCGGCGGATCGTCGCTGGCGTCAGGCTCCCCAATGGCTTCGGATGCCAACAGTTTCGCCAGCGCCCGGGGCGCGGTTTCGATGGGCTCGAGGGCGGGTATCTCCTTGCCCTCGTGGTCGACGGCCAAGTCCTCGAACCGGCGGGCCTGGGTAAGCACCTGAGTCTCCAGCGAGCCGACGAACTGGTTGTAGCGGCTGACCGCGCCCTCCAGCGACTTGCCCAGCGCCGCGGCGTGGCCGCCCATTACCGACAGGCGCTTGTAAAGTTCGCGGCCGAGAGTGGCGATTTTCTCGGCGTTGGCGGACTGCTCTTCGACCCGCCAGCCGTAGGCCACGGCCTTGCACAGGGCGAACAGGGTGGTGGGGGTGACCAGCAGCACGCGCTTGACCATGGCGTCGCTCATCAGGTCGGGCAGGCGGTCGAGGGCGGCGGCGAGGAAGCCGTCGCCGGGAACGAACATGGCGACGAAGTCGGGCGAGCCCTCCTTGGGGAACTGGTCCCAATAGGCCTTCGCCGACAGGTCGATCATGTGGGTGCGGACGCTCTGCGCATGGCGAACCAGGGCGGCCTCACGTACGGCGTCATCCACCGCTTCCTGGGCGTCGAGGAAGGCGTTGAGGGAGCATTTGGCGTCGATGACGAACACCCCGCCGCCGGGCATGCGCACCTTCACGTCCGGGCGGCGGCGCCCTTCGTCGGAGTCGACGGAGAACTGCTCGACGAAGTCGAACCGGCTGTCGAGGCCGGCGACCTCCAGCACATTGCGCAGGGTCTGCTCGCCCCAGCGGCCCTGGACGCCGGCGCCGCGGCGGAGGGCGGCCGACAGCTTGCGCGCCTCGAACTGGGTCTCGGTGGAGGCCTTGAGCAGGGATTCGATCTGAGCCTTGAGGCCGCCGGTCTCCTCGGCGCGGACCTTTTCGACCGCGGTGACGTGCTCCTGGAACTTCTGCAGCGTCTCGGCCACCGGCTTGAGCTGGGCCTCCATGCGCTGCTGGGCGAGCAACTCCTGGGACTTGAAGGTTTCCGTGGCACGGGCGACCAGCTGTTCTGTCACCGCCTGGGCGGTGGCGGCGGCCTGATCGCGCAGCACCGTCGGGGACAACGCGGCGTCTTCCAGCCGGGCCTCAGCCACCTCGGCGCGCGATCGCGCCTTGCCCAGCGCCCAAAGCGCCGCGCCCATGCCGGCGAGGCCGACCAGCGCCAAGGCGCCCAGAATCATGTCCACCGCGTTCATGATCCGTTCGATAGCGCGAATTGGGCGCGAGGGGAACGGTGGTGAACGTGGAGAGGGATGGTGGGTGCTATTCCCGGAACGCCAGCGTAGCGGCAAGGCCCCCTCAGTGACAGCGCCATTCCTTCCTCAGGCCTCGCGGCGCTATTCCCCCACCCCCTGCTCCGCCTCCCACGCCCGGAGCGTCTTCTTCGGCGCAATCTTGCGGAACCGGCGTTCGAGGAAGTTGCGCAAGGAGCCCGGGTGGAGGGTGGCGATGCGGGCGAGGACGGAGGGGTAGTCCTTGTAGTGGGGGGTGAAGAAGAAGGTGCCGGGTTCGGCCTCCATCAGCATTTCGCGCTCGTCGAGGCTGACTTCCAGGAGGACCAGGCTGGCGTCCTCCCTGCGCAGGCGGGTGAAGAACTTCTTGTTTATCAGGAAGGCGGGGCTGCCGTAGGAGGACCCCTCAGTGACTTCCGGGAAACTCAGGACGATCGCCCGCATCTCATCCAGGGTCATCGCAATCCTCCGCCAGCCTCACGCCGGCGAGATGGTCCTACGCCTCGCTGAACACCGCAAGCTCATTGCCGGCCGGGTCGGTGAAGTGGAACCGGCGCCCGCCGGGGAAGGAGAAGATCGGCACGCTGATCACGCCGCCGGCGGCCTTCACCTTGGCCTCCATGGCTTCCAGGTCGGCGGCGAACAGCACCACCAGGGGCTTCTTCACGCCGGTCTCCGGGTCCGCATCGAAGCCGCCATCCATGCCGCCCTGCTCGAATGACGCATAGGTCGGGCCGTAGTCGACGAAGCTCCAGCCAAAGGCGGATTGGTAGAAGGTTTTCACCGCCGGCAGGTCGCTCCCGCCGGGCAGCTCCACATAGTCGATCTTGCCGTCTTCGCGCATCGCTCAGCCCCATTAGTTCATGATTTGTTCTCACGCATCCTCGCCCCTTTGTCAAGCGAAAAATTGCGCGCGCAACAGTCCGGGGCTACCCCGGAAACGTCCAGACGCCCGTGCGTTTCACGGCGAAATCCTCCAGTTCGCGGGTGGTCTCGACCTGGTATTCGGCGAGTTGGACGAGGCCATCCTTGGGGAAATAGCTGCGGCCGGGGTCGCCGATCAGCACGCGGGCGCCGGCGTCGTGGGCCTGGCGCAGCCAGGCCAGCCCACGCTCGGCCATGGCCTTTTCGTAGCAGATGTCGCCGGCGGTGATCAGGCCGGCGGCGGGCGGCGGCGCCTGCAGCAGGTCGGCGGCGGTGAACTCGACCGCGACGCCGTTGGCCTCGGCGTTGAGCCGCACCGCCATGGCGCAATAGCCGTCGATGTCCGCAGCCACCGAAGAGGCAGCGCCGGCCTTCATCGCCGCGATCGCTACCAGGCCGGATCCGGTGGCGAAGTCGACCACCCGCCTCCCGGCGGCCTCATCCGGATGATCCAGCAGATAGCGCGCGACGGCCTGCCCGCCGGCCCAGGCGAAGGCCCAGAATGGCGGCGGCAGGCCGATGCGGTCCAGCTCCTCCTCGGTCATGCGCCAGATCGGGGTGATCTCGTCGGCGAGGTAAAGCTCAAGCTCGGGCGTATGCGGCGGTCGCTGCAGGCGGGTGTTGGCGAGGATGAAGGCCCGCCGCTCGGCGGGGCTGGGCAGGACGAGGGTCAAGCCGGCGCGGCGACGCGCAATACGGCCAGGTAGGACGGCTCGGTTTCCATCCGCGCGGTCACGCCCTTCCGTTCCAACAGCCGGTGCGCGCGGGGCAGCTGGTAGCAGGGCAGGTGCATGAACATGTGATGCTCGCAGTGGAACTGCACATAGTAGGGGGCGATGAAGGCCCGCTCGATCAGGTTGGCCGTGGTGGTGCGGGCGTGGCGCAGGGGGTCCGGCTCATCCTTGGCGATGCAGGCGTGCTCGGCGATGTTTCGCAGGCGGGTGATCAGCGGATACCAGGTCGCCATCGGCAACAGCCACAGCACGAAATAGGTCCACCACAGGCCGATGGCGCTGAGCGCAACCAGCAGGCCCAGCTGCCAGAGCAGGAAGCCGCGCAGGCGCACGCCCTCGGCGGCCCAGCAGGACCAGGCCGATTCGCCCGGCTTGCGGGCCTTCAGCCTGGCCCGCAGCACTGCGGTGCGCTGCTTGAAGAAGGTCTGGCCGGTGAGGTCGCGGATCATCTTGCGGCGCAGGGACTTTCGCGTGATCGGGAACGGCGCGGAGAGGCCCAGGTCCGGATCCTCCGCCTGCTGGGCGTATTTGTGGTGGGTGAGGTGGTAGTTGCGGTAGCTGGGCAGGGTCGCGCCCACCGGCTGGCCGCAAAGCCAGTGGCCGACGAAGTCGTTGACCTTGGGATCGCTGCTGAGCGCCATATGGGCGGCGTCGTGCATCAGGATGGCCAGGCCCAGCTGGCGCGCGCCGATCAGCATCACGGCGATGGGAATGGTGATCGGCCAGATCACCGCCATGGCGCCGGCGGCGATGATCACCCCCCAGGCGTGGGCGACCAGGGCCAGGCCCCGCCAGCGCGAATGGGCGGACAGGCTGGTCCACTCCGAGGGGGTGAAAAAGTCCTTGGGGCTGACGCGGGCGGCGACCGCCATCGTGTGGTTTCCTCTGCTAGGCCAATAAGATGGCCCTTTAGGGCGCACCGATCAACGGTTCAGAACCCTCGCCCCATGAAATGGGGAGAGGGCAGGGAGAGGGGCTGCTTCAGCCGCCGCTCACCCCTCCGCAGGACCCGTCACGCGGACAGACCCCTCTCCCTGCCCTCTCCCCGCAAGCGGGGCGAGGGTTCTTTTGTGGCGCACCTACAGCACGAGTCTGTCGCCGCCTTCGGCCTTCACCGCCTCGCCGAGTTCGCGGCCCAGGGAGCGGGCGTCGGCGGGATTGGCGGCGCAGTCGCCTTCGCGGCGGAAGCGGTCGCGGCCATCTGGCGTCAGGGCTTCGACCACCAGCTTGAGGCGGTCACCATCAATGCGCGCATACGCGCCCATGGCGGTGCGGCAGGAGCCTTCCAGGGCTTCCAGGGCGCCGCGCTCGGCGGCGACGGTCAGGGCGCTGGGGGCGTGGTTCAGGGCCCGCGCCCAGACGGTGTCGGCGTCGTCCTCGCGGGTCTCTACGGCGAGCGCGCCCTGGCCTGGCGCCGGGGGCGCTCGGATCGGGTCAATCAGCGAGCGGACCTCGCCTTCAAGGCCCATGCGCTTGAGGCCGGAGAGGGCCAGGATCATGGCGTCGGCGGCGCCGTCGGCCAGCTTGGCCAGGCGGGTGTCGACGTTGCCGCGCACCAGCACCGGCGCCAGGTCGGGGCGGAGGTGCAGCGCCTGGGCCTGCCGCCGCAGGCTGGCGGTGCCCAGGCTCGCGCCTTGCGGCAGGCTGGCGATGTCAGCGTATTTGGGGCTCAGGAAGGCGTCGCGGGGGTCTTCGCGCTCGGGGATGGCGGCGATGACCAGGCCCGGCTGGCGCTCGGCCGGCACGTCCTTCATGGAGTGTACGGCGCAGTCGACCTGGCCGGCGATCAGGGCCTCCTCGATCTCCTTGGTGAACAGCGCCTTGCCGCCGATCTCCAGCAGGCGCCGGTCCTGCACCCGGTCGCCGGTGGTGGTGATGATGACAATGGGGACGACGGTCTCCGCCTCGTCCAGGCCGTAGCCGAGGGCGGCGGCGATGGCGCGCTGCATCTGGCCGGCCTGAATCAGGGACAGGCGCGAGCCGCGCGCGCCGATACGGACAATGGGGGATTTCGACACTTGTCGGCGCGCCAATCGTTAGAAGCGGGCGATGGTCGCCCCGGGCCGCCACGCCTGCTACAGGAGCGGCGATGAGCCCGCAACAGAAGAGCGACCTGACGGTTCTCGGCATCGAGACCAGCTGCGACGAGACCGCGGCCGCCGTCGTGCGCCTCGGCGAGGACGGCGGCGTTGAGGTGATGTCCTCCATCGTCGCCAGCCAGATCGCCGAACACCGGCCCTATGGCGGGGTCGTGCCGGAGATCGCCGCCCGCTCGCACGTGGAGACGATCGACACGGTGATCGCCGAGGCGATGACCGAGGCCGGGCTGGGCTTCGGTGATCTCAGCGGCGTCGCGGCCACCGCCGGGCCCGGCCTGGTGGGCGGGGTGATGGTGGGGCTGTCGGCGGGCAAGGCGATCGCCTTAGGCCGGGGCCTGCCGCTGATCGCGGTCAATCATCTGGAGGGCCATGCGGTGTCCGCTCGGCTGGACAGCCGGATCGACTATCCGTTCCTGCTGCTGCTGGTCTCCGGCGGGCATTGCCAGCTGCTGGAGGTCGAGGGGGTGGGGCGATGCCGGCGGCTGGGCTCGACCATCGACGATGCGGCCGGCGAGGCCTTCGACAAGATCGCCAAGACCATGGGGCTGCCCTACCCCGGCGGACCGGCGCTGGAGCGGCTGGCGGACGGGGGCGATCCGAGCCGGTTCACCCTGCCCCGCGCCTTGCTGGGCCGCGAGGGCTGCGACTTCTCCTTCTCCGGCCTGAAGACGGCGGCGGCGCGGCTGGCGGAGGGGGTGACCGATCCCATCGACCGGCGGGACCTCGCCGCCTCGGTGCAGGGGGCGATCACCCGGCAGCTGGTGGAGCGTTCCGCGAAGGCGATGGCGGCTTACGCGGCGCGGCGGGGCGGGAGGGGATTGCGCTTCGTGGTCGCCGGCGGCGTCGCGGCCAATGGGGCGGTGCGGGACGGCTTGCGGACAGCCGCGACCGCGCATGGCTTCAGCTTCACCGCCCCCGCCCTCGCCTATTGCACCGACAACGCCGCCATGATCGCCCTGGCCGGCGCGGAGCGGCTCGCCCTGGGCCTCACGGACGGCCTGGACGCCGTGGCGCGACCGCGCTGGCCCCTGGATGAGGCGGCGGCGCTGGCCGACCCCACGCACGTCCCTGGCCGCAAGGGCGCCAAGGCATGAGCGGCTATCGGACCATTGGCGTGATCGGCGCCGGCGCCTGGGGCACCGCCCTGGCGCAGACCTGCGTCCGCGCCGGCCTGGACGTGCGCCTGTGGGCGCGGGAGCCCGAGGTGGCCGAGGCGGTCAACGCCGAACACCGCAACCCCCTGTTTCTGCCGGACATCGACCTGGATTCGGCCATCGTGGCGACCACCGATCTGGCCGGCATGGCCCGCGCCGACATCCTGCTGGCCGTGGTTCCGGCCCAGCATCTGCGTTCCACCCTGGCCGCCTTGGCGCCCAATCTGCGCCACCGCCAACCGGTGGTGCTGTGCGCCAAGGGGGTCGAGCAGGGCTCGCTGAAGCTGATGAGCCAGGTGCTGGACGAGGCCGCGCCGCAAGCCTGCCCGGTGGTGCTGTCGGGTCCGAGTTTCGCTGGCGAGGTGGCGCGCGGCCTGCCGACGGCGGTGACCCTGGCCTGCCCCAACGAAGAGCTTGGCCATATCCTGGCGGAGACCTTGGCCACGCCCACGTTCCGCCCCTACTGGTCCTCGGACATCGTCGGCGCCGAGGCGGGTGGGGCGGTGAAGAACGTGCTGGCCATCGCCTGCGGCATCGTCGAGGGCCGCGGCCTGGGCCGCAGCGCCCACGCGGCGATCATCACTCGCGGGTTCGCGGAGCTGACTCGGCTGGCCGTGGCGCTGGGCGGCGAGGCGGCAACGGTCGCCGGCCTATGCGGCCTGGGCGACCTGGTGCTGACCTGCTCCAGCCCGCAGTCGCGCAACATGAGCGTGGGCCTGGCGCTGGGACGCGGCGCTAGCCTGGCTGAGGCGTTGGCGGGCAAGCTGTCCATCGCCGAGGGCGTGGCGTCCGCGCCAGCCGTGCGGGCGCTGGCGGAAAAGCTGGACGTGGAGACGCCGATCTGCGAGGCGACGGCGGCGGTGCTGGCCGGAGAGATCGACCTGGATACGGCCATCGGCGGCCTGCTGGCTCGCCCGCTGCGATCCGAACGCGAACGCTGAGAGGACCTTTTTCATGGCCACCTTCGTCCTGACCTGCCTGGACCACCCCAACGACCTGCCGCGCCGGATGGGCGCCCGCGAGGCGCACCTGGCCTATGTGGCGGCCAACCGGGAGATGGTGAAACTGGCGGGGCCGCTGCTGACCGACGGCGGCGAGATGGCCGGCTCGATGTTCATCATCGAGGCCGAGAGCAAGGCCGAAGTCGAGGCTTTCAACGCCCAGGACCCCTACACCCTGGCTGGCGTGTTCGAGACCGTGACCATCCGGCCGATCCGCCTCACCGTGGGCGCGATCGCGTAGAGGTGAACCCCGCCCAGCCACAGCCCGGCACGCGCCTGTGCGGCGTGGACGAGGTGGCCGATCCGGGGGCCAAGGGGTTCGTGTTCCGCAAGGACCAGGCCCTGTTCGCGGGCTTTCTGGTGCGGCGAGAGGGCGAGGTGTTCGGCTACATCGACCGCTGCCCGCACGTGGGCACGCCGCTGGCCTTCATGCAGGACCGGTTCCTGACCCGCGAGGCGGACCTGATCCTGTGCTCCACCCACGGGGCGCTGTTCAGGATCGGCGACGGCCACTGCATCGCCGGCCCGTGCGAAGGTTTGGGGCTTTGGCGGTGGGCGATCGAAGTGAGGGATGGGGCGGTGTTTACGGCGTAGGCCCTTCTTGTGTGCATCATCCCGGGTGTAGCGAAGCGAAGACCCGGGACCTAGGGGACTGGGTGCGAACTCCCTGGGTCCTGGCGTTCCGCTACGCCAGTCGGGATGACGAGTGAAAGAGGCGGCTTAGCTTAGGATGGCTTGCCGCCTCTTCGTAGCTGGATGTCCACGCCGCTCGACGTGTGGGAGACGAACAGGCTGTTGCTCCAACGGTTGAAGCGGATCAGCGGCTGGCCGCTGGCGTCCACCAGGCTCATACCGTCGCGGGTCGAGGTCCAGGCGGCGGGGGTCCCTTTGAGGGCAGCCCCGCAGCCGTCGGACGCCTTGGCCCCATAACCGGCGCCGACCTTGGTGGCGCTGAGGTCGACGGTGCAGATGGATTTGCCGCCGGACTCGACGGTCCAGACGCCGGCCGCCTCCGAGGGCGCGAGCGGGACCCCCGCCTCGTTGTCGGCGGCGAAGGCCGCGAACGGCGCGCTGACGAGCAGCGCGCCGCTGAAGGCTACGATAGCGAATGAGGATTTCATGGCGTCTCTCCTGGAGTTAGGAGCAGAACGCCCGCCTCGATCGTAAGGTTTCGATCAGTCCTCGCCGCCGTCGGGCAGACCGTCGATTTCGTCCTCGAAGTTGTCGTCTTCGTCCTCGTCCTCAAGGAAGGGCACGTCGCCGGCGTCTTCCTCGAGTTCTTCCTCTTCTGCGAAGTCCACGCCGAGGTCATCGGCGGGCGGCGCGGCGGCGACCGGGTCATCGACATCCTCGTCGACTTCCAGCGGCTCGACCGCGGCTTCGTCGTCGACTTCGGGAACCGTCTCGACTTCGTCCTCGAAGCCGTCCGGATCGGGGACGACGGGCTTTTCGACCTTTTCGTCCTCGGTCTCGTAGTCCGGCGTCGCGCCGCGCGTGCGGACGCGGCGGGATTTCAGGGCTTCTTCGGGGTCAAATGCGGTGGCGCACTTGGGGCAGACAGCCGGGCGGCGGCCCAAATCATAGAATTTGCTCTGACAGTTTGGGCAAATCTGTTTTGCGCCCAATTCAGGATTGGCCAAGTCGGCGACCTTTTCGATGTCGGTGGCGAAAGCGGCGGGTCACTTGCCACGCGTCAGGGCCGCTGTCAAAAGCCAACCCTGATTTCCGCCCCTTAAATCGGAGACGCCGCGCGGCATGGCGCCTGAAATCCTCACGGCCCGTCCCGGATCGCCGCTGAAAGGCCGCATCCGCGCGCCCGGCGACAAGTCGATTTCGCACCGGGCGCTGATCTTCGGCGCGCTGGCCAGCGGCGTCACCGAAATCAGCGGCTTGCTGGAGGGCGACGACGTCAAGCGGACGGCCGCGGCCATGCGCGCTTTTGGCGCGGGCGTCGAACAGTTGGGCGAGGGGCGCTGGCGGGTCGAGGGGCGCGGCGGGTTCGCAGAACCAGCCGACGTGGTCGATTGCGGCAACGCCGGCACCGGCGTGCGGCTGATCATGGGCGCGGCGGCTGGGTTTCCGCTCATCGCCACCTTCACCGGCGATGCGTCCCTGCGTGGGCGGCCTATGATGCGGGTGCTCAGGCCGCTCAGCCAGATGGGCGCGACCTATCTGTGCCGCGAAGGCGGACGGTTGCCGCTGACCCTGAAGGGCGGGGGTCTGAAGGGGCTTAGCTATCGACTGCCGGAACCGTCGGCGCAGGTGAAGTCCGCCGTCCTGCTGGCCGGCCTGCGCGCCGACGGCCTGACCGAAGTGATCGAGCCGGAGGCGACCCGCGACCATACCGAGCGGATGTTGCGGGCATTTGGCGTGACAGTGGATGTCGAGGATGTCGGCGGCGAGCGGCACATCCGGCTTGAGCCCGGCCAGGCGCTGACGGGGACCAAGATCACGGTGCCGGGGGATCCGTCCTCGGCGGCGTTTCCAATGGTGGCTGCGCTGATCACGCCGGGGTCCGAAGTGGTGGTCGAGGGCGTGCTGCTGAACCCGCTGCGCACGGGGCTGATCCTGACGCTCAAGGAGATGGGCGCGGACCTGACCATCGAGAACGCGCGCGAGGAAGGCGGCGAGCAGGTCGGCGATCTGGTCGCGCGGTACTCATCGATGAAGGGCGTGGATGTCCCGCCTGAGCGGGCGCCATCGATGATCGACGAATATCCCGTCCTGGCCGTCGCGGCCGCCTACGCCGAGGGTCCAACCGTGATGCGGGGCCTGGGCGAGTTGATGGTCAAGGAGAGCGACCGGCTGGCGCTGACGGCCGGCGGCCTGCGCGACTGCGGCGTGGTGGTGACCCGCGACGGCGACATGCTGACCGTGGTCGGCGCAGGCCGCGGCAATCGCCCGGTCCAGGGCGGCGCCCGGATCACCACCCACGGCGACCACCGCATCGCCATGTCCCATCTGGTGCTTGGCCTGGCGTCCGCACAGCCGGTGAGCGTCGACGAGCCCGGCATGATTGCGACAAGCTTTCCGGGGTTCGTGGCGCTGATGGCGGGCCTGGGGGCGGATATCGGATGAGGGATGGCAGAACCCGTGTGCGTGGTTCGAGACGCGCTCTGAAGAAGAGCGCTCCTCACCATGACTAAGTTTTGGGGCTGCAATAATATTAGTCATGGTGAGGAGCGGCCCCTTGGCCGCGTCTCGAACCACGCACTTGGCGCCCATACCGCAGACCGCAGAGGCCCGCGATGGGTTTTGTGATCGCCATCGATGGCCCGGCGGCCTCCGGCAAGGGCACCATCTCTACCGGCCTGGGCAAACTCTACGGCTACCCTGTGCTGGACACCGGCCTGCTTTATCGAGCGGTGGGGATGGCGACCAAGCGCGCTGGCGGCAACCTCGACGACGCCGCAGACGCCACCGCCGCCGCCGAGGCGCTGGACGCCGATCATCTGGAGGATCCCAGCTTACGCACCGGCGAGGCCGGCGAGGCGGCCAGTCATGTGGCTGTGCACGAGGGCGTGCGGCGGGCGCTGCGCGGCATCCAACATCGGTTCGCCGCCCGGGAGCCGGGCGCGATCCTGGATGGCCGGGATATCGGCACGGTCATCGTCCCCGACGCCCCCGCCAAGCTGTTCGTGACCGCGACGCCGCAGGTGCGCGCCCACCGGCGCTGGCTGCAGCTCAACGCCGCTGATCCGAGCGTCACCCTGGACGCCGTGCTCGCCGACATCCGCGAGCGGGACGAGCGGGACTCCAGCCGCGCGGCCTCGCCGCTGGCGCGGGCCGAGGACGCGGTCTTGCTGGACACCAGCGAAATGACTATAGAGCAAGCCGCCGATGCGGCCCGCCGCATCGTCGAGGCGGCGCGCGGCCGGTGGGAGCAATCCCGCAAAGGCTAATCCCAATCGCGCCTTCACCCTCGATAGCCGCGGGCAAATACACCGCGCGGGGTTCGCCCCGCGTTCTTCGGTTCAACCCCTAACCGAATGTGGGCAGGTCCCCCGTGCGCCTTCGCGCGCCGGCCCGAACCCCATTCAAGACGAGAAAACAAAATCTATGGCTGACGATATGAGCATGTCTCCCTCGCGGGAGGATTTCGAAGCGCTTCTGGACGAAGCGATGGGCGGCAAGGACTTCATGGAAGGCCAGGTCGTTAAGGGCCGGGTTGTCGGGATCGAGAAGGATTTCGCGATCATCGACGTCGGCCTGAAGACCGAGGGCCGCATTCAGGTCAAGGAATTCGGCGTCGACGACGAAGGCAAGGCAACCGTCAAGATCGGCGACACCGTCGAGGTCTATCTGGAGCGGATCGAGAACGCGCTCGGCGAAGCGGTGATCAGCCGCGACAAGGCCCGCCGCGAAGAAGCCTGGACCCGCCTGGAAGGCGTGTTCGCCAAGGGCGAGCCGGTAATGGGCTCCATCGTCGGCCGCGTCAAAGGCGGCTTCACCGTCGACCTGGGCGGCGCCTCGGCCTTCCTGCCGGGCAGCCAGGTAGACATCCGCCCCGTGCGCGATGTCGGCCCCTTGATGGGCCGCGAGCAGCCGTTCGCGATCCTGAAGATGGACCGCCCGCGCGGCAACATCGTCGTCTCCCGCCGAGCCATCCTGGAAGAAGCCCGCGCCGAACAGCGCACCGAGCTGGTCTCCCAGCTGCAGGAAGGTGAAATCCGCGAAGGCGTGGTCAAGAACATCACCGACTACGGCGCGTTCGTGGACCTGGGCGGCATCGACGGCCTGCTCCACGTCACCGACATGAGCTGGAAGCGCGTGTCCCACCCCAGCCAGGTCCTGGCCGTGGGCGACACCGTCAAGGTGCAGATCGTCAAGATCAACCCCGACACCCAGCGCATCAGCCTCGGCATGAAGCAGCTGCAGTCCGATCCGTGGGACGGCGTTGAGGCCAAGTATCCGGTCGGCGCCAAGTTCACCGGCCGTATCACCAACATCACCGACTACGGCGCCTTCGTGGAGCTGGAAGCCGGTGTCGAAGGCCTGGTGCACGTGTCGGAAATGTCCTGGACCAAGAAGAACGTCCACCCCGGCAAGATCGTCTCGACCAGCC
>Ga0302314_10005666_pt1 | contig 22709 bp, 21 predicted proteins | sample III_Palsa_N2_3_FD_200533 | JGI IMG/M metagenome (GOLD analysis project Ga0302314, IMG submission 200533) | Peat permafrost microbial communities from Stordalen Mire near Abisko, Sweden - III_Palsa_N2_3 | ecosystem: Environmental > Terrestrial > Soil > Palsa > Peat permafrost | place: Sweden... | reverse complement strand
TCAGATAGAGGGCGATGTCCGGCAAGCGCGGCATGGGCACATGCAGCAGGTGCGTATCGGCCGAACGGGCGAAGTCGGTCTCGATCCGCTTGATCGCCGACTCGACCCAGGCCCGGTCGCGGGCGCCAAAGTCCCGCATGTCGGCGATGGTTGGATTGTCATTCATGTCCGCCTCCTACAACAGTCGCCAGCCTAGCGGATAGGCGGCGCGCTCAATCAGCGGCCAAGCTGACCAATGCGGTCTTCCCCTGATCGCGAAGAGCGACGGTGGCGGCGATGATGCGATGCGTGCGGTCCGTCATCCGCTCGAGCAATGGGTCGGTGCTGGCCGCGTTCGCTTGCGACAGCGCCTCCTGAAAACGCCGAGCGTGCCGGGCGACGGCGTCTGCGTCGGCGCCATCCGGGACCGGGCCGGCGCGTTCAGCGGCAGCATTCCGAATTCGCCGTCTCAGATCGCGATAGCGGTCATCCTGTTCGTCCGAACCCCCGTCGGCCCGACGGATCGCCATATAGGTCGCGTGCTCCCACGCCTTGAGCACATCGGCGGCGGCGCCCGGGATCGTCCGGAAGTCCCATGCGCTGGCGCCAATCACGGCGACAGCGTCGGCGTCTTCCTCCAAAGCCACCGCCGAGGCTTGGTCCAGCGCCGTGCGCAAGGGCCGCCAGGACTTGGGCTCGAAGGTCGCTCCCGTCGTGGCGCGGTCATGCACGCGAACGATGTCGGCGGCTATCGCGGCGAGGGGGGCCGCGGATATCTGGCTATGGATCGATGGGTTCGCATCGCGCCAGACCCACCCGACCCAGCGATGGGCGAGGGCATCGAGCGGCCGGTCGGTCGGAAGGGCGAACAACAGGTTTCGGACGAAGGAGCGATCGATTGGCAGATCGGGCAAGGCCGCGGCGAGCGCCGCGGCGAGCAGGGCGAGCGGGGCCGGCAGGCCAACATCCCTGGCCCAGCTCGCTACACGAGCGGCGTCGGCCTGAGCATCGACGAGCGGACTCGAACCGCCGGCCTCGATGATCGCAAGCAGGTCGGCCTTGGTGGCGGGCGTGTACGCTCGCTTACTCACACCTCGCCACCGAGCAGCCTGTCGACGGCGCCGGCGATCGCCGTCCGCGACTGCGGACCGACGATGCGCTGGCGCAATTCGCCCTTGTCGAACAGCAGGAGGGCCGGAATGCTGACAATGCCAAAGCGATCGCGCATGGCGATGTTGTTGTCGACGTTCAGCTTCACGACGGCGAGTTCGCCATCGTATTCACGGGCGATGTCCTCCAGCGCCGGCGCGAGGGCGCGGCACGGGCCGCACCAGTCGGCGTAAAAGTCGACCAGCACCGGCTTTGGCGCAGACAGCACGACGGCCTCAAAGCTCGCGTCGGTGACGTTGGGGATTTCAGACATGGGTCTCTCCGGGCTCAGGGGTGATGGATGCGGTGGTCCAGGCCAGGTCCGGCGCGGCGGGCGCAAGCGGTTTGTCGTCGGCGGTCGCCCCGGCGAACTTATTGCGCAGGCGCACATAGGGTCCCTCGGCCAACCCGAGCAGAGCGCAGCCCAGCACCAACAGGGCCACCGAGACGACCGCCGACGCGATCAGGACGTTGCGGGGATTATTGGCAAGCCGGTCGGAGATCAAACCAACCAGGACGGCGCCGGCTCCGCCGATCGGCTGGGAGACGATGGCGTTTAGGGCAACGAGCTGTCCCCGCAGTTCGCTCGGCGCGATATCCTGAAATACGTAGAACGACAGGGTGACGAAGATCGCCGAGATTACGAGCTGCACGGTTTCCAGGCCAAACCCTTGCCAGGGGGCGGCGATAAAGACCATCAGGGTCGCCGGCACGATCAACGTCATCATGCCAAGGCCGATGAGGCGAAGCGGCGCGCGATGCCCGACACGGCGCCGAAGCATTCGGGTCAGCCATCCGGTAAGGGCGATGCTGGCCAGCGCCGCCACTGCGGATGCAACGCCCAAGCCCAATCCGTTGGTGGCGGGGCTTACGTGGTACAATCGGGCGAGCGCCACCGCGACCCATGCGTGGCCAGTGCTGGACCCGATGCTGCAGATGATCATGGCCCCGAGGACGAGCGCGACCGTACCGCCGTTTGCGCGCAGGTAAGGCCACAGCCGAGCGGTTGCGGCTGGCGCCGAGCGAGGGCGGGCCTGATAGCCCCGGTCGAACTTCGTCATGGCGACCAGGACCAGAAAGACCGGTGTTGGCGCCGCGGCGAGGAAGAACATCAACCGCCAGGACTCGAAGTCCCTCAACCAGATGGGCAGGCCGCCCCGGACCGCCTCGACCCCCGCCGCCGCCGCGCCGAAAAGAAATAGGGTCGCGGCCCCAGTGAGCCTCAGACCTCCCACATAGAAAGCGTTCGCCGTCGCGCGCCGCCGATCCGGAAACAGGTCCGGCACCACCGAAATCATGACCGGACCCAGCCCCGACTCGGCCGCCGCGATCGCCACAACCGCCAGGAAGAACTGGTGGTACGACAGCGCAAATCCACACGCGGCGGTCCCCGCTCCCCAGATCGCGATGCAAAGCAGGAGCGTGAAGCGCCGGCTGACCCGGTCACCCAGCCAACCGAGGGGATAGATGGCGAGCGTCGTGAATACCGCCGCGCCTAGTCCCTCGGTCATGCCGAGCTGCGTGTAGCTCAGCTTCAGGGAGTGGATGATCGGGGCCGCCATCAACCGCAGGACCTGCTGGTTGAAGGATGCGAACCCGATCACACCGATCATGACGAAGAGCGCGTACCAACTGCGCCACAAAGGAGGGTCGAGTTCGTCCGCCTCGGCGTGCATCTGAACTACATCCGATAGTCGAACGTAATACCGATGGTCCGGGGGCGAACGATGTATTCCTCTATAGTGCTGTAGTCGGTTCCCTCGGTGACGCCCCTGGTGTCGGCGATATTGTCGACGAAAGCGGTCACCGAGGCGGACTTGAGGTGAAGCGTCACGCGGGCGCCGACCAGGTCATAACCGCCCTGCGCAACCCCATAGTCGCCCGGAAAACTGCCGAGGGCCGGGGAAATATAGCGATTGGTTACGACAAACGATGGCTGAAGTGGGCCGTCAAACCACTGATAATTCAGGATATTCGACACCTGCCACTTCGATGCGCCCGGCAAGGTTGTGCCCGACGCCACCGGCGGAACACCAAATCCTTGTGGAAAACTTCCAGCCAGCTGCGCGGTCAGGCTGGTCAGATTGGTCTGAAAGGTCAGCCCCCGAGCAATGCGCCAGGTCGCCGTGGCTTCAAGACCATAGTTGTGCGCATCCCCGGCGTTGGTCGTATAGGCCAGGTTGTCGGCCGCGCCGATGTTCAGCTGGATGTTCTTCCAGTCAATATAGTAGGCCGTCAGATCGAACTGCAGCCTATTGTCGAACCAGTTCGTGCGGACGCCCGATTCATAGTTCACCAGCGAGTCGGAGCCGTATGACCGGGGAATGGGCGAGCCGGGCTCCGACGGACTCGTGTTCGGGCCGCCAAAGCGATAGCCTTGCGACACCAGGAAATACGCCAGAACGTTGCTGTTGGGCGTCCAGGTAATGGACGCCTTGGGCGTGAAGCCGCTCTGGTGTGTGTCACCGGCGTTCGCGCTCGTCAGATTGCCGGATATGAGGAGCTCGAAAAAGCCGCTCTCAAGTTGCTGGGTTTGCGACCGCATGTCGAAGGCCCGCCCGCCCAGGGTGATCTTCCACTGATCGGACAGATGATAGGTCACCTCGCCGAAGGCGGCCGTTTCCTGGGCGTTGAAGGGCGTGGCCCCGCTGTAGAAAACGTTTCCCGGCGCGCTCCTGGCGCCAATGCCCGCCCCAAACGATCCGGCATAGGTATTTTCAATCGACTGGGCGGCGTTGGCGCCTTCGTCGGCGTTTGCGAACCGCTCCTGGGTATTATCGTACATGGCGCCGACGACGTACTCGAGCCGTTGGCCTGACGGCGAGGCCAGGCGAACCTCAAAATTCTCGCCCCGGCTGAAGGCGGTGTCGGTGATGGAGATGGGCCGGGAGCCGGGCAGCAGACGGGCGTAGTCGGCTGTCCCGTCCGTGACTGTGCTGGACGTCTTGTCGTGATAGGTTGCGGTCGCCGTTAGGGTTGCAAAGCCCAGGTCCTGATCGAGCCTTAGGTTGTGGATCAGCGTGGTGTATTTGTCAGGCTCCGGTATAACGGTGCTCTTGCGATAAGCGCCCACCGTCTCAGGTTCCGTGTAACCCGCATCAGCCGAATCTTCTGACTGATCTAGAAACATGTAGTTGACTTGGGTGGTGCTAGTGGGCGCCCAGGTCACCTCAAATCGTCCTCCGCGCACGAGCGTGGAATTGGCGTTGGCGACGCCTGTACCGATGTTATCGACGAAGCCGGCGTCGTCGCGGTACACATAAACGCCGCGAACGGCGAGCGTATCGGCAACGATCGGCAGGTTGACCATGACCTTGCCTGAACCGCCATCGCCGCCATGGTCCACGCCTTCAACCGTGCCTTGGACCTCGGCCTGGTAATGATCGAGGTTGGGCTTGGCCGCCTGATAGTTGATGGCGCCGCCGAGCGAGGCCGATCCAAACAGGGTGCCCTGGGGCCCGCGAAGCACTGAGATGTTGTCGACGTCGAAGGCATCGATGTCGGGTATGCCGACCGCGATAAAGGGATCGCTGAGCGGTACGTCGTTGATGAAATAGCCGGTTGCGCTCTGCCCCTCGTCGACTGTCGTTGTGGTGGAAACGCCCCGAATGGCCAGTCCGGATTCCCCAGGAATGTTGGCGTTGAAGACCACGCCGGGGGCGAAGGCGATGTAGTCGGACAGGCTGTTCGCCCCGAGCGTTTCGAGCTGAGCACCGGTGAGCGCGGTGACGGAGCCGGATATCTTTCGGACGGCTTCTGGCCGCTTGGTTGCGGTGACAATCACCTCGGCCAGCGGCGTGGCCGCCGTTTCTCCCGCATTGCTGTTGTCTGCGGGGAGGTCCGCCCGAACCTGAGCCGCCGGGACTACGTAGAGGACGCCCGCGGCTGTCCGCTTTACGCTCAACCCGCTCCCAGCCAGGAGGCGGGTCAAACCTTCATCGGCGGTGTAGACGCCTGACAGCTTCGGGCCGGTCTTATCGCGCACAAGCGCGTTATCAAAAACGATCTGCTGTCCGGCGGTTCTGGCCAAGGCTCTCAAGGCCGTGCTGAGGTCCTCGGCGGGTATGTTGAACTTGTAGGTCGGCCCGCTGGACTGCGCCGCAGCGACGCTGGCCAGACCGACCGCCAAGGCCGCGCCGATCGCGCAACTCGCCAAGGCGCGACTATGAAAGCTCTGCTTCATCATGACGGAGACCCCCTGCGAGCTTCCATTCGTGACGGTTCAATGAAGCTCCTAAGGAAGACGCACGTCGGGGCGAAATGCGAAAGCTCAGCTCAATTTTCTTTGCGCCGAGATCAGCACTGTTTTGCCGTCCCGCGACTCGGCGCGGACAGGGAAGACCGCGGTTACACCTTCGATGAAGGCGCGAGTATCGCCATTCATGAAGACGCCGGTGATCTGAACCCGCCCGGCGGCGGGATCACCAATGGAAATCTTCTTGTCTGCGTAACGGTCAACCCGCTCGACCGCGCTGGCCAAGGGTTCATCGACGAAAACCTGCTGTCCGCCCTCCCAGGCAAGCGTCCGGACCGGATCGGTAACCGCGACGCTTGCGGCGGCGGTCGCCAGTGGCGCGACAAGCTCATGCCCGGGCGTCAGAAGCTGATCGGCTGGAATGGCGCCATTGGATGCGAGGTGAAGCGGCTGAGCGACATGGGATACCGAAGTCGGGCCAAGGACGGCGACGTGTCCCTCGTAAAGAATGACGTGGACGTCCTGGCGCAGGAGTTCGACACTGAATTCGGTGCCCGTCGCGACCACCGTCTTGTCGGCGGCCGCGACCGAGAAGGGGCGCAAGGGGTCCTTGGCGACATCAAACTTGGCTCGGCCGCGATCCAGCCGCAACGCACGTCTGCTGTCGCTGTATTTTACTTCGACACGGGTTTCGGCATCCAGCGACACCTTGGAGCCGTCCTTCAAAACGACGACATGCCGCTCGCCGACCCCGGTCTCGTAGATCGTCGGCAGAGCGCCAAGCCAGGCGCCGGCGCCGGCGAGCGCAATCAGGACAACCGCCGCCGCCGCCGCCCATCGAGGCGATATCCTTATACGCCCCGCGCGCGCAGACCGACGCAGCGTCTGCAGCGCTTCCATCCTAAAGGTAAGAAGGTCCGGTTCGCTTTCGGCGCCCTCAAACTCGCGCCAGGTTGTGACAGCCTCGTCGAACGCCGCGCGATGGCAATCGTCGGCGGCAAGCCAGAGGTCGAAGGCAAGCTGATCGTTGTTGTTTAGCGGCCCCTCGCTCAGACGCATGCACCAGATGCCCGCAGCTTCGGCGACGCCATAGCCGACAGGAAACGACTGCGCGGTCATTCGCCATCCTCCCGAAAGAGCATCAGATAGGCCATCGCCTTGCCGACGTGATTTTCGATCGTCTTGGTGGTTACGCCCAGCGCTTCCGCTAGCGCACGTTTGTTGATGTTTTCGATGCGATGCAAAATGAAGATCGTACGGGTCCTCTCAGGAAGGTCTTCCAGCCGCTTTGCGAGGGTTGCAAGGGACCTGCGGCCGGTTGCGACCCTGTGCGGACTGAGCCCATCGACCCCAAACCCTTCAGTCGCGGCCTGATCGGTTGCGAAGCGGCTGCGAATGAGGTTGCGGCGTGCACGATCGGCCAGGAGGTTTGCGGCAATACGGAAGACGTATGCGTCAGCCGTGCGCAATTCCGCGATATCGAGTTGGGTCAGGCGAAGAAGGACCTCCTGGGTCAGGTCCTCCGCCTCGGCGTGACTGCGCACGCGACGCAGGAAATAGGCGACCAAAGACGGTCGAAGACGCCTCGAGATTTGCTCGATGTTCGCTTCCGCGCTCATTCACCAACATCACGCCGCAAGGATACCCCTGAACCTAAGACGCACGGATTCGCAAAGTGAGAACTTTTTTCGAGCATCTCGTCGTGCTTCCCGCTTAAGGAGCCGTCCTTCAGGCGGGTCGATGCCCGGCGGGCGGGCTATTCATGGCCAGGCTTGCAGATGTGCCCGCGGCCCGTAGGAAGGGGCTTCGGTTGCGGGCCGCGTTCAAACTGCTATGCCGCGCCCATGTCCACGCCCTTCTTCGCCCTGACGCCCACGCACAATCCGCATCGCTGGTACCTGCCCCTGCATGAGGGGCTGTGCGTCGGCCCGGTCGGGCGCAGCTTCATGTTCGGCGGGGTCGGCCTTGCGGCGGCGATCCAGGCGATGGAGCGCACCTGCGAGCGGCCGGTGATCTGGGCCACGGCGCAGTATCTGTCCTATGCGCGGCCGCCCTCGGTGGTGGACCTGGACGTCTGGGTGCCGGCCGCCGGCCGCAACACCAGCCAGGCCCGCGTGACCGGCCATGTGGGCGACAAGGAGATATTCACCGTCAACGCCGCCCTGGGCTCGCGTGAGAGCCCGCACTCGCAACAGTGGGTGGACATGCCGTCCGTGCCCGGCCCGGAAGACTGCAAACATACCGATCACTGGCGCGGCGACGACGAGGGGCTGCACGGCCAGATCGAGATGCGGCTGGTGCAGGGGAACTACGGCTTCTCCATGGGCGAGCGGGGCCCGGCAAAAGACGGACGGCTGATCCTGTGGATGCGGCCCAAGAGCGGTCAGGATATCGACGCGGCCACCCTGGCCATCTTCGCCGACCATGTTCCGTCGGGCATCGGCAATGCGCTGGGGCTGAACGCCGGCGGCAACAGCCTGGACAATACCATCCGCATCGTCCGGCTGGTCCCCACGAAGTGGGTGCTGTGCGACATCTCCATCGCAGCCGTCCACGCCGGCTTTGGCCACGGCGCCATGCGGCTGTTTTCTGAAGATGGGGTGTTGATGGCCACCGCCAGCCAGTCGGTGATCGTGCGGGTGCATGAGCCGCGCGGCAAGACCAACGAAGACGCGGATTGATCAGGCGCTAGCGGGCGCTTGGCGCCCGCCTGTGCTAGACTATAGCCAGAGGACTATAAATGCCGCCTGTCGCTAGGAGATCGAGCATGAAGGCTTTCCGGACCGCGCTGATCTCAGTCACCTTGGCCGCCTGCTGGTCGACGGGGGTCTTGGCTCAAACCACCAACTCTTCCGGCGCCGGCTACGGTTCCAGCGGTCGAAAGTCCGCCTGCGACGACGACTACATCAAATTCTGCGGCGGCGTTTCCAAGTACGCCATGCGGCAGTGTCTCCTCGATCACCAGCCCGACTTCACCCCCGCCTGCAAAGCCCAGCGCAGGGCCGACGCCGCGGCCAAAATCGGCTCCTAGGCCGCGATCGTCAGGCCGCGGTTTCCAGAGGCAGGGTCTCCCGCAGTTCGCGCTTGAGGAACTTGCCGTTAGCGTTGCGCGGCAGATGGTCCTTTAGGAACCAGATGTAGCGGGGGATTTTGTGCCGGGCCATCAGGGCCGCGCAGTGTTCGCGCAACACGTCGGCGGTCAGGGTCATGTCGGGGCGCAGCACCACCGCCGCGGCGACCTCCTCGCCCAGCCGCTGGTCCGGCACGCCGAAGACGCAGCACTCGGCCACCGCCGGATGCTGGTGGATGACCGTCTCGACCTCGGCGCAATAGACGTTCTCGCCGCCGCGCAGGACCATGTCCTTCTTGCGGTCGACGATGAAGATGAAGTTGTCCTCGTCGATCCGCGCCACGTCGCCGGTATGCAGCCAGCCGTGGGTGATGGAGTCGGCGGTGGCTTCCGGGCGATTGATGTAGCCCTTGATCACCGGCGAGCCCTTGACCCACAGCTCGCCGATCTGGCCGGGCGGCAGGGTGTTCCCGTCGTCGTCGACGCATTTGACCTCGAAGGTCGGCATGGCCGGGCCCACGCTGGCGGGCTTGTCGACGAAGAAGTCGGCGGCCACCGAGGTGATGATGCCGCAGGTTTCGGTCATGCCATAGCCCGTGTTGGGCCGGGCCGACTTCACATTGGCGTCGATCTTGGCGACCAGGTCCGGCTGCAGTTGCGCGCCGCCGCCGCCGACGGTCATCAGGCTGGAGGTGTCGAACTTGTCGAAGTCGGGGTGGCTGACCAGTTCTCGAGCCATCACCGGCACGCCGGTGACCGTGGTGATCTTTTCCCGTTCGATCAGCTTCAACGCTTCGCCCGCGTCCCAGCGATGCATCAGCACCATCTTGCCCCCGGCCGCGCTGATCGCGTAGGCGGCGCAGTTGTTGGCGGTGACGTGGAACAGCGGCGTGGTGATCAGGCCGACCGGAACGGTGACAGGCGCGTTGGGGTCGATGGGTACGCCAGTCCCGCGCGCCGTGGCCAGGGCCTGGACCTGGCCGGAGAACATGATGTTGAACAGGTTGGCGACGCAGCCCCGATGGGTCAGCTGCGCGCCCTTGGGAAAGCCGGTGGTGCCGGAGGTGTAGAAGATGCAGGCGTCGGCGTCGGGGTCGACCTGGACCTGCGGCAACTCCCCGCCGCCCTTGATCACGTCGGCCCAGAGGGTGGCGTTGGCCGGCGCCTGGCTGACGCGCACGGCGACCAGCTTGGTCGAGGCGGCGACCGCCGGACCTTCCAGGATGCGCTCCAGCCGCTCCTGATCGCAGAAGGTCACCTTGGGCTGGGAATCCTTCAGGCCGAACGCCATCTCGGCGGCGACCCACCAGGCGTTCATGCCCACGGCGGCGACGCCCATCGAGATGCAGGCCCAGTAGATCAGCATCCATTCCGGATAGTTGCGCATGGCGATGGCGACCCGGTCGCCCGGCCGCACGCCCTGGTCCCAGAGCCAGGCGGCTACCGCATTCACCTGGCTGTGCGCCTGGCCATAGGTCAGCCGCTCGTCCTGATAGACGATGTAGTCGCGGTCGGCGAAGGCGGCGGTGGAGAGCCACAGCTCCCGCACGCTGGGCGGGGCGTTCTTAAAGCAGCGCAGCGTCTCGCCGCGCACCTCGATGGGGACGATCTCGAACGGGGCGCCCGCACCCGTCAACTCCGACCAGGCCGCCTTCAATTCCTTGTAGTGCATGTTCCTCGCCCTGGCCGTTTCCGCTTGGCTTTGCAGGCGGCGTAAGGTGCGGGCGAGGTGCTGTCAAACGGCCAAACGCGAGGCGTGATCGATGCCGTCGCGGAACGCCGTGGGGTCAGGACGGCGAGCCGACGAGGCAGCGGCGAATTTCGGGAAACGCCTGGTGGGTCAGGGGCAGCGCGCGGTAGTCGATCCGGCTCGCCTGCGACGACAGTTTGGCCACGACCAGGCCGGCGGTCTTGTCGACGAACAGGTTCTGGCCATGGACGCCCATGGCGAAGATATGTTTCGGGGCGTCATCGACCCCATACCAGCCGGCGCGGTAGCGCATGTTCGGACTGATGAAGGAGAAGGCCTGCCCCCACTCCCCGTCCCGCCAGGCGGCCGGGTCGCCGCCCGTGGCGATGTCGTCCAGCCAAGCCTTGGGAAGGATGGCCTGGCCGTCCCGAACCCCATCGTCGAGCACCAACTGGCCGATCCGGGCGATATCCCTGGCCGTGGCGCACAGGCCGCCGGTGCAGCGCGGCGCGCCCTGGCCGTCGACGGTGATATAGGCGCCGCCTTCCGCGCCCATGGGCCTCCACAACAGGTCGGAGACCAGCGAGGCGAAGCTGCGCCCCGTCGCCCGCTCGATCGCCCAGCCCATCAGGTCGGCGTTGGCGGAAATGTAGGCGAACGGGCCGCCATGGGGCCGATCCGTGGGCGGCAGGCTGGCCAGGAAGCCGTGCAGGCCAAGGCCCGCCTCCCCCGCCGGCCGCGGCTCCCAGTTGCTGGCGATTTCGTAGGCGCGCTGCTGAGCCTCATCCAGCCTCACCCCGGTCCGCATGTCGATCAGCTGGCGCAGGGTCGCGCCGCGATAGGCGGTCTCGGCCACCTCGGGGACATAGTCGGAGACCAGACGCTCGACATCCAGGTCCCCGCGCGCCTGAAGGATGCCGGCCATCAGCCCGAGAATACTCTTGGTCGCGGACATGATGATGTGCGGCGTGTGGATGGCGGTCCCGTTGGCGTAGGCCTCGTAGACCAGCTTGCCGTCCTTCAGCACCACCATGGCGTCTGTCGCGCTGATCTCCAGAAAGCCGGCGAGGTCCAGGGCGGAGCCGTCCGGCAGCGGCAGGCTGAAGCCGTCTAAGGACATCGGCGCGGACGTCAGGGCGCCGACCTTGTCCGGGTCGTTGGCGATCGCGGCGGTCGGGACAATCTGGTCCACATTGTGGAACGCCCACTGGCTGTGCGGCGCCGTGCGCCAGTTCGACAGGTCCGCCGGCGCGGCGCCCGCGGTGGTATCATCAGCCATGGATCTGGTTCCCGAGTGCAAGGTCATCCTAGGCAGTTCAATTCGGATAATCTATGTTCAGACGGCCCAATTCTATTTTAGATCGTCCAACTTTGGATCCTCTCAGCCAGATCATCGCCCTGCTGCGCCCCAGCACCCTGCTGTGGAAGCAGACGGACGCCTTTGGCCATTGGGCGGTTCGGTTTCCCGCCAACAGCTCCGTGGTCTTCTGTCTCGTCGCCGAGGGCGGTTGTCTGTTCCAGGCCCAGGGCGGGCCGCCGGAAAGGCTGCGCGAAGGCGACTTCCTGCTGATGCACGCGCCAATGGTCTGGACCCTTGGCGACAGCGCCGAGACCACCGCGATCGACTTCACCGGCGGGCATGGCGAAGGCGCCCAGGTCCGGCGGATCGGCGACAGAACGGACGGGCCGGTCACCCGCCTATTCGGGGGCCGGTTCATGTTCGACCCCGCCAACAGCCTATTGCTTGAAGGCCTGTTGCCGCCGGTCGTGCGCATCCGTCCGGATGAAGACGGCGCCGCGCGCCTGCGCAGTCTGCTCGACCTGATTGGCGATGAGGTCCTGTCGGACCGTCCGGGACGTTCGCTGACGCTGGGGCGGCTGCTGGAGCTGTTGTTCGTCGAAACCATCCGGCATGAAACCGCCCTGCCTGACATCGCACGCCAGGGCCTGATCGCCGGGCTATCGGATTCCCGCATCGCCCCTACGCTTCGGGCGATCCATGGCGACGTCGAGCGCGGCTGGACCGTGGCGGATCTGGCGCGGATCGCGGCCCTGTCGCGATCGAGTTTCTCGGACCGGTTCAGCCGCATCGTCGGCGCCGCGCCGATCGACTATCTGCTGGGCTGGCGCATGGCCCTGGCCAAGGACCGCCTGCGCCATGGCGGCGAAAAGCTGGCCCAGATCGCCGAGGCCCTGGGCTACAGTTCCGTGAGCGCCTTCAGCGTCGCCTTTACCCGCACGGTGGGCTGCCCGCCCTCGGCGTTTCGGGCGCACGAGCTGGCCTAGGGCGGATTGAACCGACCGCCAGCGCCGGCCCCCACCGTCTCGTCGCTTCCGCTACGCTTCAGCGCCGATCCGCCTCCCCTCTCGCTGCGCGGGGGGTGAGGAAAAGGCTTCCTCCTCACCCCCGAGCGAAGCGAAGAGAGGGGGAGACCATCCGCGAAGCGACGGTGAGGGCCAGCGCCTGGGGCCGCAAGTCAATGCTCATTGACTTGGTCGCATTCCAGGTCGATGCTCCGCTCAAAGATACGCGCGAACGGGAGGACGCCATGAATATCGCCGTCAAAGTCGACGCCAACGCCGAGGCCGCCACGGCCGAGGCCACGCCGCTCGAGCAGATCAATCCCGCCTCCGCCATCCGCTTCCAGAACGATACCATCTGGCCCTATTTCGCGCGGCTGCGGCGCGAGGATCCCGTCCACTTCACGCCCGAGAGCGAGTTCGGCCCCTATTGGTCGATCACCCGCTGGGAAGACATCCTGCGGGTGGACACCGACCATGAGGCCTTCTCGTCGGCCGACGGCATCGGGCTGCCCAACCTGGACGCGATGAAGGAGCAGCAAAAGGTGCTCGCCGCCATGGGGCGCGAGCCTCGCAAAGGCGGCGCCGGTTTCATCACCATGGACGAGCCCAATCACAGCGTGCAACGCAAGGCTGTCAGCCCCACGGTCGCGCCGGGCAACATCGCCCAGATGGCGCCATTGGTGCGTCAACGCGCGGGCGAGATCCTCGACGGCCTGCCGATCGGCGTGGAGTTCGACTGGGTCGATCTGGTGTCGAAAGAACTGACGGCCATGACCCTGGCGACCCTGTTCGATTTTCCGTTCGAGGACCGGCGCAAGCTGACCCACTGGTCGGACATGATCACCAACATGCCGGGGCATGGGCCGGTCACCAGCTGGCCGCAAAAGTTCGAGGCGATCATGGAGTGCTTCGGCACGTTCGATAAGCTGCGGGAGGAACGGATCGACGCCGAGCCGAGCATCGATCTGATCTCAATGCTGGCGCACAATCCGGCTACGCGAGATATGCCGCGCGACGAATATCAGGGCAATGTCGTCCTGCTGATCATTGGCGGCAACGACACCACCCGCAACACCATTTCGGGCAGCGTCTATGGGCTGAACAAGAACCCCGACCAGTACGACAAGCTGCGCGCCAACCCCGAGCTGATTTCCTCGATGGTCTCGGAGACCATTCGCTGGCAGACGCCGCTGGCCCACATGAGCCGGGTGGCGACCCGCGATGTCGAGGTTGGCGGCAAGTTGATCAAACAGGGCCAGCGGGTGGTCATGTGGTACATCTCGGGCAACCGGGATGAGGCCAAGATCGACAACCCGAACGCCTATATCATCGACCGTGTCCGCCCACGCGAGCACCTGTCCTTCGGCTTCGGCATCCACCGCTGCGTCGGCAACCGCGTCGCCGAGATGCAGCTGACCATCATCTGGGAAGAGATCCTGAAGCGGTTCCCGGTGATCAATCTGGTCGGCGAGCCCACCCGCACCTACTCCGCCTTCGTCCACGGCTATGAATCCATGCCGGTGATCATTCCGGCGCGCGCCTGACCAGGGCGGCGAGGTGGTGTAGAGTGGCGGCGCATGACTGACGCCGCCATTCTCCCCGCCACCATTGTTCGGGCCGACCGAATTGCGCCCCGAAAGCGCGACGCCGCCGCGACGCGGGCCGCAATCCTGAGCGCGGCCCAATCGCAGTTCGCGCAGGCGGGCTACGATCATGTCGCCCTGCGGGATATCGCCAACGAGGCCGGCGCGGACGTGGCGCTGGTGAAACGCTATTTCGGCGGCAAGGAAGCCCTGTTCACCGAGGCCCTGAAGGCGTCGTTTCACCCCGACCGGATGAAGGCCTGGGACCGGCCGACCTTCCCTCGCCAGATCGCGACGATGATGGCCGACAACATCTATCGGGACGAAGCCGGCTCCCACAGTTTTCAGTTCCTGCTGCGCGCGGCGACCTCACCCACGACCGCGCCTCTGTTGAGCCTGGCCTTGCAGGAGCGGTTCCTCCAGCCGATCCGCGACTGGCTGGGCGGCGAAGACGCCCAGGCCCGCGCCCGGGTCCTGGCCGCGACCTTCATCGGCTTCCTGGTCGAACGCCTGGTGCGGGGCGAGCCCTTGCAGGGGCGGGAGCGCGAGGTCTTCATCGACCGCGTCACACGGCTGTTCGAGACGCTTATCGCGGATGACGCGGGCTGAGCCTGCCGAGTCCGAGTAGAATCGTTGGGCCGGCGCTCACCCCCTCCGTCAAAGCGCTCCGCTACGCTTCACGCTTCGCCACCTCCCCTCTTCGCTTCGCTCGAACGCGAGGAGAAGGATCGTTCTCCTCCCGTGACCACAGCGAAACGGGTGGAGGTGGCGCGGTGCTGAAGCGTAGCGAAAGCGACGTGACGGAGGGGGCGAGCGCCGACGGTTGATTTCAACCCGCTCTAAACGCGAATATCCACGGTGTGATGCTCTGCTGGCGCCTGGCCATCGACCCGGCGGTCCGCCCCTTCGACCGCCTCGCCATCAGCTTCGGCAAAGCCGCGCTTTTCCCGCGGCGCCCGGGGCTTTCGGGGGTCTCCGTCGGCCTTGCCGGGCCGCAGGGCGGCGATCGGCGACCAGGCCATGATCTGCTCCAGGCGCATCGGCGCCTCCGCGTTTCAGTAGCAAGCCGACGAAGCCTGCGCCGCAAATCTTAACGAATGGCGCCCGTCACCAGACGCCGACATTGGGCATGGACGTCCAGGGTTCGGCCGGCGCCAGGGCCGCGCCCTTCTGCAGCAATTCGATGGAGACGTTGTCGGGCGAGCGGACGAAGGCCATGTGGCCGTCGCGCGGCGGCCGGTTGATGGTCACCCCGCCGTCCTTCAGCTTCTGGCAGGCTGCGTAGATGTCATCCACCGCATAGGCCAGATGGCCGAAATTGCGGCCGCCGCCGTAGTCTTCCGTGTCCCAGTTGTAGGTCAGCTCGACCATGGGCGCGCGGTCCTCCTTGGCGCGGTCGGCGTCGTCCGGCGCGCAGAGAAAGACCAGGGTGAACTTGCCATGCGGATTGTCGACCCGGCTGGCTTCGACCAGGCCGAGCTTGTTGCAGTAGAAGTCGAGCGAGGCGTCGAGGTCCTTCACGCGGACCATGGTGTGCAGGTATTTCATGTCAGCTCTCCTGGGCCGCGTCACTGTCGTCGATAGTCATTACCCCAGTCGGGGCGACGGATTCCAGGGCGTGCGCTCTTGCCGGCGCATCGCGCGTCTGCCGCCGCGACAGAGCCGCGTATTCACCGCCCTGGGCGATCAGCTCCTCGTGCCGCCCGCGCTCGACGATCTTGCCGCGCCGGACCACCAGGATCTGGTCGGCGTCGACGATGGTCGACAGCCGGTGCGCCACCACCAGGGTCGAGCGGCCGGAGGTGACCTTACGCAGCGTCGCCTGGATCGCCGCCTCGGTGGGACCATCAAGGGCGCTGGTGGCCTCGTCCAGCACCAGCAGGCGCGGGTTGGCCAAAAGGGCGCGGGCGATGCCCACCCGCTGGCGCTCGCCGCCAGACAGCTTCAGGCCGCGCTGGCCGACCTTGGTCTGCATGCCCTGCGGCAGGCCGCTGATGAAGGGCGCCAGCTCCGCCTGTTCGGCGGCGTCCCAGACGTCGGCCTCGCTGGCGCCGGGGCGCGCGAAGGCGATGTTGGCGTAGAGGGTGTCGTTGAACAGGGCCACGTCCTGCGGCACCAGGGCCGCCGCGCGGCGCAGCGACGCCTGGGCCAGCCGCCGCAGATCGACGCCGTCCATCAGCACGGCGCCGGACTGGGGGTCGAGCAGGCGCAAGGCCAGCCGCACGATGGTGGTCTTGCCGCCGCCGGACGGGCCCACCAGGGCCGTGGTCGTGCCGGGGGCCAGGCGGAAGCTGATGTCCTCCAGGCCGACCGAACGCGAATTATGCTGGAAGGCCGCGTGGTCGAACACCAGCTCGGCGCCCTCCCCTGACGCCGGCGGCAGATACTGCGCGTCCGGCGCATCGGCGATATCCGGCTTCACGGCCAGCAGGTCGATCATCTGCTCCATGTCGATGAAGGACTGGCGGATCGTGCGGTAGAACATGCCCAGCACGTTCAGCGGGATGTAGACCGTCTGCATGATCAGGATGCAGGCGGCGATGCTGCCGAGGCTCATCCGTCCGTGCAGCACCTCGAAGGCCGCCAGCGCCACCACGCCGAAAACGCCAAGCCTAAGGACCACCGCCTGCAGGGCGTTGAGCAACTGTAGCGAGGTGTTGGCCTTCACGGCGGCGAAGGCATAGCGGTCCATGGCGTCTTCGTACTGCGCCACCGTCCGCATCTCCGAGCCGAAGGTTTTGATGGTCTCGAAGTTCATCAGGGCGTCGACGGCGAGGCCCGCGGCCTCCGAGTCCGCCTCGTTCCATTCGCGCCGATGGGTAATCCGCCAGTTGGAGATGGTGACGGTCACGACGATGTAGACAGCGATCGAGCTGACCAGCACCGCCGCCAGCATCCAGTCGTGGAAGCGGCTGATGAAGATGTAGCAAGCCATCGCCAGCTCGATCACCGAGGGACCGAGGTTGAACAGCACGCTGCTGATCAGGGATTCGGTCGAGCGGGCGCCGCGGTCGATGATCCGCGACAGGCCGCCGGTCTGTTTGGTCTGGTGGAAATCCAGCGACAGCGTGAGGGTGTGGCTGAAGGTCTCGACCGCCGAAAGCGCCAGCGCCTTCTGCGAGATCGGCGTGAAGATGGCGTCGCGCATCAGGGGCGCCGAGGCGGCGATGAACCCCAGCACCGAATAGGTGACGATCCAGATCAGATCGGAGCCATAGGCGGTGTGATGGCCAAGGCCGTCGATCAGCTTCTGGATATAGAGGGGCGCAATGACGCCGGTCCATTTGCCGACCAGCACCAGGGCCAGCGCCACCAGCAACCGCGTCCGAAGGCCCTTGGCCTTGGAACGCATCACCAGGCGGACAAGGTCGCCCATGGACGACCAGAAGCTGAACTTCGTCGCCGGGGCGGGCGCGGCGGCGATGGTCTGGCCGCGCAAGGGTCCGTCGCCGCGCCGGGGGCTCACGGCTGAAGTCCGCCTCGACCCGGAGGATCGAACGCCAGGGTGGTCTGCGGCGCGCCGGCCGGGGTCAGCCAGTCGATCCGCCAGTCATTCGCCTGTCGCTGACCGACAAAGGACGGGGTCGACAGGGGCGCGGGGGCGCTGACGGTGAAGGCTGCTCTGGCCTTGCCGAAGGTGGACAGAACCTGGGTCTGATGCGGCCCCGGCTTGAGCGGGAAGGGCGGGGTCACCGAGAAATGGCCGTTCCCGTCCGGCCTCGCCTCGCCGGCGGACGCATCGTCGATGGTCACATGCACAGGCGCGCCGGGCTTGCCCAGGCCAGAAATAACCGCGCCGCCGCCGTCATCGAAATCCACGGCGGAAACCCAGGGCGCGGCGGACGCCTGCTCCAGCGTCTGTGACCCGCCACCGGCCCGCAACAGGATCGCCGGCTGGCCAGGCCCCGGCAGCACGGCCAGATAGCCGGTCGACTGGACGGCTCTAGACCCGACCACCTCGGACACGCCGAGCAGGCGGACGGCCTGGGGCGCGGCCTCGACCAGGCTCCAGGTTCCGTCGGCGCTGGCGGTGACGCCGGAAGCGGCGCCATCCGGCGACTGCAGCCTGATCCGCGCTTCGGGCTCGGTCCGTCCGGTGAGCGCGACGCCGCCCCCGTCCATGCGAACCGCCGAGGTGACCCTGGGTGGGGTTACATAGCCGGTCTGGGCGGCATCCCCGACCTGAGCCGACGACGGCGGGTGGCCGTCCACGTTGGGATGGCAGCCGGCAACCCCGAGCACCAGAAGAGCCCATAGGTGAAGAGTTCGCGAAACCGGCCAGCGCCGGCTTGTGTTCGTGTCGCGGCGGCCAATCATGGTCGAATCGATCCCTCGCGGCGTTTCGAAGCCGTGCGTTTAGTTTCCGGAGCCGCCATCAATGCCCGATCTGCCCGCGCCCATCCGATCGGTCTGCGTCTATTGCGCATCGTCCGAGGCCGCCGATCCCGCCTACATGGAAGCGGCCGCGTCGTTCGGCAAGGCTTTGGCGGCGGAGGGTCTGCGGCTGGTCTATGGCGGCGGCGACATCGGCCTGATGGGCGCCTGCGCGCGGGCCGCTCACGCCGCGGGCGGAAAGGTGTTGGGCGTCATGCCTGACTTTCTGCGGCAACGGGAGAATCTCTATGACGATGTGGAGACCATCATCGTGGGCTCCATGCACGAGCGCAAAATGGTGATGTTCGAGCAGTCGGACGCCTTCGTCGTATTGCCGGGCGGCGTCGGCACGCTGGAGGAGGCGGTCGAGATCTTGTCCTGGCGGCGCCTGGAAATGCACCGCAAGCCGATCGTCTTCCACAGCCCCGGCGGCTTCTGGGATCCGCTCTATGCGCTGTTTCAGCATACGGTGGATCAGAACCTGACCCCGGCGGCCTTCATGGACACCTGGCGGTCGGTGGAGACCGTGGGCGCCATCCTGCCCGCCATTCGCGATCTGGCCCGGGCGAACGGACCTCGGCTGGAGGCGCGCATGCCGAGCCTGGGCTCAGACCAGCGATGAGTTCGAGGCGGCATAAGCTCTGATGTCATCCTCGCCGGCGCTGGCCCCCACCGTCTCGCTACGCGAGCCGCCTCACCCTGTCTTCGCTTCGCTCGTGGGGGAAGAAGAAGAGTCTTCTCCCCCACGCGCAGCGAGAGAGGGATGTGGCGCTAAGCGACGGTGGGCGCCGGCCGGACGATTCAGGACGAACCTCGCTAGACCAGCGACGAGCCGCCGTCGACGCGCAGCACCTGTCCGGTCGTGTAGCCGGCCTTCATGAGGTAGAGATAGGCTTCGGCCACCTCGTCCGGTTCGCCGATGCGAGGCAGCGGCTGGTGGGCCGTCATGCGCTTGAACTGGTCTTCGCGGCCGGCTTCGGGAATTGAATTCCAGACGTCGGTGCGGATCAGCGCCGGGCAGACGCAGTTCACCCGGATGGGCGCCAGATCCATGGCAAGGCCCATGGTCAAATGTTCGATTCCGCCCGCCATCGCGGTGGACAGAGCGCGGCCCTTGGCCGGACGGTGCGCCAGCATGCCGTTGGTGAAGGTTATGGACCCCCCGGGCGGCAGGTGTTTGTGGGCGTGCTTGGCGACGCGCGCCGCGCCCCAGTAACGGACGGCCAGCCCTTGGGCCGCCGTCTCGAAATCCGTTTCTGCGAAGGCGCCGCCGCCGAAGCCGCCCCAGTCGCCGGCGGTGAAAACCACATGATCTATGGCGCCCAGACCTTCGAATAAGGCCGAGACGCTCGCGTCGTCCGTGACGTTCACGGGAAAGCCCTTGGCGCCGCCGCCGAGCCGCTTCGCTGCCATTTCGACATTGGCCGAACTGGACGAGGCGACCACCACCTCGGCGTGCTCTGCCAGGGCCTTCTCGGCGACGGCAAAGCCGATGCCGGAGGTTCCACCGACCACGACGACCTTTTGTCCACGCAAACTCATGACCGGGTCACCTTGTCTCTGAAGCCGTTGACGATCGGATAGCGCCGGTCGCGGCCAAAGGCCTTGCCGCCGATCTTAACCCCCGGCGGCGCCTGACGGCGCTTATATTCGCTCAAATAAAGCAGGCGCTGGATGCGTTCGACCACGTCCGGCGCGTAGCCGCGCGCGACGATCTCATCCAGGGTCGCTTCTTCCTCGACAAGGCCATGCAGGATGCCGTCGAGGTCGGCGTAGGGCGGCAGGCTGTCCTGATCGGTCTGGTCCGGGCGCAGCTCGGCGCTCGGGGCCTTGGTCAGTATCCGGTCAGGCATGGGATGATCGGCGGCCGCCTCGTGCGGCCTGTGCGTATTGCGCCATTCCGCCACCGCATAAACGTCGGTTTTATAGATGTCTTTCAATACGTTATAGCCGCCACACATGTCGCCGTAGAGGGTGGCGTAGCCGACCGCCATCTCGCTCTTGTTGCCGGTGGTGAGCAGCAGGGCGCCGGTCTTGTTGGACAGGGCCATCAGGGTCACGCCGCGGATGCGGGCCTGGATATTCTCCTCGGTGGTGTCCGGCGCGCGGCCGGCGAAGGCTTCCGCCAGCATGCCGTCAAACGCCTCCATCGCCGGCAGGATCGGGATGATGTCATAGGCGATGCCGCAGGCGTTCGCGCAGCCCTCCGCGTCCTCGAAACTGTCGCCGCTGGTGTAGCGCGACGGCAGCATCACGCAGCGGACCCGGTCCGCGCCCAGGGCGTCGGCGGCGACTACCGCCGTCAGCGCCGAGTCGATGCCGCCGGACATGCCGAGCAACACGCCGGGGAAGCCGGACTTGTTCACATAATCCCTCAGGCCCAGCATCATGGCCCGGTAGATTTCCTCCGCGCCATCCGGCCAGTCGGCCATCGGGGCCTCGGTGCAGACCCAGCCCTTGCCGGCGTCTTCCCAGCGGGTGATCGCCAGCGCCTCTTCGAACATCGGCATGCGCATGCATTCGCGGCCATCGGCCTGGACCGCGAACGAGCCGCCGTCGAACACCAGCTCATCCTGGCCGCCGACCTGGTTGACGTAGACCAGCGGCAGGCCCGCCTCGCGCACCCGCTCGCGCACAACCTGCGTCCGCTCGCGATCGGCGGTGCGGCGATAGGGGGAGCCATTGGGGACCAACAGGATTTCCGCGCCCTGCTCTTTCAAAGCCGCGCACGGGATCGGTCCCCAGATGTCCTCGCAGACCGGCACGCCGATCGTTATCCCCTTGAAGGTGAAGGTTTTCGGACCCGGCCCCGGCGTGAACACGCGCTTCTCGTCGAACACGCCGTAGTTGGGCAGATCGACCTTGAAGGTGACGCCCTTCAGCTCGCCGTCGGCCAGCAGGGCGAAGGCGTTGTGCGGCCCCGCGCCTGGCGCCGGGTTAGGCCAGGCGAGGCCGATCAGCGCCGCGCAGCCATCCTTGGTCAGCGGCGCCAGCCGGTCCAGCGCCGCGCGGCAGGCGGCCACGGCGGCGGGCTTGAGCGCCAGGTCTTCCGGCGGATAGCCGATCAGGAAGAGTTCGCTGAACAGGGCGATGTCAGCGCCGGCCGCATTGGCCTGCGCCAACCATTTGGCCGCCAGGGCCTCGTTCGCGGCGATAGCGCCGACCGTGGGATTGGCCTGAACGCAGGCGATGACAAGAGATCGGGTCATGGCCGAGGTTCTTAGAACGCTTCTTGGGCCAGGGAAATCTCGGTTTCGCCTCTCTCTCCACCTCGTTGGCCGGGCTTGTCCCGGCCACCCGCGCTTCCGCTTGCGCGGGCCGCGCGAGCTGAACCATGGGTCCCCGCCACAAGGGCGGGGCTGACGGTTAAATTAACTACCCGATCGTCCCTATTCGTCGCGGTGGACGCGTTCCTGGCGTTCGTGGCGTTCCTGGGCTTCCAGGCTCAGCGTGGCGGTCGGGCGGGCGTCGAGACGGCCGACGCCGATCGGCTCGCCGGTCTCTTCGCAATAGCCGTAGGAGCCGTCCTCGATTCGCCGCAGAGCATCATCGATCTTGGTGATCAGTTTCCGCTGGCGATCACGGGTGCGGAGTTCAAGCGCCCGATCGGCTTCCGAAGATGCGCGGTCGACCAGATCGGGATGGTTCTCAGTCTCGCTCTGCAAGTGACTGAGAGTCTCACGCGATTCTTTGATCAGATCGTCTTTCCACTTCAGCAACTTCTTCCTGAAGTACTCACGCTGACGATCATTCATGAACTCTTCGTCCTCGGAAGGACGATAACTGTCGTCGTTTATCAACGCCGCGGTCGCCGTCATAAGGGTTTCCACGCTGCCAAAATAACTCCGGCTTGGAGCGATGCGCTTATAGCAAAACATTTGCCAGATACAATGAACGGCCGCCCGCGCTCTGACGCCGCATCCGGCTTTGCCTTAGGCGGCCGCGCGGGCCATCTCGAGCTTGGCCAATTCGACGGCCGCGCGGGTCTCGATCTCGTCCAAAAGCCCTTCAAGATTGGGGTCGTCCGTCCCGCCCCGCTCCTCGCGAATCGCCGACACCAGCCGGTCCAGCGCCGCCGGCGGCAGGCCGCCTTCGAGCAGGGAGAGCTTGACCTCGTCCAGCACGTCCAGGATCCGCCCGGCCCGTCGCACGGCCCGGCGACGACGTTCAAGCGGGCCGCCGACTTCCTGCAAGGCCAGCAGGGCGTCCAGGGAGGCGACACCGGTCGGGCCGGCCGCGCGCGACATGGGGGCGGCATCCGCCGCGGCCCCGCCGCTGGAGACCGAGAACCCGCCGGCAGCCGGACGCGAAGGGGAGTATGCGCCCCCCGGCCCGCTCAAACCGCCTGAACTACCAACCTTCATA
>Ga0302314_10005665_pt1 | contig 22713 bp, 19 predicted proteins | sample III_Palsa_N2_3_FD_200533 | JGI IMG/M metagenome (GOLD analysis project Ga0302314, IMG submission 200533) | Peat permafrost microbial communities from Stordalen Mire near Abisko, Sweden - III_Palsa_N2_3 | ecosystem: Environmental > Terrestrial > Soil > Palsa > Peat permafrost | place: Sweden... | reverse complement strand
GCGTGCCGCTGTCGGAGCTGCGGCGCACAACCGCCAGCGGCACGATCATGTATCTACTTGCCGATCGAGTGGTCGGCGGGCCCGAGCGCTACACCGCGAGCGAGGTCGCGGAGCTGAGTGGCGTCGAGGAGGATTTCCTGGTCGCGGGGCGCCGTGCCATGGGCCTGCCGATCCCTGAGCCGGACGAGGCCGCCTACACGGAGGCCGAGGTCGAGACCGCGCGCATGACGCATGCGGCGCGCGAGGCTGGCATATCCGAGGAGGACCTGCTCGAGGTGCTGCGCGTGCTCGGCCGCGGGCTCGCCCAGGCGGCCGAAAGTCTGCGCGCCCTGCCGCTCAAGCTCGTGCTCGAGCCAGGAATGAGCGAGCCCGAGCTCGCCCACCGCTATGCCGAGGCTGCCGCCGGGCTCTACCCACTGGTGAACCCGCTCGTAAGCAACCTGCTCGCGCTACACCTGCGCAACGCCACCCAAAGCACGGTGGTAAGCGAGCTGGAGCGCAGCGGCGGACGCCTGCCAGGATCACGCGAGGTGGCCGTGTGCTTCGCCGATCTCGTTGGTTTCACCCGCCTCGGAGAGGAAGTCGCGCCCGATGAGCTCGGGCGCCTGGCGGTGCGCCTGGAAGCGCTTGCAACGGAGGCCGCCGAACCGCCGGTGCGACTCGTCAAGACGATCGGCGACGCCGCAATGCTCACTGCGCCCGAGCCCCAGCCACTACTCGACGCGGCACTCAACCTGATCGACGCCGCCGACGCCGAGGGCGAAGCCTTTCCGCAGCTACGAGCCGGCATCGCCGTCGGGCTGGCCCTACCGCGCGCGGGCGACTGGTTCGGGCGACCAGTCAACCTTGCCAGCCGGATAACCGCGATCGCGCGGCCCGGCAGCGTGCTCGCCGAGCGCGAGGTACGCGAGTCAGCCCTGGAGGCCTACGGCTGGTCCTATGCCGGCGAGCGGCGACTGCGCGGCATCCGCGGGCCGATCCCCCTGTTCCGCGCGCGCCGGCTCCTGCCATAGCCGCCACGGCGCCCGCCCGGACGCCCAGAGATCATTGAGCGCCACGGCGTCCTTGTAGGTGTCCATGCACTCCCAGAAGCCCTCGTGCCTGCGCGCGCGCAGCTCGCCGGCCGCGGCCAGGCGCTCCAGCGGTGCACGCTCGAGCACGCTGTCGTCCTCCAGGTAATCCAGGAACGCCGATCCAAAGCAGAAGAAGCCGCCGTTGATCCAGTGCTCAGACGTCGGCTTCTCGCGGAAGCCAGTCACCTGTCCGTCGTCGGTCAGCTCGGTCACCCCGAACTGCAGCTGCGGTCGCACCACCGTCATGCTCGCCAGCGCGCCATGCGCGGCGTGAAAGCTCAGCAACGCGTCCAGATCGATGTCAGCGACACCGTCCGCGTAGGTCGCGCAGAACAGCTCCTCTCCGAGGAGGTGCTGCTCCAGCAACTTGATGCGCCCGCCCGTTTGCGTCTCCAAGCCCGTGTCGACACACTCAACGCTCACGCCAACAGGCCACGTGTGCGTAGCGACGAACTGCTCGATCAGCTCGCCTCGATATCCGGTCGCCAGCAGGAAGCGACGAAAGCCCTGGACGGCGTAGAGCTGGATCACGTGCCACACGATCGGCATGCCCCCGATCTCCACGAGCGGCTTGGGGATCGCTTGCGTGTGCTCCTGCAGGCGAGTGCCACGCCCTCCGCACAGGATCACCACGGCAGGCCGCGCCGTGACGGGCTCCGGACCCTCCGCTCGCTCAGCCCGCGACACGCTCGAGCACATCCGCGGACACGTCGAAGTTGGCGTGCACAGCACTCACGTCGTCGTTCTCTTCGAGCGCGTCGATCAGCCTCATCAGACTGCCCGCGTGAGCCTCGTCGAGCGGCACGAGACTCGACGGCCTGAACGCCACCTCGGCGCTCTGCATCTGCACACCAGCATCCTCCAGGGCCTTGCGCACACGCGCGAAGTCCGTCGGCTCGGTAACTACCTCGAAGACATCCTCGTCAGTGCCGACATCCTCGGCGCCGGCATCTACCGCCACCATCAGATCGTCTTCGCGGTAGCGCTCGGCGTCGATCAGGATCACGCCCTTCTTATCGAACAGGTAGGCCACGGAGCCGGGCTCGCCGAGGCTGCCGCCGTTCTTTGAGAACGCATGCCTGACATCGGCTCCGGTGCGATTGCGATTGTCCGTCAGCGCCTCCACGAGCACCGCCACGCCACCCGGGCCATAGCCCTCGTAGAGCACGCTCTCGATCGTGTCGGCCTCGCCGCCCTCGCCGCTGCCTTTGGCGATCGCACGCTCGATGTTGTCCTTCGGCATCGACGCTTCTTTGGCCTTGCGGATGGCGTTCTCCAACACCACGTTGGTCTCTGGATCGCCGCCGCCATCGCGAGCGGCGACCATGATCGCCCGCGAGAGCTTGGAGAACTGCGCTCCCCGGCGCGAGTCCACAACGGCCTTCTTGTGCTTGATGCTCGACCACTTCGAGTGTCCCGACATACCCGCCAGTCTACGAATCCGACACCCGGAGGGACGGCACGGGGGGCGAGGACGCCCGCCCCGGCCCACTAGGATGCGCGAGCACATGAGCGCCAGCGCCTCCCCCGAGATCTTCAAGGCCTACGACATTCGTGGCCTCTATGGCGAGCAGATCGACGGCGATGTGGCCGAGGCGATCGGCCGCGCCTTCGCGCACGTGCTTAGCGAGCTTGCAGGCAAGCCCGTCTCTGAGCTGCGGGTGGGCCTTGGACGCGATATGCGCCTCAGCGCGCCTGAGCTCTCCTCGCGCTATCGCCAGGGCCTGCTAGGAGAGGGCGCACATGTGATCGACGCGGGCCAGGTAGGCAGCGAGATGCTGTATTTCCTCGTCGGCTCACGCGAGCTCGACGGCGGGCTGATGTGCACCGCCTCGCACAACCCCAAGGCCTATACCGGCGCCAAGCTCGTCCGCGACGGGGCAATCGCGCTGTCGGGTGACTCCGGCATCCAGGACATCCGCCGCGAGATCGAAGGCGCGTCAGCGCACGCGGGGCAGTCCTCCTCTTCGCCCGGCACGGTGGAGGAGGTCGACATCTACGCCGAGTTCCAGACCGCGGCGCTGCGCTTCATCGACGCCGACGCTGTGCGCTCGGCGCCACGACGCCTGAAGGTCGTACTCGATGGGGGCAACGGCATGGCCGGTCCGATGGTCGGCCCGCTGCTCGAGGGCCTGAACCTCGATCTGATCGAGACCTACTGGACACCCAACGGTAACTTCCCCGACCACGAGCCCAACCCGCTGCTGCCCGAGAATCGGCGGCTGATCATGGAGAAGGTGCGCGACAGTGGCGCAGACCTGGGCATTGCTTGGGACGGCGACGCCGACCGCTGCTTCTTCATCGACGACACTGGCGCGTTCGTCGATGGCGACTTTCTCACAGCGCTGCTGGCCGAGTCGCTGCTGCAGAAGCACCCCCGCGAGGCGATCCTGTATGACGTGCGCGCTTCGCGCGCGGTCGCGGACACGGTCACGCGGGCGGGCGGCACCCCGTACATGAACCGCGTCGGGCATGCGTTCTTCAAGACGCGCATGCGCAAGGAGGGCTCGCTGTTCGGGGGCGAGGTCTCCGGGCACTACTACTTCCGTGACTTCTACTGCGCGGACTCTGGGACGATCCCGGCGCTGCTCGTGCTCGAGCTGCTCTGCACGCGGGAAAAACGCATGTCCGAGCTGTTGGCGCCCTATCACGCCAAGTACTTCATCTCGGGCGAGGTCAACTCCGAAGTGACCGACCCGGCGGACAAGATGGAGGAGATTGCTGCGCGCTACGCCGACGCTCGCCAGCAGCACCTCGACGGGATCTCGATCGACTACGAGGACTGGCACTTCAATGTGCGATCGTCCAACACCGAGCCGCTGCTGCGCCTATGTCTAGAGTCGCTGGTCTCTCATGAGGACATGGAGCAGCGCCGTGACGAGGTGCTCGCGCTGATCCGCTCCCCCTCCCCCTCCGGGGACGATGCCGGGGACGATGCGACCGCGCCAAGCTGATCGTGAGCACGCCCGAGCAGGCGCGCGAACAAGCGGAGCGCGAGGCGCTGTCACTGGCTGGCGACGCCGGTATCCACCGCCTGGCGATTCCAACACCGTTCATGGTCGGCCGCGTGAACGCCTATCTGATCGAGGACTCGCCGTTGACGCTCGTCGACTCCGGCCCCAACTCCGCGAAGGCGCTCGACGAGCTCGAGCAGGCGCTCGCGGCACGTGGGTACGCGGTGGAGGACATCGAGCTGCTGGTGATCACTCACCAGCACATGGATCACTTCGGGCTGGCCTCGATCCTCGCGCGCCGCTCCGGCGCCGAGGTAGCTGCACTGGAGGCTCTGGCGCCGTTCCTGGCCAGCTACGGCCACCAGATCGACCTCGAAGACCAGTTCGCGGAGGCGCTGATGCTGCGTCATGGCATCCCACCCGAAATCGTGACCGCGCTGCGTGTCGTCGCCGCGGGCTTTCGTGCGTGGGGCTCAGCCGTCGAGGTGACCAGGCCGCTGGCGGCCGGCGGCGAGCTGGCGCTGCGCGACCGCACGCTGCGCGTGCTGCACCGGCCCGGGCACAGTCCCTCGGACACCGTGTTCCTCGACGAGTCCCGGGCGATCCTGCTCGCCGCCGACCATCTCATCGCCCATATCTCCTCCAACCCACTGCTCGCGCGACCGCTCGATGCGCAGGAGATCGATCCCAACGCCCCCCGCCCGCGGGCGCTGATCACATACATCGACTCACTGCAGAAGACACGCGCGATGGAGCTCTCGCTCGTGCTCCCCGGCCACGGCCGGCCGATCACCGACCATGTGTCGCTGATCGACGAGCGCTTCCGTCTGCACCAGCGCCGCGCCGAGAAGATCCGCCGCCTGGTCGCTTCCCAGCCACGCACAGCGCACGAGATCGCGCAGGAGCTGTGGGGCAACGTCGCAGTGACGCAGGCGTTCCTCACGCTCTCTGAGGTGCTCGGGCATGTGGACCTGCTGCTGCGCGACGGCCTCGTCGGGGAAGCGGAGCACGAAGGCGTGGTCAGCTTCCGCGCGACCTAGGCGCCCAGGTGCTTGGGATCGGGCGGCCACGGGACGGGCGGTCTGCCGATCTCCCAGTGGTGCCCGAACGGGTCCGCGATCCTGCCCATGCGCCAACCGTGTTCATCGGCCACCGCGCGTATCTCGGTGGCGCCAGCCGCCAGCGCTGTGGCGACGACAGCGTCCGGATCGGCGACCACCAGCAGCATCCGCGCTGTGCCGCCACCAAGCGACTCGGGGCTGAAGTTCAGGTGCTCCGGCGACTCGTCTGCAACCCAGAACGTAGTCGCTCCCACTGCGAGCTGGCAGACCACTGCCTCGTGCTCATCGGTGCCACCCACGCGGTAGACCTCCACCGCGCCCAGCGCCTGCTTGTAGAACTCCACCGCCGCGCGGCCGTTCCTGACCGACAGCTGCGCCACCACGCCCGGCGCGCTCGCCTGTCCGAGCATGCGCAGGTGCTCGATGTTGGCGCGATCCTCCGGCTCAGAGCTCGGCTCAGCGGCGAACCACGCGTCGAGGATCTCCTCCAGCTCGGCCTCCGAGGTCGCTCGCAGGCTCAGCGCGAGCACATTGGCGTCGTTCCAGCGGCGTGCTCCCGCCGCCGTGGCCGCATCCGCGCACAGCGCCGCGCGCACCCCGTCGATCTTGTTCGCCGCAATCGCCGCGCCCGTGCCCGTCCAGCAGCACACGATCCCCCGCTCCGCACGGCCCGCGGCCACATCGAGTGCGACGGCGGACGACGCCCACGCCCAATCCGCGCGCTCGGCGACTGCCAGCACACCATGAAGCAGCGTTTCGTGCCCGCGGCGCTGCAGCTTGCCAGCGAGCCCACCGGCGATCCCGCTCAGCTCATCAGCTGAGAGCGAGATCCTCATCGGCTGCCCTCCCCCGCCCGCTCGGCAAGCGTTGGCGACGCCTGCGCCACCCACTCCAGGAACAGGCGATGCAGACGCGCATCAGCGCCGAGCTCCGCATGGAAGGAGACCGCCAGCATCCTGCCCTGGCGCGCCGCCACCGGGTGGCCTTCGAGCACGCCCAGGATCTCCACGCCGGGCCCGTGCTCGGCGATCCACGGGGCGCGGATGAAGATCCCTCTGATCGGCGGACCCTGGATGCCCTTGACCGCCACCTCCGCCTCGAAGCTCCGGATCTGGCGTCCGAACGCGTTGCGCGATGCCCGCATGTCCATCAAATCGAGATGCTCGCGGTCGAGCATGATCAGCCCCGCGCAGGAGCCGAGAATGGGAATCCCGCCCGCCCCGCCCTGCGACGCCAGCGCCCGCAGCGGCTCAGCCAGGCCCTCGCGCTCGACCCCCAGCGTCATCGTGGTGGACTCGCCTCCGGGTATCACCAGCCCGTCAAGCCCATCGAGGTCGCCCGGCACGCGCACCTCACGCGTCACCGCCCCGAGTCCCTGCAGCATCCGCTCGTGCGCCTCGAAGCCGCCCTGCAGCGCCAGCACACCGATCAGCGGCGAACCCTCACCAGCCACGCTGTGCAAGGAGCTGCTCGCCCTCGAGCTTGGAGCTCTCCAGGCTGACCATCGCAGTGCCGAGTCCGCGCGAGGCCTCGGCCACGCGCTCAGCGTCCTGCCAGTGGGTCGTGGACTCGACGATCGCACGCGCCCGCGTCGGCGGGTCCTGCGACTTGAAGATGCCAGAGCCGACGAACACGCCTTCGGCGCCCAGCGCCATCATCAGCGCGGCGTCAGCCGGTGTGGCAATACCGCCCGCGCAGAACAAGACCACCGGCAGGCGTCCCTGGCCGGCTACTTCGCGCACCAGATCAAGCGGTGCGGCGAGCGTCTTTGCGGCGGTCGCGATCTCCTCGGCGCCAAGCGTCGCCAAGCTGCGGATTTCGCTACCTATCTGGCGCATGTGGCGCACCGCCTCGACAATGTCGCCCGTCCCGGCCTCGCCCTTGGAGCGGATCATCGCCGCACCCTCGCCGATCCGCCGCAGCGCCTCACCAAGGTTGGTCGCGCCGCACACGAACGGAACCTTGAAATCCCACTTGTCGATGTGGTTGGCCTCGTCCGCGGGCGTCAGCACCTCGGACTCGTCAACGTAGTCGACGTCAAGCGCCTCCAGCACGCGCGCCTCCATGAAGTGCCCGATGCGTGCCTTGGCCATCACCGGGATGCTGACTGCCTCCTGGATGCCCACAATCATCTCGGGGTCTGACATACGCGCAACGCCGCCATCGCGGCGGATGTCGGCGGGCACGCGCTCGAGCGCCATCACCGCCGCCGCTCCCGCGTCCTCGGCGAGCTTCGCCTGCTCGGGCGTGACCACGTCCATGATCACGCCGCCCTTGAGCATCTCCGCCAGACCGGTCTTGACCCGGAATGTCGCCTCGTCGCGCATGGGCTCTAGTTTGACATCCCCGCAGCCCTCACGGCGGGCGACGCCAGGATCAGGCTCTGCGCGCCGCGGCGGACGCGCCCGATAGCCTGCGCGTGTGAGCGATCCCTACAAAGCCGCGTCGAAGGGAACCCAACGCCTCGCCTTGCTCGCGATGATCGTGCTGTTCGTTCTCAGCGTCGTGATCCTCGGAAGCGGCGGCCCGCTCGTGCTCCCGATCGGAGTGTTCCTGCTGGCCGCGGTCGCGTATCTCGTCTGGGACTGGCTTGCTGGCCGCCGGCGGCAATCGGCCGGCTAGCGAGGCGCACGATCGCGGCGCGCGGCGCCTACTTCAGCCGGAAAGCCTTGATGCGGTCGTCGTACTGGGCGGTATCCCGCGCGTAGACGCCGTAGGCGAGTGCCTGGATGATGCTGAGCAGCGCCGTGTGCGAGCGCACGTAGGCGGGGCTGTTGGAGGAGTAGTAGAGCTTGATCTGTGCGAGCTTGGCAACCTCAGAGAGGGTTGCGTCGGTGATCGCGGCAGTATGTGCCTGACGATGGCGCGCCAGCTTCATCGCCCGTACCACCAGCGGGTGCGGGCGCCCTGCAGAGAGGCCGATGACGAGCGTGCTGGCATCGATCCGCCCCAGACGACTGAGGGCCTCCTGCGAAGGGCTCGCGACAACGTCAACGCGCAGATCGAGCAGCATCAACAGGTGACGTAGGTAGCTGGCAAAGAAAGCCATCTGGTCGGTGCCAGCAACGAGCACCTTGTCGGCTTGGACGATCGCCTCGATCACCGCGTCGACCGAGCTGCGTGAAACCTTACGGGCGGTGTCCTCGACATTGAGGTGATCCGCGGCGAGCGCTGCCTCGAACTCGTTCTGATCGAGCGAGAACAGCGGTGTGGAGCCGTTAGCAGCACCCTCCTTAGCGGCCTTGGCGTTGACACGCCGATATTCCTCGCGCGCGGCCGCCTGCAACTCAGGGAAACCCTCGAAGCCGAGCGCCTGCGAGAAGCGCACAACAGTTGAGCTCGACGTGTTGGCGCGACGCGCCAGCTCCTCGGCGGTCTGGAAGGCAGCCTCGTCGAGATGATCAACGATGTACTGCGCCACGTCCTTCTGCGAGCGCGAGCACTCATCGAAGCGAGCCTGGATGTATTTCGACAGGCTCTGGTGCTCGCTGGTGCCGCCGATCGGCGAAACCGGTGCGCTGGCCGCTGATTCGACTGCGGGGCGCTCGGCTGTCTTTGTCGCAACACGCTTCATCGGCGCTTCTGTTCGACGTATGCGTCACGCACTCCTCCCCAGTTCGTTCGTAGTCGCTGTGATGATCCGCTCCGGGGAGCAGCGCGTACATAAGCTCAAACCATGCGCGCAGCGACTAAACCGAGGCTCCAAGCGACGCTCATCGCTATGCGTGCGTGGCCACGCACGGGCGGGCAGCGGTGAGGATCGCGATCGTCGGCGCCGGTGTCTCCGGGCTCGTCGCAGCGCACCTGCTGCACCGCGAGCACGAGATTGTTGTTTATGAGGCCGGCGCCTACGCGGGCGGGCACGCCAACACGATTCGGGTCGACACACCGCTGGGTAGCCACCACGTGGACACCGGGTTCGTGGTGATGAACGACCGCAACTACCCCAACTTCACTCGCCTGCTCGATCGACTAGACGTAGCCAGACAGCCAACGCACATGAGCTTCTCCGTCAAGGGCGAGGATGAGGACTTCGAGTACGCGGGCACGCCACGCGGCCTGTTCTGCCAACCAAGCAACCTCCTCAGCCCCCGCTTCCAGCGGATGATCCTCGACCTGCTGCGCTTCAACCGCGAGCTGCGCCAGATGCTGACAGGTGAGGGAACGGAAACCCTCCTCGAGGAGTCACTCGAGGAGTTCCTCGCGCGCCGCCGATTCTCGCCAGCGTTCGTGGAGCGGTTGATCGTCCCCCAGGTCTCCGCCGTGTGGTCCGCCGATCCGCGGCAGATGCGCTCGTTCCCAGTGCGCTTCGTGGCGGAGTTCTTCGCCAACCACGGCATGCTCGGCTTTCGCGACCGCCCGCGCTGGTCAACCATTGCCGGTGGCTCAGCGCGTTATGTGGACGCGCTGATCGCACCATTTCGCGAGCGCGTGCGCCTGCGCACGCCCGTGAGCACGGTCACCCGTCACGAGGATCGCGTCGAGCTCACCGTCGGTGCGTCGCACGACGGGGTTAGCGAGCGCTTCGACCAGGTGGTGATCGCAACCCACTCCGATCAGGCGCTTACGATGCTGCGAGATCCATCCGCGCAGGAGACACGACTACTGGGAGCGATCCCCTATCAGCGCAACGAGGCGGTACTGCACACCGACAGCACGCTGCTGCCACGCCGCCATCGCGCGCGCGCGGCATGGAACTACCACCTGCTGCGCGAGCCCAAGCCACTGAGCACTGTCACCTACTACATGAACCACCTCCAGCGCCTGCACGCCGATCGCGACTTCTGCGTAACGCTCAACCGCAGCGAGGCGATCGACCCAGCGAAGATCATCCGCACGATTCCCTACTCCCACCCCGTGTATACGCCAGCCGGTGTCGCCGCGCAGTCCGAGCACGCGAGCATCAGCGGCCTCGCCGGACGCACCCATTACTGCGGCGCCTACTGGGGCTGGGGCTTTCATGAGGACGGCGTGCTCAGCGCGTTGCGTGCCTGCGAACCATTTGGGGTGACGCTATGAGACTCGCCAGCCCCGCACCGGATAGCGGGGGCAGGGCGTCATGCCTGTATGAGGGCAGTGTGCGCCACCGACGCCACGGTGTGCCCGCAGACGAGCTCAACTACCGGCTGTTCATGGCCTATCTCGACCTCGACGAGCTGCCGGAGTGCTTCGACGGGCGCCTGCTGTGGTCGGCGCGACGCCCAGCCGTCGCCTGGTTTCGCCGCGCGGATCACCTCGGCGATCCCCGCACCCCCCTGGCTGAGGCGGTACGCCAGCTGGTGCTCGAGCGCACCGGCACGCGCCCCGATGGTCCCATCCGACTACTCACGCACCTGCGCTACCTCGGACACTGCTTCAACCCCGTCAGCTTCTACTACTGCTACGACGCCGCCAGCGAGCAGCTGAGCGCGGTGGTTGCGCACGTGACCAACACCCCCTGGGGGGAGAGTTACTCTTACGTGCTGTCGGGAGCTGACGCCGCCAACCGCGGCTCAACGACACTCCTCGGGGGGCACTCGCACAAGCAGCTGCACGTCTCGCCGCTGATGGGCATGGAGCACAGCTATGAGTGGCGCGCAAGCGACCCCGCCGAGCGACTATCGGTGCACATCGAGTCGCACAGCACCGACGGCGAGAACGTGTTCGACGCCACGCTGTCGCTCCGTCGCCGTGAGCTCAGCGGCCGCGAGCTCGCTCGCGCGCTGCTGCGCTATCCGTTCCTGACGATGCGGATCCTCGCCCGCATCTACGGCCACGCGCTGCGCCTGCGACTGCGCGGAGCCAGCTACTTCCCCCACCCGCACAAAGCCGAGCCTGACGAGCGGACGGTGTCCGCATGAGCGCGCGCGAGGCGGTCGCCAGAGAACCGGCATCGCTGCAGCGGCCCGCCAGTCACTGGCTAGGCCGCGGCGGTGACCGCATGGCACGCTGGCTGGTGCTGCGTCTGCTGGCGCGAACGCGCGGCGGGGAGCTGGAGCTCATCGAGGAGCACACGCGCGTACACCTCGGCGAGCTCATTGACGAGCGCCCGCTGCGCGCGGTCGTGCATGTACGCTCGCTGCGCTTCTACCGCCAGCTGCTGCGCGGCAGCATCGGGCTGTGCGAGTCCTACATGGACGGATTGTGGGAGTGCGATGACCTGGTCGCGCTGACGCGGATCGCGGCGCTCAACGTAGGTGCGCTGGACCGGTTGCGCCGTGTGCTGGCGCCGGTACTGATCCCGTTGCAGCGCTGGGCGCGGTGGCTGGCGCGCAACACCCCGGTGCGCTCGCGCAAGCGGATCGCCGCGCACTACGACCTCGGCAACGAGCTGTTTGCACTGTTCCTAGACCGTACGATGATGTACTCGTGCGGCGTCTTCGAGCGCCCAGGCGCGAGCCTCGAAGACGCGTCGCTGGCGAAGCTCAAGCGCGTGTGCGCGAAGCTCGAGCTGAAGGAGTCCGACCATCTGCTGGAGATTGGCACCGGCTGGGGCGGGCTGGCGGTGTACGCAGCCAAGCGCTACGGCTGTCACGTCACGACCACAACGATCTCCCAGGAGCAGCACGCCTACGCCTGCGAGCGGGTGCGCGAGGCGGGACTCGAGGATCGCGTGACGGTGCTGCTCGAGGACTACCGCGAGCTCAGCGGCACCTACGACAAGCTCGTCTCGATCGAGATGATCGAGGCGGTCGGCTGGCAGTACTTCCCGACCTACTTCCGCCGCTGCTCTGAGCTGCTGGCAGAGGACGGCGTGATGCTGCTGCAGGCGATCACGATCGAAGACCGTGCCTATGAGGTGGAGAAGGCTGGCAAGAGCTTCATCAACACCTACATCTTCCCCGGCGGCTGCCTGCCCTCGATGGAGGTCATCTCGCGCTCGATCGCGCGCATGACCGATCTACAACAGGTGCACCTCGAGGACATCACCGCCCACTACGCCACCACGCTGGAACGCTGGCGTGAACGCTTTCTGGCCGCCGGAGAGCGCCTGTCCGAGCTCGGCTACGACGAGCGCTTCCGCAGGCTGTGGGAGCTGTACCTGTGCTACTGCGAGGGTGGCTTTCGCGAGCGTCGCATCCAGGACGTGCAACTGCTGCTCGCGAAGCCCGGCTACCACGCCGAGCCCGCGCCGGTAGTGTCACTGGCTGCATGAGACGCAGCCTGTTCGAGGACGTTCACGAAGACTTTCGCGCCAGCTTTCGCACGTTCCTGGAACGCGAGGTGCTCGGCGAGGACGGCCGTTACGGCGAGTGGGAGCGAGCGGGGATCGTCCCCAGGAAGGTGTTCGCGCTGGCTGGCGCCGGCGGCTTCTTGGGGATGGCCGTACCGGAGGCCTATGGTGGCGCAGGCGCAGAGGACTTCCGCCTGAACCTCGTCATCGGCGAAGAGACACAGCGGGCCGGCGTTGGCAGCTTCGGCCTGGGGATCACGCTCCACAACGACATCTGCCTGCCGTACTTCCTCACCTACTGCGACGAGCCCCAGCGCGAGCGCTGGCTCAGTGGGATCGCCACCGGGGAGCTGATCACGGCGCTCGCGATGACCGAGCCGGGGATCGGCTCTGACCTCGCCGCGATGTCCACCAGCGCCCGGCGCGACGGCGATCACTACGTGGTAAACGGCACCAAGACATTCATCACCAACGGCATCAACGCAGACCTCGTGATCCTGGCGGTCAAAACTGGGGTGGGCGGGCATCAAGACAGACATCGCGGCATCAGCCTGATGGTCGTGGAGCGCGGCATGGAGGGCTTCGAGCGCGGGCGCAACCTCGAGAAGGTCGGTCAGCACGCTCAGGACACCGCCGAGCTGTCCTTTGCCGACGTGCGCGTGCCAGTGGAGAACCTGCTCGGCCAGGAGGGTGAGGGCTTTCGCTATCTGGTCTCCAACCTGCCCCAGGAGCGCCTCTCGATCGCCGCCTCCGCCGTGGCCGCCGCCGAGGCTGCGATTGGCTGGACGCTCGAATATGTGCGCGAGCGCAACGCGTTCGGCCAGGCGATCGGCTCTTTTCAGAACTCGCGCTTCACGCTGGCTGAGCTCCACGGCGAAGCACAGATCGCGCGCGCGTTCGTCGATCAATGCGCGCAGGCACTGAACGAAGGCGAGCTCACTCCCGAGGACGCAGCCACAGCGAAGTGGTGGTGCACCGATCTACAGGGCCGCGTCGTTGACCGCTGCCTGCAGCTATTCGGCGGCTACGGCTACATGCTCGAGTACCCGATCGCGCGCGCTTTCGCGGACGCCCGCGTGACCCGCATATATGGCGGCGCCAACGAGATCATGAAGGAGATCGTCGGGCGCTCGCTGGGGCTGTAGAGGCCGCAAGCCCGATCTGCTCGCTATGAGAAGTGCGTCGCAGGGCGCTCGAGGCGCTCGCCGTCCACGGTCAGGTCGAGCTTCTCGTTGTAGAAGGCGATCAGGCCGGCGATCGGCAGCAGCTGGCGCGTGGGAAAGTCATACGCCCACGCCAGGTCCTCGTGCAGCTCATTTCCGATGTGCACCGACCAGTAGCCGCTGGTCATGCCCTTGTAGGGGCAGGAGGTGACGGTCTCGCTTGCGACCAGGTGCTCCAAGTTCACCGCCGTGCGGTCGAGGTAGTAGCGGGTCGGCAGGCCCGTCTCGAACACCATCACCGGACAGGAGGACTCTGCCAGCACCACACTGTCGAGCTCGACGCGCACTGTGCGGGTGGAGCGCAGCGCGTCGACCCGCGCATAGGGATTGCGGGGGTGAACGAATACCTGCTCGTCCTCCTCGAACCACGCGTCGAGGGCAGCCCACTCGAACCGCACCATCCCCGCCAGACCCTCAAGCGCATCCTCTCCGTAGACGTGGGCGACGCCCGGGCGAGATGTCTCGCCGGCGCGCAGGCCGTGTCGTCTAGCGCTGCCGCGACCCAGGTGCTCGGGGTGCTCCTCATCGACGAGCACAGCCGGATTGATGTCCGCGAGCGGGATGTAATACTGGGGATAGTTCGACCACTCCCACACGTAAACAGCGCGCGTCGTGTCGAGCACCACCTCATTGCCCAGAAGAGCACGAATCCGCCGCGGAACCGGCTCGATGTGGTTCACAGGGACGATCATCTGCGGGTAATCGCTCACCTCGAAGCTCCTATCTCGCTCGCCAGCTGCACGAAGTAATCCAACGAAGCGGGGTTCGCCAGCGACTCCACACTCGCCGCCTGCTCCGGCGGCGTCCCCATCAGGATGCGCTTTACCGGCACCTCCAGCACCTTGCCCGACAGCGTGCGCGGGACCTGCTCGATCTGGCGGATCTCGTTGGGCACGTGCCGTGGCGAGCAGTCCTCGCGGATGCGCCGCTTGATCTGCGCAGCCAGCTCGTCGTCGAGCGCCACGCCCTCGCGCAGCACCACGAACATCGACATCCACAACTCCGCCTGTGAGTCGCCGTCGCTTCCCGGCCTGGGGATGTCTACCACGAGCGCGTCCAGCACCTCGTCCACAGCCAGCGCCGCGCGGTAGATCTCGCTGGTGCCCATGCGCACGCCCATGCGGTTGATCGTTGAGTCCGAGCGCCCATAGATGACCGCGCCACCGCGCCGGGTAATGCGGATCCAGTCGCCGTGGCGCCATACGCCCGGATACATCGCGAAGTAGCTCTCGTGCAGCCGTGAGCCGTCGTCGTCGCCCCACAGGAACAACGGCATCGACGGCATCGGCTCGGTGATCACCAGCTCCCCCACCTCGTCGCTCAGGCTCTCCCCCTGTTCGTCCCATGCCTCCACAGCGCAGCCGAGCGCGCGGCATTGCAGTTCGCCCTCATACACCGGCAACAGCGGGCAGCCTGCCACGAACGCAGTGCACACATCCGTGCCGCCGCTCGTGGAGAACAGCCACACGTCGGACTTGACGTGCTCGTAGACCCAGTGAAAGCTCTCCGGCGTAAGCGGTGAGCCGGTCGCGCCGAGCGCACGCAGCGCATGCAGGTCATGGTCGCGGCTCGGCTCGATCCCCGCCTTCTCACAGCTCGCCAAAAGGCCCGGGCTGACGCCCATGCACGTGATCCCCGCCCGCTCCGCGAGGCCCCACAGGACATTCAGGTCGGGGTGCGCCGGGCTGCCGTCATACAGCACGATCGCCGCGTCGGAGATCAGGCAGCCGACGAGGAAGTTCCACATCATCCAGCCGGTCGTCGTGAACCAGAACATGCGGTCGCCGCTGCGCAGATCCAGGTGCAGGCGCTTCTTCAGCTGCTCCAACAGGATGCCGCCGTGCCCCTGCACGATCGCCTTCGGCAGTCCTGTCGTGCCTGAGGAGTACAGCACCCACAACGGGTGGTCGAACGGCACCTGCTCGAAGCTGAGCTCGAAGCCCGCACCGCGGGAGAGGAGCTGATCCCAGGTGAGGACGCCGCGCACGCCGCCGCCGCCGCAGGCGGCCTCATCAAAACCCTCCTGCGCCAGATAGGGCAGCACGACCACGTGCTCGACACTCGGCAGCTCAGCGAGGATCCGCTCGACGTTGGCGCTACGGTCGAAGTCCTTGCCGCCGTGGCGGTAGCCGTCGACCGTCAGCAGCACCTTCGGCTCGATCTGCGCGAAGCGGTCGATCACGCTGCGCGCGCCGAACTCAGGCGCCGCACTCGACCAGATCGCGCCGATGCTCGACACCGCCAGCAGCGCGATCAACGTCTCGGGGATGTTCGGCATGTAAGCGACCACGCGGTCGCCGCGCTGCACACCGAGTGCGCGCAGGCCGCCCGCCGCCGCCGCCACGCTCGCCGTCAGCTCTCCCCAGGTGATCTCGCCGAGCTCGCGCAGCTCAGAGACGTGCAGCACCGCCACCTCATCCAGGCGTTGAGCGCCATGTGCGAGCAGGTTCTCCGCGTAGTTGAGCTGTGCACCCTCGAACCAGCGTGTTCCTGGCATCTCATGCGAGGACAGCACACGCTCATAGGGAGTTGACGCGCGCACATCGCAGAACTCCCACACGCTCGCCCAGAACTCCTCCAGCTCGGCCACCGACCACTGCCACAGCTCCCCGTAGTCCGCGAACGGCCGTCCTCGTCGCTTCCCCACCCACTCCATGAAGCGCGCCATCTCCACGCTCTGGAGCTGCTCGGGCGAAGGCTCCCACAGGGGATGCTGCTGGGCCGCGCTGGACATGCGGGTATTCTCGCGGTTTGTGAGCCTGCCGGGATTGCGCGAGGAGTTCCCTGTTCTGGGCAACGTCGCCTACCTGAACGCAGGTACCGACGGGCCGCTGCCAGCGTGTGCAGCGCAAGCCTCCGCGCGCGAGCTCGAGCGCGAGCTGAGTGACGGCCGCGCGATGGCGCACTTCGAACGACGCTTCGAGCTCGCCGCGCAGCTGCGCATCGCCTACGCCACCGCGCTCGGCGCAGATCCCGTCGACGTGGCGCTCACCACCTGCACGAGCGAAGGCATGGCGCAGGTCATCAGCGGCTTGGAGCTTGGCCGTGGCGATGAGATCGTGACCAGCAACGAGGAGCACCCAGGGCTGCTGGGCGCACTGTCGGCCGCGCGCGCGCTGCGTGACGTGGAGGTGCGTGAAGTGCCGTTCGCCGAGCTCGCAAACGCCGTCGGTCCGCGCACGCGGCTGGTTGCCTGCTCGCACGTCGGCTGGGCCAGCGGCTCGCTGGCGCCCGTCGAGCTGGGCCAGCTCGACGTACCGGTGCTGCTCGATGGCGCGCAGGGCGTGGGCGCGGTCCCCGTGGACGTGCATGCGCTCGGCTGCGACGCCTATGCGGGCGCAGGGCAGAAGTGGCTGTGCGGCCCTGACGGCACCGGGTCTCTGTGGGTCAGCCCCGCGCTGCGCGAACGCCTGAGCGTCTCCAGACGCGGATACGTCAACCTCGCCGATCCCAACGAGGGGCTCGGCGCCCACGTGCATGAGGACGCACGACGCTTCGACACGATGTCACTGAACGCAGAGACCACCGCGTGCGCGCTCGCAGCGATCCGTGTGCTCGAGTCGGCGGGCTGGGCAGCCGTGCACGAGCACGCGCGCTCGCTCGCCGCGCGCCTGGTGGCGATGCTCGCCGCGCACGGTCGTGAAGTGGCGCCGCGCGGCGCGAGCACGCTGGTGTCCTTCACCAGCCCAGAACCCGTGGAGGAACGAGCGATGCTGGCTGAGCACGGCGTGATCGTGCGCAACATCCCCGAGCGGCCATGGCTGCGAGCGTCCGTCGGCGCCTGGAACGACGAGCACGACCTCGAGCGGCTCGTCGAGGCGCTCCCCAGGTGAGCGATCCGCCGCAGGCGAACGCCGCTGCGCCCGTGTCCGCCGGTGCCGCGCCGGGTGCGGGGCACCCGCGCGGCGAGAGATCTGGCCGACGTCTCCAACGCCAGCTCAGCTGGGACTCGCTGCTACGCCATGCAGGCCTGCCCGTGGTGGTCGCGCTCTCAGCGGTGCTCAACACCCACCGGCTCTCCCAGAACGGCTACGCCAACATCTTCTACTCCGCGGGCGTCAAGTCGATGCTGCGCTCGCTGCACAACTTCCTGTTCGTCTCGTTTGACCCCGGCGGGCTGGTCACCGTCGATAAGCCGCCGCTGGCGCTGTGGGTGCAGGTGGCCAGCGCCAAGGTGTTCGGCTTCTCGCCGCTGAGCCTGCTGCTCCCGGAGGCGATCGCCGGCGTGCTGGCGGTGGCGCTGCTGTATGTCGTGCTCGCACGGCGCCTGGGCGCTGCAGCTGCATTCGCGGGCTCGCTCGCGCTGGCCGTGTTCCCATCGTTTGTGGCCGTCTCGCGCGACAACGGCGTCGACCCCGTGCTGATCCTGCTGCTGCTGCTCGCCTGCAGCCTCGCCCTCAGGGCCAGCGAAACGGGACGCTGGCGCACGCTCGTGGGCTGCGGGGTGGTCGTAGGGCTGGCGTTCAACACCAAGACGCTCGCCGCCTATCTAGTCGTGCCCTCGATCGCGCTGGGGTTCCTCGTCTGCGCCCCCGGCTCGCTGCGCCGGCGCGTCTCCCAGCTGCTCGTGGCCGGGGTGGCAATGGCCGTGGTGTCGTTCGCATGGATCGCCGTAGTCGAACTCACGCCCGCATCCAAGCGCCCCTATGTCGGCAGCTCCACAAACAACACCGAGATCGGCCTGACATTCGAATACAACGGGCTGGGTCGTGTTGAAGGCCAGACGGGCGGCCCCAACAGCATCCTCGTGCGTCCCGGCGCCTATGTGCCCTCCGCCCGCGAGCGGGCGGTCGACGCCGCCGCCCGCGCCGCCAGCCGCGGGCATCCCTCGCCGCCGATCCCCACCAATCCGCCGCTGAATCCCGCGCTCAAACCTGCGCCCTCCTCGCCACCAAAGGTCACCAAGGGCCGTGAAAAGAACCCCATCCCCTTCGGCGAGTCACCCAGGCCGCTGCGCCTATTCGGCAAGGGCCTCGGCGATCAGGCCGGCTGGCTGCTGCCACTCGCACTGTTCGGGCTAATCGGGCTGCTGGCGCTCGTGCTGCTCGATCGTAGGCCACAAGCGCAGCCTCAGGAAGCCCCGGCCACAGCGCTCGGTCGTCGCGATCCACGCCTTGCCACCGCACTGGTGCTCGGCGGATGGTTCGTTGTGGAGGCCGCCGTGTTGAGCCTCTCCAAGGGGATCGTCCACCCCTATTACGTCTCCGCGCTGGCGCCCAGCACCGGTGCGATGGCCGGCGCTGGCGCGTTCGCCTTCGTCAAGCTCGCACGCGGACGACACCGGCTTTGGGGTCTGGCCGTGCTGGCGCTCGCCCTGGGCAGCACCCTGATCGTGCAGGTGGTGCTGATGCACCGCGAGAACTACATGGAGTGGTTCGTGCCGGTGCTCGTGGTGGGCAGCACCGTGGCGTTTCTAGCCGTGCTCGCCCTGAGGAGACTCGCCGCCCCGGGCATAGCGCTGGCGTTCCTGCTGCTGCTAGTCGTGCCAACCGCATACGCGAGCACCACCTGGCTAGCGCCGGTCGAGGGCACCTTCGCGGCAGCCGGCCCAAAAGCGGACGCCGGTCCAGGCGGCTACGGCGTCAACGCCCATGACATGGCGATCGGCACCGCCCTTGCCAATTACGTGATCACCCATAAGCCCGGCTCGCGCTGGGCGCTGTTGAGCGTCGCCTCAGACACAAGCTCGCCGTTGATCCTGATGGGACTGGACGCGGGCGCGCTCGGCGGCTACAGCGGCACCGATCCAGCAGTCGACGGGCCGCGGCTGGCGCAGATGGTCGCCAGTGGCCAGGCGCGCTACGTGCTGCTCGGCGGCGAGTACTCACTGCGCGGCGGCAACCTCGCCACCAAGGCCGTGCTGCGCGCATGCAAGGAGCTAGCTCCCTCACAGTGGCGCAGCCCCGTCGCCTACCCCTACGGTCTAGTGCTGTTCGACTGCGCCGGAGACGAAAAGGCGCTCGCCGCAGCCGGCTGAGAGTCAGGCGGCCACCGATAGCTCGCGGTGGAAGGCCCGCGCGAACAGCTCCCCCTCGCGCCGTGCAGCCCAGCGCGGGACCGCGGACTCGCCGTCGGCGATCAGCCGCAGCTGCACGCCACCGTCGGATAGCGCGATGCTGGTGGAGCGCACCAGCTGGTCACGCGAGCGCTCGAGGTCCTCGGCAAGGCGCAGCAGCGTCGCGCAGCGATCCAGGCGTGAGGCGTCGCCCTCGCCGAACAATGAGGCCATCGGCCCAGGCACAGGCATGCCCTTGCGGTGATAACGCGCTGCCTGGGCGATGATCGCGGTCTCAACAGGAGTGAACCCCGGCAGCGCGCCATTGAGGATCAGGTAGCGCGAGTGCTTGTGATGGTCGTCGTAGTCGATCGACATGCCAACGTCGTGCAGCATGCAGGCCGCCCACAGGAGCTCCCGCTCGCGCGGGTCGCCCTCGTGCAGGCCCAGCCGGGCGAGCTCGTCGAACATGCCCAGCGCGAGCGCCGCCACATGCTCGGTGTGACCCATGTCGACCTGATACTGGCCAGCCATGTTCAGGACGCTGGAGCGGCGCACGTCCTCGAACAGCGGCGGGTCGTGCGCCGCGAGCAGCCGCTCGAAGAACACCCCCTCGCGTAGGCCCGCCTCGGTCGTCTCCAGCGTCTGGAAGTCACCGGCCTGCAGCACGCCCTGGACGACCACCGCTCCAGCGAGGATCAGGTCGGCGCGCGCCGGCTTGATGCCGGGAACGCTGGCGCGCTCGGCAGCGGGCAACGCAGCGAGCCGCTGCACTAGCTCCTCCAGCGCCTCTCGCTCGATCTGCATGCCCTGCACCCCGTTGGAGGGCTGCCCCGCGGCGCGCTGGGCGGCGGCTGCGAGGTTGCGTACGGTCCCCCCTATGCCCACCAGGCGACCCCCGCCGCCCTGATCGGCTGCGCCGGAGAGCCACGCGGCGCTGGCGAGCTGCTGCGCAACATGCTCGCGAAGTTCCTCGACCTGCTTGCGCTTGGCTGGCCCGTTCGGCGGCAGGAAGCGCTCGCTCATCCGCACGGTGCCCAGCCGCCACGAGCCAGACTCATGCGCCAGCCGATCGACCACGTTGACCAGCTGCATCGAGCCACCACCTAGATCAAGCACACTGCCGTCGCGCAAAGTGGTCGAGTTGACGGCAGCCATATAGCCGTAATAGGCCTCCTGCTCACGGCTGAGCACACGGATCGGCAAGCCAAAGCACGCGCGGGCACGCTCCAGGAACTCAGCAGCGTTCTCAGCATCACGAATGGCGCTCGTGGCAACCGCGTCCACGGCGTTCGCTTCCAGTCCGCTCGCACGGCAAAAGTGGGCGAACACGTCAAGCGTGGCCAGCGCCCGCCGCATCGGCTCCTCTCCCAGCTTGCCGCTGGCCATCAGCCCTTCGCCGATACGCACCGGCTCATAGATCTCATCTGTCCGCTTCCACCAGCGATCGCCAGCCATGAACACGACCAGCCGGAAGGAGTTCGATCCAAGGTCGATGACCGCCAGGCGCTCATTTGGCTGCATGCGATGAGCGTATTCACCGCACCGGAGGGTCCCGACGGGCGATTCAGCGCAGCGTGGCGGCCCTGGCGTGCTTGGCCGAGTACATCGCCTGATCGGCTTCAACGAGCACCTGCTCGGCGCTCTGGGTCCCTTCGTGCACCAGCGCGAACCCGATGCTTGCGTGCGGATGCAGCACACCGTCTCCAGCATCGATACTGCACGCCGGCAGGACCCGGGCTAGCCCGTCGGCGACGACGGCCACCCCCTCCTCGTCGATGTGGGGCAGCAGCACAGCGAACTCGTCTCCACCCAGGCGAGCGACGAGATCGGTTTCCCTGAGCCTCCGCGTCAGCGCACGAGAGACCGCCTTCAGCGTGTCATCGCCCGCCTTGTGGCCGTGGCGATCGTTGATGCTCTTGAACTCATCGAGGTCGATCACCATCAGCCCGGCGATCTCGCCGTAGCGCTGCGAACGCGCCACCTGAAGCTTCAGGTCATGCTCAAACAGCCTGCGGTTGCGCAGCCCCGTCAGCGGGTCATGGTCGGCCAGGTGTCGCAGATGCTCCTCGAGGCGCTTGCGCTCAGAGATATCCTGAAGCTGGGCGATGTAGTGCAGTGGAGCACCGTTGCGGTCGCGCACAAGCGACACCGACAAGATCGCCGAGACGACCTCACCAGCTGCGTCGAAGTAGCGCTTCTCCACCTGGAACGCAGGGATCTCACCAGCCAGCAAACGCTGGCGCTGCTCCACGTCGTTGTGAGCGTCGGCAGGGTGCACGATCCCGTCGAAGCGCTTACCCACAAGCTCATCGGCGGTGTAGCCAGTGATGTCGCATAGCGCCCGGTTGACCAGCAGCCAGCGGCCGTCGCTGTCAAGCAGCGCCGTGCCGATCGGAGCCCGCTCGAAGACCTCCTCGAAGTCACCGCCGTGCGGCTGCGCCGCGAGCATGTCAGCGTGCCTGCGCGCGGTGATGTCAAGCACCACTGCCACGCCGCCCGCCACACTCGCACTCGGCTCAGCGCCCGTGGCGCCATTGCCGGCGCCGTTCAGGCGCAGCGGCCCCACATCGACCATCAAGCAGTGACGCTGCTCAGGTGTCCACATCTCCCGCGAGCGCGTCTCACCGTCCAACGCCGAGCGAAACAGGGGCTCCATCAGCTTCCACAGCGCCGCAGGGAAGGTGTTCGATACGGGCTCTCCCTCGCCGCACGCCTGCGGGTTGCCCAGGCGTTCGAGCGCATGCCCAGCAGTGAGCACGAAACGAAGCTCCCGGTCAAAGACGAGAATCAGCGCCTCCGGCAGCTCGCGCAGCGCAGCAGCAGCGGCGTGATCCGCGCTTGCCATCACCTCGTCGGGCTCGTTGATGTGTCCTGTCAGCTCGCGCACGCCCTCAACATCGGCCCATCACAGCGATTACTTGACATCGGGTCGACCGCCCGCAGACGCATGCCGCTACTTCACTGCACGCCCTGCCGCGTTCAGCGCGTACCACGCGCCGCCGAACTCCTGCTGGCCGACATACGAAGTGCCTCCCGGCCGGTCTTCGCTGCTGAAGAGATACAGCGGGTGGCCCGCATATGTGACCTGCTTGACACCGCCAGAAAGACGAATTGTTGACAGCAGCGAAGCCTGCACACCTGGACCAGCAGTAGGTGTGCCTGCGCTCTGCAGCGCTGGCCATGCCGCCGGGCATCCGCTGAGCTTCACACAGCTGTTCTGGCTCGAACGGTCCCTGGTGAACTCATACAGC
>Ga0302314_10005664_pt1 | contig 22714 bp, 14 predicted proteins | sample III_Palsa_N2_3_FD_200533 | JGI IMG/M metagenome (GOLD analysis project Ga0302314, IMG submission 200533) | Peat permafrost microbial communities from Stordalen Mire near Abisko, Sweden - III_Palsa_N2_3 | ecosystem: Environmental > Terrestrial > Soil > Palsa > Peat permafrost | place: Sweden... | reverse complement strand
GATCGCCCAGATAATGAAGAACAGCACACACAGAGTGATCAGCGCGTTCCGAATGAAATTAGTGACAATGCCGCCCAGCGAAGGTCCGAAGAGCTGCCGGTAAAGCACCGAAGGCCGCGAGTAAACGTGGATCGCCGCAGGATCTTTCGCCGGCTCGCCTGTATCCCAGTCCGTCGTGTCAAGCGTCGAGGGAAACGATACGCGAAAGTCACAGAAGTAGGCTGGGAGCGGCTCGGTACCACCGGAAACAGAGCTGCCACGCACCGCATCGGAGCGGGCGCGCGCTCCAACTGGCCGGGAAGAGCTGACTGCGATCGGGCCGCCGGCCGCTTCCGAGCTCTGCGCTGATCCTGCGGTTTGGGCACCCGTATCGTCCGTCAACAGCCCAGCAAGAATTACACGGCCCAACCCTTTGGCCACCACATCCAGCAGGGCGGTATCGACAGCCAGACTGGTAATGACAGTCACCAGTCCGGCCTGGTTCCCCAGATGGCGCTGATCGATGGCCACAAGGTAGAGGTCGCCGCTGTCGAGCACCAGGCCGCGGAACTCCTTGCCCCGCAGATCGGCCGCCCACACGGGGAAGCCGAGCGGAGCTCTCGCGACCGCATTCTGACCTCCGGGCGGCCCTGATCCGGATGGCCCCTGCAGTGGCGCGCCATTCAGGTAGACCCTTGATTGCGGGTGCAAGCGCGCGCGCAGCGGGTCGGGTAAGTTCTCCGTCGAGAGCGCGGTTTCCAACTCGGCACTCTGGACTTCGGCCGCGGTGGTGGGCGCCACTGCCTGCGAGCTGGCATTGGCCGCGCTGCTCGCCGACCCTGAGTTCTTGCCAGGCCGACGCGGAGGCGACGACCCTGGCCGCCCCTCAACGCGGTCGCGGAGTATGCGTGCCACCCGTTCAGCACGCGCGGAGTTTTCCTCGCCGACCTGATCCAGTTCCTGGCGCATGCGCGAGTCCGCCAGGTGGATCGAGAACTGGCCCGCAGCAACGTACGACGAAATCGTCACCAGCGTGACGAAGAGCACAACCGGCGCCAGTCCAATCAGCAGATACGTCAATATCAGCTTGTTGCGCAGGCTCCATAACAGATGTTTGCGTACCAGCCGCCACGTCAGCGGTACCGCCAGCGCAACCAGCCCCAGCCCTACCAGCACCTGCATCCAGCCCAGCAGCGTGCCACCCACGTTGGGCACCTGCCGCAACAGCCACAGCAGCCCAAACCACAGCGCCAGCCAGAATGCCGCTCCGGCGATCCCCGTGGGAGGCCTGCGTCTCCACCACGTGCTCTGCCCCGACAGTGACGCTGAATCAGGCCCCGGTTGCATCGGCCTCCTTCAGCTTCACATCCAGTGCCTCGTCCCGTTCTTCCTCGCGAGCCGCCGCGAGCGCATGGCTGGTTGCGGAGAAATGCGCTCCCGCCAGCAACAGAAGCCCGGAGAGGAACGCCCAGATCATCAGGCTCACCGAGACGTAAAACGGTCCATATACTGCCTGGAAGTCCAACCGTGGAAGCATCAGCACATACAGGTACTTCGCCGCCTCCCACAGCACGCCAATCACGATCGCCGTCGGCAGCACGGCGCGTGCAGGAATCTTCCGGTTCGGCAATATCCAGTAAATGATGAAGAACACCAGGATGCTGGCCACCAACGCAAACAGCCGCACCATTCCGCCTTCGAAGAAGTTGAAGAAAACGTTATCGACGTGGCCGAAAAAGATCAAGGTAAGCAGCTTTCGCTGGCCAGCCGTCGCAGCAACCGAAGCCAGTGCCAACACGCCCACCCCAAAGGCCAGTCCAAGCGACACGGCCTGATTGCGCAGATACGACCGGTTCTCGCGCACACCCCAAACGCCATTCAGCGCCACTTCGAGCGGCAGAAACACGCCGGTGGAACTGATCAGCAGCATCACAATCGAGTACACCTGCGTACTCTTATGCGGATGCGCAAGCTGCTCCATGTGGCTCATGATGAACGCCTGGTTCGCGGGCAAAAACGTCGTCATCACCTCGCTCACCACAGGCCACATCGCCTGCGAGTGCAGGACCAGGCGCGAAATCGTCAACATCATCACAATAAAGGGAAACAGTGACAGAATCACGTTCGCCGCGACGCTGAACGCGTAAGTATGCACCTCGGTCTGGACCATGTACTTTGCCAAGGCCTTGGCCTGAGGCAAGAATCCGCTGGCGCGAACCACTGGCCGCACTTCGGCGATGGGAACGGGTGGCTGTGCTTCGAGAGCGTTTTCCTTGGAAGGACTATTCGACATCGTGCTAATGCATGCTCCAGGGCGGGCGCGGACAGGGTAGAGGCCAGCCTGCTCACAATCCGCGAACAGGACTCAACTCCGTCCCGATCCCAAATCGTGACTCGAATCTAGGCTAGCAGACGGAAGCGGGCAATCCGAAGCTTCACCCAGGCAAGGCAATCGCGTCATCCGTCGCGGCGCTGCCTAGAATGCGCTCCCGTGCCCACCTCGCCGTATCCGCCAGCACCGCATCCTCGCCCGCTCGCCAGGCATCGAGTTGGGGAAGAAACCGCTCCTCGCCGCTGTTGCCCATTGCAATCGCGACGTTGCGCAGAAGCCGCTTTCGTCCAGTTCGTTCCAGCGGCGATCGCTTGAAGCGCCGCTTAAACTCGCCCCCATCCATCGCCGCCAGCCCCTCCAGCGCCGGATTCACCAGTTCCGGCCGCGCCCGCATCCCTTCGCGGCCGCCAATAGGAGCCTTGCGATTCCACGGGCACACATCCTGACAGATGTCACAGCCAAATACCTGCCGCCCCATCTCCCCGCGCAAGCCCGCCTCAATCGCGCCCTTCTTCTCGATAGTCAGATACGCAATACAGCGCGACGCGTCCATCTCCCGCGCAGCCGCGGAATCCTTCGTCCCCAGCAGCGCGTCCGTGGGGCAGGCATCGATGCAGCGCGTACAACTGCCGCACCGATCTGGCGCTGAGAATGCCCCAAGCATCGCCGCCGTCCGCTCCTCCACCGGCAGCGACGTCACAATCACCCCCAACAGCAGCCACGACCCAACACCCTGCCGGATCACGCACGTGTTTTTGCCAATCCAGCCCACTCCAGCCTGCACGGCCAGGCTCCGCTCCACCATCGGCCCGGTGTCGACGTAGCTGCGCGTCGCGCATCCGGTCTGCTCAAGCAGCCCTGCCTCGATCCTGCGCAGTCTTCCCAGCAGCTCCTCGTGATAATCCGTTGGAACAGTCGCCCCATCGCCCCCCGTCCGACCGCTCCAGGCGTAGCGCGCAATCCAGCCAGTCCCCTGCGGCGCGGAGTCGATCGACCTAGGTGCATCCGCGTTGTAGTTCAGCGCACACACCACCACCGATCGCGCCCATGGCAACGCAACCTGCAGCCCGCTGCGAACCAGCGTGCCCGCCTCGTCCCGCCGCTTCAGGTACTCCATCTCGCCCGCGTGGCCAGCCTCCACCCACGCCCGAAACCGCTCCGCCTCCCTCGTTACGACGGGATCGCCTGCGTCGCGCACCTCCGCGACACCCGCAGCGTCGAAGCCCGCATCACGCGCGCTTTCATCCAGCCATTGCCGCAACTCCGGCGTCCATCGATCGAGTCTATTCGTCATTCATACCCACTTCGCTACACCGAGCTCGCGCGAACTTCATAGTGCCTCGCGACTGGCTCGATCCTCCGCAGCAGAATGCGTGCTTCAGGCTCGAAAACAGGCACAAAATAATCCAGGCCGGCAAACTCCTTTACCGACTCCAGCGAATCGAACAGGTTGAGCACGACGAACTCCACCTCGGCAGGTTCATCGTGACGAAGGATATAGCCTCCCCGATATCCCTTAATTTCCTTAAGCTGTGGCAGAACGCTCTGCGTCAGCAACCTCTCGTACTTATCGGCGTCTTCTACCCCGGTCCAGCCTCGCCAATGTCGAGCAACCATAAATCACCTCGTCTTAATTAATTCGCCTAAAATCGAATCAGATGGCCTCTCCATTTTCACAGAACTCCAGCTCCGCGGCACTGAGCGCCGCATCTCCTGTCGATGCTGTCCTCTTCGACTACGGCCAGGTCCTCTCGCTGCCTCCCGAGCCGGCCGCATGGACGCGCATGCTCTCCATCACCGGCCTCGACGAAACCCGCCTGCACGCCGCCTACTGGGCCTTCCGTCACGACTACGACCGCGGAGCGCTGACGGGAAGGGCCTACTGGCAAGCCGTCGCCGTCAAGACCGGCATCGCTCTCACCAACACTCAGATCGCCGAGCTGTTCGCCGCCGACGTAGACATGTGGACCAGCCTCAACCAGCCCATGGTGGACTGGGCCGCCCGACTGCAGCACGCAGGCGTCCGCACCGGCATCCTCTCCAACATCGGCGACGCCATCGCCGACGGCATCATCGCCCGCCTGCCCTGGCTATCGGGCTTCTACCGCAGCCTCTGGTCGCACTCCCTGTTCATGGCCAAGCCCGAACCAGCCATCTACCTCAAAGCCGCCGAAGCCCTCGACACCCCACCCGCCAACATCCTCTTCATCGACGACCGCGATGACAATATCGTCGCAGCGGCAGCCCTGGGATTTCAGACCATCCACTTCACCACGTACGCCGCCTTCGAGCGCGAGATGCTCGACCGCGGTCTCGCCTCCCTGCTCCACATTGGACTCACGCCGCAAGACTCTGCCGCACCCACCATCTCGGCGTCCAAGCCCCAACCCGCAATAAAGTAACAGTACCTATTCCCGATTTGGCCCGGTATAGTTGCGCTGCATTCCAAATTCGCAAATAAGGACACCCTTAACCGCTCGGTTCCATGGATATTGAGGGCAGGCTGCACTCCGCGCGTCGCCGCAGCCAAATGACCATGAGGAAATTCGTCCAGTCCGCCGGGCCTGCGGACGCAATACAACGCGCCAGGCCTCCCAGTAGAACGCTGCGTGCTCAGTGCGCCGCAGCCGTCGTCAGCCGCCAGGTCGCCTGCTTCCTCTGCGTCCTGTCGCTCGCGTCAGCACTTTCCCCCGCACTTCACGCGCAGGACCCACAACCCACCGGCCCGCAGCAACTCTCGTTCGCCGGCCTTCGCGCTGGCCCAGATGCAACCCAGCCTGCGGCCCAGATTAACGCTATCCGCATCAGCGCGCAGGGCAACCTCTACCTCCTCATCGACCAGCGCGACGGCGTCCGCCTGCTCGAGACGGATCCCACCGCGACCAACATCCTCGCGCAGGCGCAGCTCGGCGCCCAGGGCGACATCGGCCTGGCCATGGCGCTCGATCCAGCCGGCAACATCTACGTCACCGGGACCACCACCTCGGGCGCGATGACTGCGACCTCGGCTGCTGCCTTCCCCAAACCGTCCGGCACCTCGACTAACTCCTTCGTTGCGAAGTTCGACGCCAGCCTCAACCCGCTCTTCATCACCTTCGCGGGCGGCGGCTCGATAGCTGCCACTTCCATCGCCGCCACCTCAGACGCGGTCTTCATCACTGGATCCATCTTCTCCGCCACACTGCCCGTCACCGCATCGGCCATCCTTCAGACACCCGCGTACGGCAGCATGCAGAACGGCTTCGTCGAGAAATTCTCCGCCAATGGCAGCGTGCTGCTCTACGCCACTTACCTCAGCGGAGCCAGCGGCAGCACGACGCCAGCGGCCATCGCAGCCGACACCTCTGACAGCGCATACATCGCCGGAACCACCACCTCACCCGGCTATCCCACCTTCGCAGCCCTGGTGCCTGAGGTGCTCGCCCCAATCTCCGGCTTCCTCACCAAACTCACTCCCGCCGGCGACGGCATTACCTTCTCCACATACATCCCAGGCGAAGGCATTACCTCGCTCGCCATCGACCCCGTCGCCAACAACCTGCTGCTCTCCGGCTCAGTCTCGCTCGGCCAGTTCCCCATCACGACCGTTTCGTCTCCACTCACGGCGATCCTGTATCAATCCCTCTTGCGCATCTCACTCGACGGAAGCACCGTCCTCGGTTCAACCGTCCTCGCCCCAGGATCGCAATCCTTCGTCGCGCCAGGCGCAGCCGGAACGGTCTGGGTCGCCGGCAGCCTGAGCCTGCCCATCCTGCCGCTGACGCCCCTCTCCACCGTCGGCAACAGCTTCGCCGTACATGTAAACGCAGCAAACGTCGTCGACCAGACCGCCCGCTTTGGAGGAATCGCCCCATCGAATCCCGGCAACGCCGCCGCCCCAGTCGCGATCACCAGCATCGCCGCAGATCCCAGTGGCAATGCCCTCTTCGCCGGGAGCTTCGCACCCTACGCCAGCCAGAGCCTGCTTGCCACGCAGACCTTCGACCTGCCGCTCACCAGCGTCCCCACCCCCGCGTTCCCATCCACCGTCCGTGCCGCGGTCCTTCCCGCCTCAGCCTGCAACGGCAGCCTCTGCGCGGGCTCAGCTGCCTACCTCGCGAAGCTTACGATCCCCGCAAGCCCATCCGCGTCCTCAGCGTCACTAGCTCTTTCGGTCGACGATTCCCCCAACCTCACGCTCCGCAATCTCGCTACAGCCGAAGCCACCGGTCTTCAGATCGCAGTCACCGGATTCACCTTCGCCACCAACTGCACCTCCGCCCTCCCCGCGGGCGGCGAGTGCAGCATCGCCCTCACCGGCAGCGGTCCCGGCACCGTAACCTCGTCCTCCGCAAACGCTTCTACACAGTCCGCAGCACTGCCCGCTCTCACTTCAGGCACCGCGCCGCTCCCCATCGTCTTCTCGCCGAAGGAGCTCGACTTTGGGATAGTCAGCTCCGCCAGCGGACCCGTCACGCGCACCATCACCGTCACCAACCTCACCCAGCAGAGCCAGACCTTCACCTCCGCAATCGACATCGGCATCCACTCCACACTTCAGTACACCTTCGCCGAAAGCGCCAGCGACTGCGCTCTCGCTGGCGTCTCCACAAAACTCCTCGCGCCCGGCGGCGCTTGCCACATCACCCTCGGCCTCACCGCGTCCAACTCGCCCACCAACGATGGCCCCATCCAGCAGAACTGGCTCATCGGCACCCGCGACGTGCAGACGACCGCCTACGCCCAGGCTGCCGCGCTCTCGCTCTCCGCCGCCGAGATCGACTTCGGCACGCAGTACTCCGGCGGCCTGCGCCCGCCGCGCTACCTCTATCTCTCCAACAACTCCACCACCGCGATCGAGCACGCCGCCGTCACCCTCCCCACTACATCCCCGTTTTCCATCACCGACGCCTGCCCGGCACTGCTTGAACCTCTTACCGTCTGCCAGCTTCAACTCGCCTACCAGGCCGCGCATACCCCCTCAGCCGACTCAGTCACACTGTCCCTCGACCAGGGCCTTACCGCACTGGTCACCGGCACAACCCTTGCTCCACCCGCAATCGGCGGTCCCAGCGTCAACCCCAGCCTCAACGTCTCCGCAACGTCGCTCAACTTTGCCGACACAGTCGCCGTCACCAGCGCCTCCGCCAGCACGCAGACGCTCACCATCCAAAATACCGGCGCTTCTGCCTTTCCCCTCACGCTGGCCCTCACCGGCGACTTCACCGACACCACCAACTGCGGCTCTACCCTCCCCGGCAACTCCTCCTGCTCCATCGTCTTCACGCTCGTACCATCGCAGCCGGGAACGCGTCAGGGATTGCTCGCCATCACCACCCGCGCCGGAACCTCGCCCGTCTATGTCACGCTCTCCGGAGTCGGCGCCGGGATCCTCGCCCCCGTGAACAACGGCACGCTCAACTTCGGCAGCGTCCCTGCGGGCCAACCCTCGATCCGGTGGATCAAGGTTACGCAGCCCTTCGCCAGCTTCACCGCTGCAACCGCATCCTCCACCCTTGGCTCGCCCTTCACCGCCGTCCTCGTTGAAGACATCGGCTATGGCCACGGCCAGCCCCCCAGCAGCGCCTTCACCACGAGGGCCTCGGGAACTTGCTTCAACTGCTGGCTCGGCGTGCAGTTCACGCCCGCCTCGACTGGCCTCGATACCGGCACACTCACCCTCACCTCCTCCACCACGGGCAGCCCGTACGTCCTCGCGCTCACCGGTGATGGCCTTCCTATCACTGGCCTCTTGCTCACGCCTGCCGCACAGGACTTCGGCCCCGTCCCGGTCAACAGCGCCAGCCCGGCCTCGCTCTTCACCCTCACCAACCTCGTCCCCGGCGGAAATTCTATCGCCGTCGCCCCACCCAACGTAACCGGCGACTTCGCCATCTCCGCCACACCCAGCGGAGGCGCACCTTGCGGCATCACGCTCGCCTACACCGCGTCGTGCTTTATTGAGATCGCCTTTACCCCCACAACCAGCGGCCCGCGCACCGGCACGCTCACCGCCCAGGCAGGATCCCTGACCGCAACCGCCGCGCTCATCGGCTATGGTTCGCCCGACCCCGGCCTCTCGCTCAACCCATCCGCGCTCATCTTCAACAACGTCCCCGGCACTTCGTCCGCGCAACAGACCATCGTCGTGACCAACACCAGCAACTTCGTCGAGCAGATTGCTACGCCCATTCCATCCCCTGCATCCGCCTTCACCGCCGCCACCAACTGCGCCACGCTCGTTCCCGCAGCCACGTGCACCATCGCCGTCACATACAATCCAACGATCGCGCCCGCCACGGGAACGCTCATCCTCCCCATCACCTCCAGCATCGGCGGTGAACCGACGCCCGCCACCTACGCCATTCCCCTCACCGGGGCCTACACCTCCGAAGGCGCTGGCCTCGAAATCATTTCCAACGACGTCCAATACGGCCCGCAAGCCACAGGCTCTCCGGCCGTCCCGCGCCAATTCACCGTCAACAACCTCACCGCAAAATCTCTCGCCGTCACCATCGCCCTGCCGCGCCAGTTCGTCCTCAGTGGAGCACCCTGTTCCAGTCTCGCTCCGGTTGCAAGCTGCAACTTCTCCGTCGCATTCCTGCCACTCAACGATGGAGACATCACCGGCACCCTCCTCGCCCAGGGCACGCCCGCGGACGGCTCTCCAGTGCTCAGCGGGCTCGGCTACGTCGAAGGCTACGGCATCGGCGCGGGCACGCTCTCAATCACCGGAGGCGCACCACCCGGCGGTGCCCTCAGCTTCGGCCAAATCCCCTCCGGCAAATCCGCCCAGCGTACTCTCTCGCTCACCAACGCGTCCGCAACGTCGCCGCTGACCGTCCGCCGCGTCACCAGCGGCTGGCCCTTTCTCTCCACTACCACCTGCGGCGCGACGCTGGCCCCATCCGCGAGTTGCACTGTCACCCTCGCTTACACTCCCATCAACCAGGTCGCCACCGGCTCCAGTTCTTCGCCGGCGCTCACCGACACCGGCACGCTCATCCTCGAAAGTGACGCCGCCTCCAGCCCCGACGTCGTCGATCTCACCGGCGCTTCCACCTCCGTCACCGTCGCCTCGCCGTCGAACATGGCGCCGATTGCCGCTCTCACCGCCTCGCAAAGCTCGCTCACTTTCGCCAACACGATCCCCGGTTCCATCTCCGCTCCACAAGCCGTCACGCTAGCAAACACCGGAACGTCGACCATCGCCATTCTCGGCATTCAGACCACGCCGAACTTCACCGTGGCCGGCAACTGCCCGACCATCCAACCTGGCGCCAACTGCCCCCTTACCATCACCTTCACGCCACAGACGTCGACTGCGCCCGATGCGACCACCCGCATCAGCGCCATCGAAATCTCCTCGAACGCCACCACCTCGCTCGAATTCATCTCTCTCGTCGGCGAGTCGAACCCCTCCACCCTGACCGTAGCCCCGACGTCGCTCAACTTTGGCGCTGTTGTGATTGGCTCAACCACGGCCCTGTCCGTCGAACTCTCCAACACCGGCTCCAGCCCCGCCACCCTCACCAGCATCACCGCAACCGGCGACTACTCTATTGGAACCGGAACCTGCCCCACACCCACAGCCACGCTCGCCCCCGGCACTAACTGCGCCCTCGAAATCAGCTTCACCCCCATGCAATCGGGCACGCTCGCCGGTACCCTCACCATCGCCAGCTCCTCCGTCAGTGCTCCGCTGACCGTGCCGCTTACCGGCGTCGGCATCCAGTCCCACCTGCAGATCACGCCCGCCAGCCTTAGTTTCGGATCGATCGCTGTCGGCACACCTGCCTCTCTCTCGCTCACGCTTGCCAACACCGGCACTGCTCCCATCACTGGCCTCGCGCTCGCCATCACCGGCGATTACGCCATCACCCAACCGTGCCCCTACGTCACGCTCGCCCCCGGATCAAGCTGCTCCGTCACCGTCACCTTCTCGCCCACCGCACCGGGAACCCGCTCCGGAACGCTGACCATCACCAGCTCCGACGCGTCTTCGCCTGCCGCAGTTTCGCTCACCGGCAGCGGCTTTCTCAGCGGAACGTTTACCCTCACCGCATCCGGCTCCAATATTGCGTCCGCCACGGTCGCCAGCGGCTCGCCCGCCGCGTACTCGCTCATTGTCATGCCGCTTAACGGCTTCACCGGCACCGTTGTCCTCAACTGCACGCCCATCGTCCCAGCCACCTACGCCTCATGCTCTCTCGTCCCATCCAGCGTCACTCTCTCCACCACCGCCCAGACCGCCATCGCCACCCTCACCACCGCCACCTCAATCGCCTCAGCCGCCGCGCCCCACAAGCGCAACTTTGCCGACACCTACCTCTGCCTGCTCTTCCCCACCATCGTCTTCATCTGGAAGTCCCGCACCTCGCGCCACCGCGCTTGGCGCGCCGTCGGCCCCATCGCCTGGGCCATCTTCGCATCCATCGCTCTACTTACCGCGGGAGGGTGCGGCGGCGATAGCATCACTCCAACCAACCTGCGCGACACCCCCGCCGGCGCCTATCAGTTCAAGGTTTCCGCGACGCCCACCGTCGGCAGCGCACCACCGCAGACGGTCACCCTCAACCTCATCGTGCAGTAGTTGCCGTCTCGCCCAGAGGCACCCGCACCTGCTCCACAATCTCAATCCCGAATCCCTGCAGAGCCGGGATGTGCGTCGGCGTATTGGTCAGCAGCCGTATCCGCCGGATGCCAAGATCGGACAGTATCTGCCCGCCCAGCCCGATCTGGCGCAGTATCCGCTGCGTAAGCTGGCTGCGCTCCTCGCTCGGATCCTTCGCCTTCGCGTCGCGATTCGCCCCGCGGTGCAGCAACAGCCGGTGCGGCGCCGCCTTTCCAGCCTGCCCAGTGCGGTCGATGCCAAATCCACGCGCCCCATTGTGCAGATACACCAGCGCGCCGCGCCCAGCCTCGGCAATCATGCGCAGCGAATTGTCCACCAGCGCGCGGCAGTCGCACAGAGTCGTCCCAAAGACGTCGCCCGCCAGGCAATGCGTATGCACCCGCACCAGCAGCGGATCGCCCTCCACTTGCGTGTGCGGCACAGCCCCAATCTCATCGCCATACACCAGCGCCACGTGTGACTCAGCGCCATCCACGTCGCTCTCGTACGCAATCATGCGGAAGTCGCCGTACGCGGTCGGCAACGTCGCCTCGGCCACGCGATGAATGTAGCGCTCATGCTGTAGCCGGTACCGGATCATCGATGCCACGGTCAGCATCTTCAACCCATGCTCCGCGCAGAACCGCACCAGGTCCGGCACGCGCGCCATGGTCCCATCCTCGTTCATGATCTCGCAGATCACGCCCGCCGAAACCAGCCCCGCCATCCGCGCCAGGTCCACCGAAGCTTCCGTCTGCCCCGCCCGCACCAGTACGCCGCCCTTACGCGCGCGCAACGGAAACACATGCCCCGGCCGCGCCAGGTCGTTCGCCGTCGAGCGCGGATCGATCGCCACGCGAATCGTATGCGCCCGGTCCGCCGCCGAGATGCCCGTCGTTACGCCCTCGCGCGCCTCAATCGTCTCCGTAAACGCCGTGCCGAAGCGCGACGTATTCTCCTGCGTCATCGGCCCCAGCCGCAGGTAATCCGCGCGCTCCTCGGTCAATGTCAGGCAGATCAGCCCGCGCCCATACCGCGCCATGAAGTTGATCGCCTCGGGAGTCACAAACTCCGCTGCCAGCGTCAGGTCGCCCTCGTTCTCGCGATCCTCATCGTCGACGACGACCACCATCCGTCCCGCGCGAATCTCCGCGACTGCCTCTTCCACCTCAGCGAACACCGACTTTTGCGATTCCAGCGCCATCCCTACTCCTCCGCCGTGCTCGGCGGCAAAATGCTCGTAATCCCCGCCGCGATCAACTCATACAGCCCAACCCCAACCGCCGCGATAATCACCCCTGCAACCAGCGTCAATCCCATCGAATGAAGCTGCGTGACCCGGTCGAAATAATGGCTCCGTTGGGCCAGGTAGGCGCCGCGCCCCTCAGCGAGCTCTCGCATCTGGCGGTAGTGCAAATAAACCCCGGATACGACTCCGAGAAAGATCGCCGCCAAAACCCTCCCCGCTCCCGTTCGCTTCATGGAATCTCCTGCTCCCATCATATGGGCCTGCGCGCTTGTCGCCAGGCCGAAAAGCGCCCTGAACCACGCGTCGAACCGCCGTCGCACGCCACGTCGAGCCCAAATCCCAAATGAAAACGCCGCCCATCTGCCGGGCGGCGCTAATTTCTGCTTCAATCGGCTCTCGTCGCCAATTCTTACAGGGTAGACTCGATCTCAAATCCCCACGCTTCCAGCAGCGCCTCGGGAATGTACTTCGAATTCTTGTTGCGCCGGGCCCACTCGCGAAGCCTGGTCGAACGAATGTACTGGTCTGGAGTCAGTTTGAATTCCTTCACAACCTGTTCGAAGGAAGTAACGGTTGGGACCACTGGCCCGATCGGCTCCGGTTTGCCCCAATTTGGATTGCCACGACGCTTTGCCATCAGTTGTATCCTTTATCCTTTATCCTTTGTTTCGAGCCTCTTACCGCCGGCCCGGCCGCTTGCGCGCTGCCTCAGACATAGCCATTTCCCTGAACGCACGCAAGATTCATTCTAGGGCATTTACAGGCAATTTGCAAGGGAAAACGCCGCAACCCGCCCCGAAACCAGCGAACCTCAATCCCCATCCGCCCAACCTCAGTTCACACTGATCGTCTGCATCCCAACCGACCCAACCGGCTTGCCGTCGTACGTCGCCGGCCGAAACATGTTCTCCCGGCCAAACTTCGTCGCCATCTCATCCAGGTCGGTCCCCAGAGGCTTGGCCACCCACACATCGTCCACCCGGCCCATATCGGAGATGATGTAGATCAGCGTAATCGTTCCCGACAACTTCTCGTCAATCGCCTTCTGATCCAGCCCTGGGTTTTTCGTCATCTTGGTGAATGCCGCAGCCGTCAGCTTCGGGTCCTTCTCGTCGATCTTCACCCATTTGCCGTCTTGCAGGATGTGCGTACACTGGCACGCAGAGTGGAACACACCATCGCTGAAAAATGGCACCATATCCGATACCGAGTCCGGAAGCCCATCCAGCGCCGCCTTCAGGCTCGGGAAGAACAGCGACGCCTGCAGTTGTGGAAATACCGTCACCGCATCCGCCCCCTGCAAATCGATCTCGATGCGCATCGGGTTCTTGCCCATGGGCAAGAGTTTGCCTGCGTTGCGCACCAACGTCTCGCTCTGGCCCTCGATCGACACCTTACTGCCCTTCTGCCGCACCGTATCGACCAGAAATATCGTCGTTCCGCGCAGCTCCACTGAACCCGAAATCAGTTTGCCGCCCAGCCATGTGTACCTCACCACCGGATCGGCAGAGTAATTCCGCAACCCCAGCGGCTTGCCATGCAGCGCGGTTTCCAAAGCGGCCGCATCGGTCTGCGAAACAGCAGGACGCACCAGCAGCATCGCTGCCAGCATGGATAGACACACAATCTTCTTCATGGACGCCATCCTAAATCACCCGGCATGCCTTCCGCGCGACGCCCGGCACGCGCCACTATTTCGCCGCCGCCCGCTGCACCGGGGCCAGTTCCAGCCGCACCACGTCATAAGCCACCCCGCTGGTAATTCCTCCCGCCGGCACCGTCAGCGTCAGCGTATTGGCTCCGGCATGCAGCAGCGACGCGTCGAAGTTCAAATCCTTCTCGACCCATGACCCCTCCACTCCGTCTCGATTGATGGTCGCGTTGTAAACCAGCCCGTCCACTGTACCCGCGTCCTTGCCATTCACCTTCACTGCAATCGACCGCGCACTCGCGCCGGCAATCGCCAGCCGCAGAACCCCATGCTGCCCTGTCAGCGGCCTCCTCGCCAGGCTGAAATTCACCGTCCACGGCGTCTCCCGTCCATGCCCTTTGCCCAGCGAGTCGGGCATGCTCTCGTCGTGCGGCACCTGGTAAATAAACCAATCCCTATGGAAATCGCTCTTGCCGACGGTATAGTTCACGTCGTTCGGAAACAGCTTCGCATATTCCACGTACTCGCCCCAGTGCCAGTGGTCGTTGCCGTTCAGAAACTCCGACGCCGACCGATTCGGAATCCCAATCTGCCACAATTGCCTGCCATAGCGCACCGGCGTCCACACCAGCTTGCCCAGATCAACCTTCCCGCCCGCGCCTACCGTCACGTCCGCCTTCGCATACTCGCCCAGAACGCCATCCGCGATCGCGTGCAGCTCATACGTCCCCGCCCGCACATTCGGAATCGCAAACTTACCATCCGCCGTCCCACGCACCCAGAACTCGTAGTGCTTCGCGTCGTTCTGCCAGGTCATCCGCGTCGGAGTCCGCGGCCCGCCAAACCCTCCGGGCTGACCACCGGGCGTCGTAGCAGGAACAACTGCCGCAGTCGTCACCGGCGCGTCATCCGGATACGCCAGCCCCACCATCAGATTCGGCAGCTTCGCCCCCTTGGAATCCGTGGGAGCCTGCGGATCGCGCAGCACCAACTGCCCGCTCACCGTCGCCCGCTCCGCCGCCTTCGGATAGTCCACGCCGTTCACCCACGCATACGGCCACTTCGCCGCCTCGACTTTCGCCTGCCGCTGCGCATCGGCGAACATCGCGTCCGGCGTCGGACCGGTCGGCACGTAGATCATGATCGGCCCCACCACCTTGGTCCACTCCTCGCCCTCAGCAATCCTCAGTTCGCTGCCGCCATAGTGGCTGCCGCGCCAGTAATCCAGCAGCGTCGGATCGCCCCCGTCCGCGTCGTCCAGGTGTCCCGTCAGCTCAAAGTGATCCGGCCCGCTCGACAGGTACTCCATCGAAGGATTGATGAAGTAAATCCCCACATGTTGCTTCGTGCTCGACCACCCAAACGCCGGCGCGTCGAACTGGTCCACGCAGTAGTCGTACTTATGCTCGGCAATCCCGTTCTTCACACCGGTCGTCAGCCGCCGAGCCTCCTTCATATTCAGATCGGTGCCCTTGTCCCAGTCGTACCCGTTCGGCATCGGCGCATTGCGCTGCGAGTCGATGGACAGCCAATCAAACACCCCGCCATTCAGCTTCATCCCATAGCGGCTCTCGCCAATCTGGGTCGCGCCGTAGCTGGCCTCGTGGCTGAAGATCGCATACGTGTAAATTCCCTTCCCACCGCGCTCCAGCGCGTAGCGAATCTCCATGTCGAACAGCGAGCCCGGCCCGCGCGCAGCCCCACCCGCCGGCCGCGTGCCCGTGTACGTCCCACGATTCGCCCGAACTCCCGGCGGCAGCTTCACCCCCGTGGCTGTCGTCGTCTCCGCGCCGGCCGCCTCACCCTCCGCAGGCGCATCCTCCCCGCTGCCAACCGTCGGACGAGCCTGCCTGGGAACTCCATTCGGAAAATCCGGGTCACCCTTGGCCTTATTTGCATTCAGGCTCTTGCCATCCGACCACCCCTTGATCGACACCTCGGCCCGCTCGCCGCCGTTGGCCCCCGGATCGATCGTCACCTTCGCGTCCATCCGCGCCGCGCCATTCGGGTTCTGCTCCCAGTAGCCCGCGTGGTGGCCGGAGACGTAGCCCTGCGTCTCCAGGTCGTGCATCTTCAGCGACGTCATATCGCCCGTCTTCTTGTTGATCGTCGCTGTCAGGTACCCATTCGACAGGACGAAGAAGTCGCCATCGTCCGCCACCATCACCGGCGTATTCGCGTCCGGCATCACCTCAGGCCCCAGATGCACCTCGCTCCCCGCCTGCGCCAAGGCCGCAACCGCAGCGGCAAACACGCACCCCACCAACATCACCACGAACCCGGAAATCGAAGCTCGCATCGGTCTCCTGGCTGAAGGTGTGGATTGGGCGGCGCGAACGGACGAAACCGGGCGGGTAGAAGAAGAAAGCATGTACAAACCTCAGGTGCAGTTGATTTCGATTGAGCAGGCTGTATTACAGAAGACGGACCCCATCCCCCGCAAGACGCGATACCCCGGAACAATTTTCCTATTGGCATCAAGTGGCCCTATGGCTCAGTCTCTTCCTCCCGCGACGCTCCCGCCACCACCGAATGCGCCAAAACCCGGCCAGCAAACTCCCGAACCTCGCCCTCCTCACGCCCTCGTAGTGCAGACTCATCAACCCTCTGCACTCCTGCCGTCTCCGCAGCAGGCTGAGCCTCAACCACCCCTCCCTGTTCTCTCTCTTCCTCTGTGTCCTTCTGTGATTCGCTCTGGTCTCCTTCGCTGCGGAATCTCGAACCCCTAACGCGCCGTGCGTGGAAAGATACTACGCCGGTCGCGCAAACGAGACTAACCTTGCAAACAGAAGTCCATGCCTCAATCCTCCGAACATCGCCGTCGCAAAGCCTGCATTATCGGCGCAGGCCCCAACGGCCTCGCCGCCGCCATAGTTCTCGCCCAGGCCGGCCTCGACGTCGAAGTCTTCGAGGCCGAGCCCACCCTCGGCGGCGCGGCCCGCACCATGGAGCTCACCCTCCCCGGGTTCCACCACGACTTCGGCTCCGCGGTCCACCCGCTCGCAGTCGGCTCCCCGTTCTTCTCGTCCCTGCCGCTGGCCGACTACGGCCTGGAATGGATCCACTCGCCAGCCCCGCTCGCTCATCCCCTCGACGACGGCACCGCCGTACTCCTTGAGCGCGACCTCGATGTGGCCGAAGCCGGCCTCGGAGGCGGCCGCGGCTCGGAGAGTCCAGACGGCAAGGCCTGGCGCTCCCTGATGGAACCCCTTGCCACCCACTGGACCTCGCTCGCCCCCGACCTGCTTCGCCCCGCGATCGCCTTCCCGAAGCACCCGTTTCTGCTCGCCCGCTTCGGCCTCAACGCGCTCCGATCCGCAACCGCCGTCGCCCGCCACAATCTCCGCACCGAACCCGCCCGGGCGCTCTTCGCCGGCCTCGCCGCCCACTCCTTCCTTGCCCTCGACCAGCCGCTCAGCGCCTCCTTCGCCCTCGTCCTCGGAGCCGCAGCCCACGCCGTAGGCTGGCCCATCCCGCGTGGCGGCGCGCAGTTCCTCTCGAACGCCCTGGCCGCGCATCTTGCCCACCTCGGCGGACGCGTTACTACCTCCACGCGCATCACCAGCCTCGGCGACCTGCCCGCCAGCGACCTCATCCTCTGCGACATCACCCCGCGCCAACTCCTCGCGCTCGCCGGCGACTCGTCCGCCAGCCGCCTCACCGCCGCCTATCGCAGCCAACTCGCCGCGTACAAATACGGCCCCGCCGCCTTCAAGGTCGACTACGCACTCTCCCGCCCTATCCCGTGGAACGCGCTCCCCTGCCTCCGCTCCGCTACCGTCCACATCGGAGGCTCGCTCGCCGAGATCGCCGCCTCCGAATCTGCAATGGCGTCCGGTCGCCACGCCGAAAAGCCGTTCGTAATCCTCGCCCAACCCACCCTCTTCGATACCACCCGCGCGCCGGTGGGAAAGCACATCGCCTGGGCATACTGCCACGTCCCCAACGGTGCGTCAGAATCCGAATCCGAAGCCACCCTCCACCGCCTCGAAGCCCAGATCGAGCGCTTCGCCACCGGCTTCGGCTCGACCGTCCTCGCCCGCCACGTCTCGCCTCCCGCAGCCCTCGAGGCCCTCGACGCCAACCTCATCGGCGGCGACATTGGAGGCGGCGCCATCAACCTCCGCCAGTTCCTCTTTCGCCCCACTCGCCGCACTTACCGAGCCTCCGCGCCCGGCATCTACCTTTGCTCGTCCTCAACTCCCCCAGGCGGCGGCGTCCACGGCATGTGCGGAGCCAACGCCGCCCGCCTCGCCCTGCGCGACCTCGAACGAAATCATTAATTCCCCGAGGGTCTCTCGACCTGATCGATGACTAACACGTCTGCCGGTTCTCTCGCGGCCTCCAGCTTCAACCCCAGCTGTTCCTGAACTGCCGTGTACAAAGACGGCGCATTTTCGTCACTTTTCGCCGTCCCAGGCGAATTTCCATCAAATTGCGATAATTCAGGCGTCCAGCTCAATTTGAAATCGTACTTCCCGGCAATTCCCGTATGGTCCACAATCGGCCGATCCAGGCGAACATACCTCTGCATCAAGCTGGCAAACTCGCTCAGAGTCGCGTCAATCACCGTCATCCGCCCCGGAACAATCCCAATTGCAGCGGTGTTGTTCCCCTGCTCCTCCTTCGTTGTTGGGCTCAACTTCGGCCCTCCCTTCGCGGTGACGATCCGATAGACCGGAAGGTCCCTTTGCGCGTGATGGAACGCCAACTTGAATCGGTCCGCAAGAAGCTTCCGAACGATAGACCGCATCTGCGCCGAACTCGGCCTGCCCGGAAGGCTCGGCTGCACGACAACGTCGAACTTCTCCGACTTCAGCCACTCCGGGCCGTCCACGATCTGAAGGGAGTGGACCCCATAAGCAAACATCATCAAATCCACGAGCGACGTATCTGCCGTGACAAGCCGAGTGCCCTGTACCTGTACGCTCCGCTGCTCATCAAGCTGGCTTGGCTTGATCGTGGCGACCTCAAAGGTCGGGTCGGCGTCTGCCGCCATCGGTGGCACATTCTGAGCCAAGCAAGATTGAGCCACAAGCAAACCAACAGCAGCTTTGAGGAATTTCACTCCAAGCCCCCTGCAAGCATTATGCAAGCAGCACTCCGAGCCGACCATCGGGAGGGCCAACCGTCCTCGTCTTTCTCTACTTGCCTCTTCGCTTGCCGCGACCATTGGGAGCACCACGCGAAGCGATAAAAATGCGTGTGAACGCCAAAATCGGGGTCGTCGCAATCCTCCGCGACGACCCCAGGCGTCCTCTCTTTCTCTACTTGCCTCTTCGCTTGCTGCAACCAACGGATGCACCCCGCGAAGCTATAAAACGGCGTGCGTACGCCTACATCCCGCTCTGGTTGCCAGCCGTCGGATGAACGACCCGGTAGCTGTTGTTCCCCTTCGACCACACCAGCAGCAGGATGTCCTTGCCTGCCGGAGTCGCGTGCACCGCGCTCGCGAAGTCCGCCGCCGAATCCACCGGCTTGCGGTTCACTTCGACCACCACGTCACCGGGCTGCAAGCCCGCGTCCTCCGCCGGCGATCCCGGACGAACCTGCGCAACCGCCGCGCCCTTCACCTCCGCAGACACTTGCAACTGCTGTCGCGCATCCTGGTTCAGGTCATCGACGGCCACCCCCAGCTTGCCCGTGTTCGAGCCGCCCGGACCGCCCTCGTTCTCAACCAGCTCCGTAGCCGCCTTGTGATACTCGCCAACCGTCAGGCTCAGCGTCATCGGCTGGCCATTACGCAGGATCCCAAGCTGGATTGTCTTGCCCGGCTGATCCTGGCTCACCGCAACCTGCAGCGCGCTGCCATCGGCGATCTTCCGCCCATTCAGCGCATCGATCACGTCGCCGCTCTTCAGCCCCGCCTTGGCCGCTGGAGAGTCCGGGCTCACCTGCGCAATAATCGCGCCGCTCGCGTCCTTCAGGTTGAAGAAGCTCGCGTTCGCCGGCGTCACGTCGTTCATGCTGATGCCGAGGTAGCCATGGTGCACCGTCCCATGCGCAATCAGCTCATCCGCGGTCGCCTTCGCGATCTGCGACGGAATCGCAAATCCAGCGCCCGCAAACGATCCGCTGTCCGAGATGATGAACGTGTTGATCCCCATCAGTTGGCCATGTGCATCCACCAGCGCGCCGCCCGAGTTGCCCGGATTGATCGCCGCGTCCGTCTGGATAAACCCGCCCGGCTTGCGCGCGTCATCGTTATACGGATTCTGCCGGTTCACCGCGCTCACAATGCCGCGAGTCACCGTATCCTGAAAAGCCATGCCAAAAGGACTGCCGAACGCCAGCACCGTCTGCCCCGGCCGCAGGGATGAAGAATCGCCCCACTGCAGGAACGGCAAGTCGTGCCCATCGATCTTGATCACCGCCAGGTCGGTCAATTTGTCCGTCCCGATCACCTTCGCATCCAATACGCGGCGGTCGTTCAGAGTCACCTTCACGTTCATGGCGCCCTCAACCACGTGGTTGTTGGTCACAATGTAGCCGTCCGGCGAGATGATGATCCCGCTGCCGACCCCATGCTCCAGCGGCCGCTGCTGCTGCTGGGACCGCCGTCCCTGTCCCTGGCCCTGTCCCTGGCCCTGACCGGGCTGACCGGACCCGCCAAACGGCCCGTTCGGCCCGAAGAACTGCGCGAAGCCCGGAGGCAGCGCCTGCTGGCCGTCTCCGCCGTTCTGCGACACCTCGTCGTCCGACCCGCGCGAAGTCACCTGCACGTTCACCACCGCCGGCGAAACATGCGCCGTAACCGCCTCCATCGCATGATCGAGAGCCGTCAGAGCCGCAACACTGTTGTCGTCAACTGGAGGCGTTGTGACACCCGCCGCCCGCCCTGAACTCTCATGAAAAAGGATACTTGCCGCCAAAGCAGTGGTCAGCAGAGCGCCCGCCGAAAGGCTAAGAGGCCTGCGCCCGGCCGCCTTCACTTTGCCTACTAATTCATTAGTTACTTCGGACATAAAACCACCTCATAAATAGAGTTGAACTACAAACTTACAGTTGGAATACGAGCCAGCCGCCACGCACAGGCACGGCTGCATACGGATGAAGATCTTCAGATTTTCCTGTGCCCTGGGGCCCATCCTGATCGCCGGTCGGCACCGCCGACCCGGCCGCAACTGGTTGCCCTGTCTCATCTGGCAAGCTGGCAGCCGTCAACACCATGCGCGAGCCATCCTCGCCCCGCCACGCCGTAACCACAACCCATTGCACGACGCGGCCTGCATTATCGGGCTGCCCAGCGACGCGATTCAAACGGTCCGCCCAGTACACCACGTCCGTCTTCGCTAAGGGCGCGGCTTTAGCCGTGCCGTAACCGGGCCGTATAGGTTGAGGCTTTAGCCGTTGAGGTACGCCGGTCTCTCGCCCCGGCCCGTCTGTCGCCGCCTTCAGCAGAACCTCATAGGTAACATTGCTATTCTCCTGCAAATACCGTTTTTCTTGAATCTTAGCCTGAAGCATCACAGGCTGGTACATCTCCCTGATACCAGCATGGATCAAGCCGCCACCAACTCGCCCCGGAGTCATCGAAGCCGTCGTCTGCCCCGTATTCGGAGCGAAACCGACCACCTGCGGGCACCGCTCCAGCCCCGCCGCCGCGGCAGCCAGACCAAGCATTGCCCCACCCAGAACCAGCTTCGCGTGCACGGGTCGCATCGCCTCGCCGCGCTTCAATATCCTGCCCACGCGTTGTCCCAGTTCGGACTCCCGGCCCAGCGCACCCAAGGCCAACGCCAGACCGCGTTTCTGCAGCCGATGCTCCGCCACGGTCGCCAGGCACGCCGCGTACGCCTTGGCCGCGCCGGCTTTCCCCGCAAATGCCTTCAGCACCCGCTCGTCGACCGCCAGTTCCCGCTCGAAGCACAGCCGCCGCTCCACCCACGCCAACGCCGGGTTCAGCGGAAACACCACCAGTGCGATCTTCTGCAGCAGGTTCATCCAGTCATCCGCACGACCCAGATGGCCTGCCTCATGGATCACGATTTGCTGGAGTTCCGCCGGAGTCAGCTTCTCCAGCAACCAGCTCGGAATCACAATCTTGGGTGCGAAAAACCCAATCACCGTCGGCCGATCCACCTCGTCCGAAACACAAAGCTGCGCCCGCCGCCCGCCTATGTTTGAGTTGTCATTCTGAGCGCAGCCAGCAATCCCTGTATTTGGCTCGCGTACGGCTGCCCCATTCATCCCAGTCGTATCGCGATGGGTGGGGTATATTTCCGCTCGGACTTCCACCGGTGTAGCCCGTTTCCACAGCGCGCGCACCCGAAAAGCAGCGATCGCCAGCATTCCCGCCCGCGCCAGCGAAGCCGCGGCCCAAACGGCCGCAATCGCCAAGCTCCAGCGAACGTCGAGAGTCAGCCAGGCAACATGTCCGCTCCCAGCATCAGCGCCCGCAGCACGCGGCCAAAGCGAGGCCACCGGCAGCGCCGTCACCACCGCAAATACCGTAAACCAAATGGCAAACCGAACCGCCGCCGGCGTCTTCGGCAGCAGCCGCAGCGCCAGCCCAACCACCATCGCCAGCAGCACCCCCTGCCATACCGCAGCTACCAGACCACCCGTCGCCAGACCGATCATCGCGCGTCCTCCGGGCCTGCCACAATCCTGGGTGGCCCATCCGAGGCAGTCTCACCGCCAAGGGTGGGTTCAGCTTCCTCCGTTGCCTTCGCGATCGTCTCTTTCAGCCGCTGAAGCTCTTCCGGATCAATCTCATCGTCGCCCAGTAAAGACAGCAGCAGCCGCTCGCGCGAGTTGCCGAAGAACCGCTGCATCATGTGCCGGATCTCGGACCGGCTGGCCTCCTGCTCCTCCACGCAGGGGCTGTAAAGGAACGCTCGCCCCTCCTGCCGGTGGCGCGCATAACCTTTTTGCTCGAGTATCCTAACCGTAGTCAAAACCGATGTA